>ERZ808026.194-NODE-194-length-12968-cov-3.899620_pt1 | contig 12968 bp, 12 predicted proteins | sample MGYA00380182_ERZ808026 | MGnify/ENA primary metagenome ERZ808026 (study PRJEB31490, sample SAMN06133376) | cow dung metagenome | isolation source: H9 | host: cow | place: China: Chengdu | collected 2015-05 ... | reverse complement strand
GAATCCTCTGGAGGCAGATGTGATCATCATTGATGAAATGTCCATGGTAGATATTTTTCTCATGCATGCACTGCTTTCTGCGGTTGTTACAGGCACCAGGCTGATTTTAGTAGGTGATGTGAACCAGCTTCCAAGTGTAGGACCGGGAAGTGTGTTAAAGGATATTATCCGTTCCGGAGAATTTCCGGTGGTAGAATTAACAAAAATTTTCCGCCAGGCATCACAGAGTGATATTGTAGTAAATGCCCATAAGATCAATCAGGGTATTCCAGTAGTATTAGATAACAAAAGCATGGACTTCTTTTTCTTAAAACGTTATGATGCCAATGTGATTATCAGCGTTGTAATTACTCTGATTCAGAAAAAACTGCCCAAATTTGTGGATGCACAGCCCTATGATATCCAGGTTCTTACCCCAATGAGGAAAGGCCTTTTGGGAGTGGAGCGTCTCAATGGGATTCTGCAGCAGTATCTGAATCCTCCAGAAAAGGAAAAGAAAGAAAAAGAGCATGGAAACGGGCTTTTCCGTGAAGGTGATAAGGTTATGCAGATTCGAAACAACTATCAGTTGGAGTGGGAAATCAGAGGAAAATACGGAATTGCTGTGGAACGCGGAATTGGCGTGTTTAACGGTGATATGGGAATTATTCAGGAAATCAATACGTTTGCTGAGACTATGACGGTGCTATTTGAAGAAAACAGATATGTGGAATATCCATTCAAACAGTTGGAGGAGTTGGAACTTGCGTATGCGATTACCATTCATAAGTCTCAGGGAAGTGAATATCCGGCAGTGGTGATGCCAATCTGGCCGGGTCCAAGAATGCTGATGAATCGGAATCTCTTATACACAGCAGTAACCAGAGCCCGCAGATGTGTCACCATGGTAGGCAGTGAGGACACCTTTTATCAAATGGCTGAAAATGTAAACGAGCAGACCAGATACAGCGGTCTGAAGGAAAGAATATGGGAATTTTAGACATTCTTTATCCGAAGCGCTGCCCGGTGTGCCACGGCGTTTTGAAAGGAAAAGACGGAATCTGTCCGGATTGCCGCAAACAGCTTCATTACATAACAGAACCAAAATGTAAAAAATGCGGCAAACAGATTGAAAAGACAGAAGAGGAATATTGCAGGGACTGTCAGCGTTTTTCTCATGCATTTGACAAAGGCGCGGCAGTTTTCGTCTATGATGATGTGATGCGTCGCTCTATATCCATGTTCAAATATCATAATCGGCGGGAATATGCAAAGATTTATGCAAAGGAAATGTACCGGCATTGCAGGCATTTTTTGAAGATGGCTGCTCCGGATGTGATATTGCCCGTACCGGTGCATAAACGCAAAAAAAGGCAGAGAGGCTTTAATCAGGCAGAGCTTTTGGCGAAAGAACTGGGCAAACTGACCGGTATTCCGGTGGATACCGGATATTTGGTGCGAAGGGAAAAAACAACTCCCCAGAAGGAGCTTACAAGACAGCAGAGAAAAGTAAATCTTAAGAAAGCGTTTGAGGTATCTTCAACCGGGAAATACTACAAAAGAGTACTGCTGATTGATGATATTTATACAACCGGGGCAACCATGGATGCGATTTCGGAAATCTTAAGGGAAAATAAAACGAAGATTATATTTTTTTTAACCATATGTGTTGGAAGAAATGAGTAAATGTGATAAAATAGACCCCAGGAATATGCTTATTTTAAAGCAACGATTTTAAGCAGGAGTTTTTGCAATGCTGAATATAGAAAAAGTCAAAAGCATGACAAAGGCCGCCTCCTATGAGGCAGGGCCGGAAAAAGAGAATATTAAAATCAGTGACTATTTTCGGACAGATTATATTGGACTTCAGATGTTAAAATCAGGAGTTGCATATACTGTTTCGTTTGCGGTGCTTGCAGCAGTATGGGCCATGGGCAGCATGGAAGAACTGATGCTGATGCTGACAAGAGCAGGCTATTTGGAAAGGCTTGTAAAAGTGATGATACTGCTGTTTGCGGCAGGGCTTGTGGCTTATGAAACGGCAGTCTATGCGTATTATTCTTCAAAATACGGGAATGTAAAAAAGAGTATAAAAGGTTATCATTCCTATTTGAAGCAGATTTATAAATTTTATCAGGACCAGGAAAATACAGAGATTTCCGATGGAACAGATAGAAAAACAGGTGAGGAGCATACATTATGATGGCAACATTGTTTGAATTCAGAGGTTTGATCAAAAGATTTTATGCAAAATATGATATCTATGTAAAACCGGTACTGAAATTCATGCTGGCTTTGATCAATTTTTTATTAATGAACTGGAAAGTGGGATTTATGCAGCAGCTGCGCAGCCCGTTGATTGCAGTAGTACTGGCGTTAATCTGTGCATTTCTGCCTCTCAATGCAACGATTGTATTTGCAGGGGTTATACTGATTGCACATGCCTTTGCCCTTTCTTTAGAGGCATGTGTTGTGACGGCCGGTCTTCTTGCTGTGATGTACCTGTTGTATTTTAGAATCAGTTCAAAATGCGGGATTTTGTTAATTATTACTCCGATCTGTTTTATGATCGGTATTCCATATGTGGTACCGCTGGCAGGAGGGTTGTTGATGGGACCTGCAGCTGCAGTTCCCACAGGCTGTGGTGCAGTCATCTATTATCTGATGAGTTACATGAGTCAGAATACTACCAGTCTTGGAACCAGAGAACTGGAGGACGGAGCAACGAAGGTGGTCTCTCTTGTGGAGAGTCTGATGGGAAATAAGGAAATGTATATCTGCATTCTTGGAATGATTTTGACGGTGCTGGCAGTATACTTTATCCGCAGGTTATCTGTAGATCATTCCTGGGAAATTGCCATTGGAGTTGGTACTGTGACCAATGTAGTGCTGCATCTGGCAGGAGCATTGCTTCCGGGTGTTACTGTGGACATTGTAAAACTTCTTATCGGAAGTGCTGTATCCGTTGCAGCAGCCTTCGTAATTAAATTTTTCTGCTTCAGTGTGGATTACACAAGAACTGAAAGAGTGCAGTTTGAAGATGATGAATATTATTATTATGTAAAAGCGGTTCCGAAAAATATGATTGCAGAACCGAAAAAGACTGTGAAAAAGATTGTCAGTCAGAAAAAACAGACAAGAACAGTTAAGAGAATTGAATCTTAGAAATAAAAATGGTGAAAGGAGAGCGAAATGAATACATTTACAGATTTTTTCGACAGTATTACATCCATTCGATGGGATAATATTGAATGGTCGGATATAGCGGAGATCATTATTCTGGCAGTGTTGACCTATCATATTTTGCTGTGGATCAAAACGACACGGGCATGGACACTGGTGAAGGGCTTCGTTGTTATTTTCGCCTTCCTTCTTCTGGCAGTGTTTTGCGATATGGATACCATTTTGTGGCTGGCAAGCAAGGTTTTTGATATTGGGGTCATTGCCCTTGTGATCGTGTTTCAGCCGGAACTTCGAAAAGCGCTGGAACAGTTAGGACAAAAGAACATCATTGCAGATATCCTGGCATTAGATCCTGCAAAAGAAGAAAAAGAAGTTTTCAGTGACCGTACCGTAGAAGCTATCGTAAAAGCATGTGTGGAAATGTCAAAGGTAAAAACGGGTGCACTGATCGTCATTGAAAACAATGTTCCTCTGGGAGAATACGAACGTACGGGAATCACACTGGATGCAATGGTTTCCAGCCAGTTGTTATTAAATATTTTCGAACATAATACACCTCTTCACGACGGAGCCATCATCGTAAGAGACAACAGAGTTGTATCAGCAACCTGTTACCTGCCTTTGTCAGACAATATGACCCTGTCTAAAGAATTAGGTACAAGACATCGTGCAGCAGTAGGAATCAGCGAGGTCAGTGATGCAATGACCGTTGTAGTATCTGAAGAAACAGGGGCGATTTCTGTTACACAGTACAGCGAAATTAAGAGAAACATCAGTGCAGAAGAGTTAAAAGCACAGCTGCAGACCTTACAGAATAAAACAACAGAAGGAAAACGTTTCAGACTTTGGAAAGGAAGGGAAAAAGATGAAGTTAAAGCTGACAGATAATCTTTTTTTAAAAATTCTTTCCGTCGGAATCGCAGTTTTGATCTGGCTTGTGGTTATGAACATTAACGATGCGGAAAAAACAAAAGTATTTTCTAAAAGCGTAAAACTGATCAACACAGATGTGATTACTGAAAACGGGAAAGTATTTCGTGTGGTAGAAGGCACAGATTATGTGAATGTCAGAGTCAGAACCAGAAAATCTGTCATTGATGAACTGAGTGCAGATGATTTTATTGTGACCGCAGATATGCAGAAGGATCTGAAGCTGAACAATACCATGGTTGGAATTTCCGTAGAATGTAAAAATCGTAATGTTAAGGTAGACGAACATGTAACCCTTAGCAGAAGCAACGTAGAGGTCAGTATTGAAGATTCTGCAACAGAACAGTTCCAGGTTCATGTCAGAAAAGTAGGAACGGAAAACGACGGTCTTGTGGTGGGCAGTTTGATACCGGAACAGACCATTATCAAAATCACCGGCCCGATATCTCTGGTACAGAGAATCAAAACGGTGGAAGCACCCGTAGATGTTACAGGAATTCCGGTAACCTCTGTCAGAACCTGTGAATTAAAGCTTTATGACGGTCTTGGCGGAGAAATCGATAATACCTATCTGAATTATGTGGGAAAGGCCGATGGCATCAATGTGACAGTTTCCATGCTGAACACAAAGACGGTACCATTGAAATTTTCGTATTCCGGTACACCGGCAGAAAACTATATAGTAAAGGATGTCAGCTATAAACCGGAGACCATTGAAATTGCCGGAACTGTAAGTGTTCTTTCCGGAATCTCCAGATGGGAGGTTCCGGCAGAAGCTGTCAATGTAGATGGTATCGATGATGAATTACAACTGGTAGTAGATCTGACAGAATATCTGCCGCCGGGAGTTGTTTTGAAGGATGAGGAAGCATCAACAGTTCTGGTTATTGTAGAAGTGGAATATGTGGAGCCGGAGGAAGAATCAGAAGAGGAAGAAGATAACTCAGATGCATCCGCGGATGAGGATACGAAACCGGACACACCTTCAAAACCGCAGAAACCAACAGAGGAGACAGACAAACAGCCAGCCTCACCTGAAACTGATTCGCCGGGTACGGGAGCTGATTCGGAAAATACCGGAAACGGTACGGAGACGGATTCTGAAACAGGAAGTAAAAACAACTCAAATAATGAAGCAGGGAGTGAAAATAATGACAAAACAAAAGGTAACAGTTAAAAATCAGTCAGGTTTGCACTTAAGACCGGCAGGAATCCTTTGCCGAACAGCCATGCTTTATAAATCCCACATTACCATTACTTGCGGAGACACAACAGCGAATGCAAAAAGTGTGCTCAGCGTTCTGGGAGCGGGAGTAAAAACCGGAGATGAACTTGAAATTGCATGTGAGGGCGTGGATGAACAGGTAGCATTGGAAACAATGGTAAATCTGTTTGAGTCCGGATTGGAATAAATAAAATGAAAGATTTTTTGAAAAAGTACAGGAAATATGCGCTTGGCGCATATTTCCTGCTCTGCGTTTTTTACTGTATTGTAAAAATCGCAATACCGGAAGAAACTACCATCGGACAAGGCCTTGAGAATCTGGGAAGACGTCAGATCGTAGAAAGAACCGCATATTTAAATGAAGGGGATCTCCTTTCCTTTACTTTGCCGGTAGAGGAAAATCCTTTGACTTCTATCGGGTTTTACCTGAATACAGATCAGCTGGTTCTGGATGGAAAACTGAATCTGAAGGTCATGGATGAAGAAACAAAGGAAGTACTGGCACATAGTCAGATTCTTTTGCAGAACATTGAAGTGGATCAGTTTGTCCAGACGACTGTGGACCATTATACAGGTGAGAAAGTACTGGTGGAGCTTTCTGTGGAGGATTGTCTTCAGGGACCAAGATTCTGGCTGAATTCTACCACACAAACCGATGCAGAAACCTGGTATAACGGTGAGAAAATACAGAATCCTCTTGTATATAACGCGGGATTTTCCGTAATGACAAGAAATATAAAGGATGCAGTGGTAACAGCTCTCATCCTTGGATTATTTGGTGTGATCTTAACCTTGATCACAGGAGAACAGAAAAAAGAAAAATTAAAGACAGCTCCGGCTGTTTTTGAAACAGTGAAAAGATTTTACAGCAGATACCGTCTTCTTTTTGGTGGTCTGTTGACTGCAGGAATCGTTGCAGCGTTGTTTTTCTATGTTTACGATACACAGATTCGCATCGTTATGAATACAACGGAACGGGCAGAGATCATTTCTGCTTCTTCAACAGAAGAAGCGGAAATTCTGACATTTTCGGAATCGGAAGATGAGATTGTTCAGATTGTAAAATGTAAGGAAGAGACTTTGACCGGTCTTGGAGTGATGATATCTGTGCCGGAAGGGGCTGTGCCGATGGGGACACTGGCTGCCAGAGTGACAGATTTAAACTCCGGAGAGGTTTTAAGTGAAAATATGCTGGACATGGCAAATGCCATTGACGGTGAATATATCAATTTTCTTTTTACCCATGAGGTGAATGATGGGGCAGCGCATTCATTTGAGATCCGTCTGACACCATCGGAAGAATTAAAAGCCACAGAACTTGGTATTTACACCAACGAAGAAGGAGATCTTCTGACACAGGTGCATAAGTATTTCAATATTTTCTTAAAGAAATATTTCTTCTTCATGTTTGTGGCAGCAGAACTGTTTGCAGTGCTGTTCTATTGGATGGTGTTTGTTAAGAAATGTAAGGTTGAAACTACAGTGCTTGTTTCCTTACTGTTTTTAGGTTTGATCTACAATTTTCTGCTGCTGCCTTATATGGCGCCGGATGAAAGAACCCATATTGATATGACTTATCGCTACAGCAACGATCTGCTGGGCATTCCATATACAGGAAACGAAGTAACTCTTGCAAAGCGTGTGGATGATACAAAGATTGAGCTGGTGGAAAATCCTGCATTGTCTAATTACTATATTGTTTTCAATGAGCTGTTACAAGGTGTTCAGGATGACAGTCTGGTAATTACCAATACCACTGCCAATACTTATGCACCGATCTTTGTATACCTGCCTGCTGTGTTAGGGATGACTCTTGCAAGACTGCTGGGCTTTGGCTCCATTGCGATGCTGATGCTGGCAAGATGGTGCAATCTGGCATTTTTTGCAGTATGTGTATGGTGGTGTATGAAAAAACTGCCATTTGGGAAAATGGCACTGGCAGTGATCGCATTATTCCCGATGACCATTCAGCAGTGCAATTCATTTTCTTATGATGCAGTGATCACAAGTATTCTGTTTTTATTTAGTACTTACATCATCTGCATGACTTATGAAGACAAACCAATCAAAATCAGTGATGCGGCAATTGTGTCCGTATTAAGTGGGCTGCTTGTATACGGCAAGAGTGGTGTCTATCTGCCGGTTTGCCTTGCAGCACTTTTGATTCCGACAAAGAAATTTGGATGCCTCTGGAAAAAGCTTGCAGCGGCAGGCTCTCTTATGGGCATTGCAATGCTTAGTTATATTAACCGAAATTCCGGAACTGTGACTCAGGTAATGGCAACCACTGCGGAAACAAGTGCGGTAGGTGCAACTGCAGGAAATGCAGTATCGATGGGCTATACCGTAGGATTTTTCTTACAGAATCCATGGAAACTGATTCAGATGCTTTGCAATACGGTAGCAGATAAATCGGAATTTTATCTGGAATCCATTGTGGGACAAAAAATGGGCTGGGTAGAAATTGAAATTTCCCGCGTGATCTTTGTGGGATTCCTTGTATTGTTTATGATTTCTATGTTAAAAGTGCGTGGAGAAAAACAGTATGTGACCAGTGGACAGAAATGGTGGATTTCCATTGTATGCCTTTTAAGTGCCGGAATGATTTTAATGGGCATGCTGCTTACATGGACACCGTTTGGACATGTTTCCATTGAGGGGGTTCAGGGAAGATATTTTACCCCATTACTTCTGTTGCTTAGCTTAGCAGGAAGAAATAACATTGTTTTATTAAATGACAATAAAGACCGTGGAATTTTCTGCGGAGGAATGGTGCTGCAGCTGCTTGCAGTGATCTATCTGATCAAAGCGCTTGTGATAGTTGCTTAAGGAGATTTATTTTGGACAAGAAACGATTAATTATCAATATGACGGCTCAGCTGACCGCATTTTTTGTGAATTTAGGAATCAGTTTTGTATTAACTCCAATCGTGGATAAAATGATTCCAAACAGCTATGGCTTTGTGAATATTGCAAATCAGTTCGTACAGTGGGCGCAGGTTGTGGTATCTGCGCTGAACACACTGGCCAGCCGTTATATTACGATACATTTACATAAAGGCGAAAAGCAGGAAGCAAGTGAATATTTTTCTTCCGTATTTTTTGCCAATATGATCATGGCGGCGGTATTTTTACTGCCAGCAGTCTTTGTCATTGTATTTATTGACCGAATGTTTCAGGTGCCGGTGGGAGTATTGTCAGATGTTCAGATTTTGTGGGCATTTGTATTCTTAAACTTCTTTATCAGCATTATTACTTCCGTTTTTAGTACCAGTACTTACAGTATGAATCGTCTGGAATTAAGTTCTGTTGCGACGATTATCGCTGAATTTGTGCGTATCGGATTTTTGTATGTGGCATACAGATTTTTCCCGGCATACCTGTTTTATCTGGGAATTGCATCCGTTGTCAGCACCTCTGTGATGGCAATTGCCAACGCAGGATTTACCAAGAAGCTTCTGCCGGATATTAAGATTACACCAAAGAATTTCCGCTGGAAGAAAGTTGTTGAGCTGGTGTCTTTGGGGGCATGGAACTCTGTTACAAGACTTGGTCAGATGCTTCTGGATGGATTAGATACCATCATTGCAAATATTTTTATCAATCCGGAGGCTATGACGGTGTTATCCCTTGCAAAGGTGATTCCAACCACACTTTCAGGCCTTATGGGAACTTTGGTAGGTGTATTTGCACCAAGCATTACCATTGCCTATGCAAAAGGTGATAAAAAAGAGCTGATGGATACCTTAAAGAGCTCCAATCGCATCATGATCTTTATGATGAGTATTCCCATCGCCTTTATTACTGCTTATGGAGATAAGTTCTTTAGATTATGGCTGCCGCATAAGACACTTGCAGAGGTGACAGAAATCTATTACTTATCGGTGCTTTCCATGGGTGTTTTATTTGTCAGTGCAAGCATCCAGGTATTGTATCAGGTATTTATTATTACAAAGAAAATCAAATTAAACTCCATCGTCATTGTGGCAAGCGGTATTATCACCACAACGCTGGTGTTTGTGTTATTAAATACAACAAATCTTGGGCTTTATGCCATTGCCGGAGTCAGTGTTGTCGTAGGACTGATTCGAAATATGGTATTTACACCGATTTATGCGGCCAAATGTCTGGAAGTGAAGTGGACAACCTTCTATAGTGATATTTTTATGGGCCTGGCTTCCATTGGAATTATTACAGTGGCTGCAATGCTTAGTAAGCTGGTGCTTCCAATGGATAGCTGGATTACATTCTTTATATCCGGTGGATTCATGGGTTGTGTGGCATTAGGACTGAACTTCTTTATTGTGCTTGGAAAAACAGAACGTCAGATGGTGCTTGATAAGGTGATGAGCAAATTGAAACGTTCTTAAGAGGTAGCTTTATGTGGGAAATTTACTGGAGAGTATTAGTTTCTCTGCCAAAAGTATTGTGGCTTAAATTGAAATATGCAGGGAAGTGTTCTATGCCCCTGGTTCAGGCTTTTGGACATCATACAGAGGTTAAGATCAAGGATGGAACTGCCCGTTTTGGGAAAGAACAGATTACCCGTGGAAACGCAGTATTTCGCGTGGAAGGCGGAGAGCTGATCATCGGGGATAAATGTTTCTTTAACCAGAATGTGAGTATTACCTGCAAGAAAAAAATCCTCATTGGTGATCGATGCCAGATTGCCAACAATGTAGTGATCGTAGACCACGACCACGCAGGCAGCGAAAACTGGGGCAGTTATGTGGAAACTCCGGTTACAATTGGAAACGATGTGTGGATCGGCGCAAATGTAGTGATCATGCGAGGAACCACCATTGGTGACAAAGCGGTCATTGGCGCAGGAAGCATTGTCAAGGGTGATGTTCCGGAAGGAAAAGTATTTTATCAGAAAAGGGAGACCATGATTAGATAATGATTAGTATTGTCGTACCGGTATATAAAAGTGAAAAAACATTGGCTGGCTGTCTGGACAGCCTTCTGGCACAGACTTACACAGACATTGAGGTCATTTGTGTCATCGATGGTTCCCCGGATTCCTGTGGAGATATCTGTGACGGGTATGCTGCAAAGGATGCTAGGGTAAAGTCTATTAAACGTGAAAATGGCGGTGTGTCCTCTGCCAGAAATCGTGGCATTGATGAAGCGGCTGGCGATTATATCATGTTTGTAGACAGTGACGATACGGTAGCGCCGGATTACTGTGAAAAAATGTGGAATGCCCATGTGAAAACCGGCGCAGATCTGGTGATTTGCGGCTTTCATCACTGGTATGTAGGAAGAGATGTGCCAAAGGTGCCGTCAAATCCGGGGGTACATGAAATTAAGGCGGAGAAATCCGGTATGGACACATCCTGTACAGGGTTTGCAGAAAACTTTCTGAAGCTTTATCAGGAAGGTTTCTTAAACATGCCATGGAACAAGCTGTTCAAAAAAGAACTGACGGGTCGTTTTGATACCTCCTTAAGCCTTGGAGAAGATCTTCTGTTTAACATGGATTATCTGGAAAAGTGTCAAAGAATCGCAGTGATTCCTGATGCTCTGATCAATTATATTCAGGAAGAAAAGGGAAACACCTTATCAACGAAAAAAAGGGATAATAAACTGGAAATTGCATCTAAGGTCTGTGCCGGTGTGCAGGCATATTATGAGAAGATTTCCGGGGATATGAAACTTCATCCGGTAATCGCAGGCAAATTTGTCATGGAATTTTTGGATGAGTGCGAGAGCCTGCCATTTGATAAAAAGCTGCCAAAGGCGGAAAAACTTCAGGTGATCAAAAAACTGGCAAGTAATCCGGAATTTATGAATGCCAATCAAATTGCAAAAGTAACTGCACCGGATTATCAGGTGCTGCAGTGGTGTTTTGCCCATGGCTTCTGGCAGTTGATCTATCCGATCTGTGTACTGAGAAAAGGTGTTGTAATTATGGCGAGGTGGATATGGAACCGTTAATCAGTGTGGTTGTACCTGTCTATAAAGTAGAAAAATATTTGGAGCGCTGTGTAGAGTCTCTCCTTGCACAGACCTATGAAAATATAGAAATTATACTGGTGGATGACGGATCGCCGGATGGCTGTCCGGCCATGTGTGATGCGTATGCAGAAAAGTATGACAGGATCAAAGTTGTTCATCAGGAAAATAAAGGACTTTCCGGAGCCAGAAATACCGGGATTGACCATGCAAAGGGTGAATACATCGCATTTGTTGACAGTGATGATCTTTGGTCGGTACATTTTCTGGAAAGCCTTTACCGGGCATTGAAAGCACATGATGCAGATATCAGTCAGTGTCGTTGGGAATATATGCACGGAGATGAGCTGAAAGAAGCCTATGATCCGGATGCAAAATGTACCTGTTTTACAGGCCGTGAAATGCTGGCAAACTTATTTATCCAGACAGGTGCCTACTATGTAGTGGCCTGGAATAAGCTTTATAAAAAAGAATTGTTTGAGAATATCCGTTATCCGGAAGGAAGAATTCACGAGGATGAGGCTACCACTTATAAGCTGTTTGATCAGGCAATAAAATGTGTGTTTGTAGACAATGCACTGTATGGCTATTTTGTGGGAAGCGGCGGAACCAGCATTACAAGAAATGGATTCCATTTAAAAAAGCTGGACTGGCGTGCGGCCAATAAAGAGCGTGTGCAGTATTTTGTTGAAAAGGATTATGGAGAATTGGTAGTTCCGGCCATCAAAGCCTGCAACGACGGAAGCATTGATTTATATTATAAGTGCAAAAAATTCTGTCCGGATGCGAAAGATGAAATGAATGAAATCCGACATGGTGTGGGGGCGAGTATCCCATTGATTAAAAAGTATGGCGGCGGATTGCCTGTGCAGACCATGATCGGTTACAGAATGTTTTCCGCTTTTCCGGGAATTTACGGCATGCTGTTAAAATATGTTGCGGATATGTCAAATGTAGAGAAATATTCTTAGAATCGGAAAGGAGCGGCTATGGTAGATATTAGTGTCATTGTTCCTGTATATAACGTAGAAGATTTGTTGCCAAGATGTGTTGAAAGTATCATGGCCCAGACAAAAAAGAGTCTGGAAATCATCCTGGTAGATGATGGTGCTACAGATCAAAGTGGTGCAATCTGCGATGAGTATGCAAAAAAAGATCCTAGAGTTGTTGTAATTCATCAGAAGAATAGTGGTGTTTCAGCAGCAAGAAATGCTGGATTGCAAACCCTTTTGGCAGATTTTCTAATGTTTGTAGATATTGATGATGCGTTGAAACCCCAAGCCATTGAAGTATTGCTAGACAGGGCATATCAGGAGAATGCCCAGATTGTAGAAGGTGGTTATGAGGTGTTTGACACAAAGGTGTTAGCTACGGAACATCATATAGATGCCAGATTGGAAGAACCTTGTGGTGTTTTGTGGGGATTTCCTTGGGGAAAAGTAATAGCTTCCAGTCTTTTTTGCAATATTTCATTCTGCCACTGCATAATATCCGATGTACAAATATCTGTCAGTGCCTTTTCCTCGAAATACGGCAATATCTTTGTCCTAATAATATGCTCCTTAGTCAGATACGTGTTGTACTTGAGCCTTGGTTTCAAATCCTCCAAGTAGCTCTCTACAAACTGAGCAAATCCCATATTTACATCCTTTGATTTCTTTAAAAGATATTCTCTCTCATGCTCCAAAGCCTC
>ERZ808026.193-NODE-193-length-12980-cov-2.742153_pt1 | contig 12980 bp, 14 predicted proteins | sample MGYA00380182_ERZ808026 | MGnify/ENA primary metagenome ERZ808026 (study PRJEB31490, sample SAMN06133376) | cow dung metagenome | isolation source: H9 | host: cow | place: China: Chengdu | collected 2015-05 ... | reverse complement strand
CCATCAGCAGGCTGTCACAGTCTTCCAGCGTCGTGTGGGACAGATTCAAACGGGCTCCGGTCATACCGGCCCGGAACAATTGACAGATGGTTTCCTCATCCTGACACGCAGTGCCGAGGGTCCCGTAAAAGTCCAAAACACCCATTCCTTCCCAACGGTTTTCTCAAAATCATTATGGAGGAAAGTCCTTTTTTAGTCAACTCCCTCTGCCGCGCTCTGATTCCGCCCCCCGGTTTTCATATTTTTTGAAACATCCCGCGTTTTTCCGGTAGATATAGACTTTTTCTGCAATTCATGATAAAATATGAATCTATGAAGCAGGTTCTATCACCAAACGGTAACATAGGATCACAACTGCCGACAAAAAACTCTTCTTTGGAGGAATTGATTTTGAAGCAAGATATTTTGGGCATTCACTTCGACGATCTCACTTTGGACGAGGCCACCGAAGTCGGTGCTTCTCTTTTGAAAGAGGGCGGCTTCCACTATGTCGTCACTCCCAATCCCGAGTTCATTCTGGCCGCTGAGACCGACCTGGAGTTCAAAACCGTTCTGAATCAGGCCGACCTGGTTCTGCCCGACGGCATCGGCGTGGTTTATTCCGCCAAAATTTTGGGTACACCCTTAAAAAGCCGCGTTCCCGGCATTGATTTTGCCGAGCGTATGCTGAGTGTTCTCAACGACATGGGCGGACGGCTGTTCCTGCTGGGTGCCAAGCCCGGTGTGGCTGAACAGGCCGGCGAAAAAATTCTGGAACGCTACCCCAACATCGTGCTGTGCGGCACGCAGGACGGCTATTTCAAGGACGAGCAGTCCGTTGTCCGCCTGGTGGCTGATGCCAAGCCCGATCTGCTCTTTGTCTGTCTGGGCGCGCCCAAGCAGGAAAAGTGGATCGCCCGCTGGGGCGACCTCACCGGCACCAAGATGGCCATTGGCCTGGGCGGTGCTCTGGATGTCTTTGCCGGCAATGTGGAGCGTGCCCCCGAAGCCTGGCAGAAGGCCGGTATGGAATGGGCTTACCGCCTGAAGAAGGAACCCAAGCGCATCGGCCGCATGGCCCGGCTGCCCCTGGTTCTCTCCAAGGCCGCCACTGAGCGCGCCTTTGGCAAGAAAAGACCCGGTCCCCTGTAATCTTCAAAAAGGAGCATACCTCTATGGTTTATATTCTGCTGGCTGAGGGTTTTGAAGAAATGGAAGCCCTTGTCCCTGCCGACCTGCTTCGCCGCGCAGGCGCTGAAGTTGCTCTGGTTGGTCTGGACGCCCCTGTGATCACCGGCTCTCACCGCATCTCCGTCTCCACAGACCTGCGTTTGGAGGATGTGTCCCTCCGGCCCAGCGATATGCTGGTTCTTCCCGGCGGTCTGGGCGGCGTGATGTCCATGAAAGCCAGCCCCAGCGCCACGGACTTGATTCGGAATGCTCACCGCACCGGATGTTGGCTGGCCGCCATCTGCGCGGCGCCCACCCTGCTGGGCCAGCTGGGTATCCTGAAGGGCCGCAAGGCCGTCTGCTACCCCGGCATGGAGGATCAGCTGACCGACGCGATCGTCACTGCCGACCAGGCTGTTGTGACAGACGGAAAGATCATCACTTCCCGTGCAGCCGGCTCTGCCTATGAATTTGGTTTTGCTCTGATTTCAGCATTGTTTGACCACCAAAAATCTGAGGAGGTTCGTTATGGCATCAAGTATCGCTTTGGAGAAGACCCTGTTAAGAGTTAACATTCGGAAACAGCTCACTGCAATGCCCACCGCTCAGATGCACGAGAGTGATTCTGCCCTGTTTCAGGCGCTGCTGTCACTCCCCCAGGTAGCTCAGGCCAAGACCATCTGCCTCTTCTGGGGCATTACCGGCCTGGAGCCTGACACCAGCCGTCTGGTCTCTCAGCTTCTGGAAATGGGAAAGCGCATCTGTCTGCCTCGCATCATCTCCGACTTCGGCATGGAAGTGCGAGAGTATCATCCCGACTGCCCCATGTCCCGCACCTCCTTCGGCATTTTGGAACCCACCATCGACTGTTCCCTGGTGGAAAAGGATCAGGTAGACCTGGTCATTGTTCCCGCATTGTGCTATGACCGCAAGGGCTTCCGCCTGGGTTACGGTGCCGGCCACTATGACCGCTGGCTGTCTGATTACACCGGCTATACCGTAGGTATGTGCCGCGAGATCTCCCTGCAGGACGAGGTTCCCACCGAATCCCATGACAAGCCCGTTCAGATCGTGGTTACTGAGCATGAAGTGCTGACCTTTTGACATAAATAAAATAGACGGAGCATAAGCTCCGTCCGTTTTATGCACCGCAAACTTGACGGTTGTGATCTTCCTGCTCAGCAGCAGCTTTCCCCGCATCCGCAGTTGTTGTTGCCGCCGCAGCCACAGCTGCAGCCTCCGCCATTGCCGCAGCAGCAGAGTACCAGGATGATCAAAATGATGATCCACAGACAACCGCAGCCATTGTTATTACCAAACATAACTTCCACCTCATTTCAATTGGCGTGCTTTGCAGTTTGCTCAGCGCCGCCTTCTGAACCATTCTATGACCGCTGCCTGTCTCCGGTTCTTGGAATGTAACTTTATTTAGGAGCTGACCCTATGTCTCAGGAACGTAAGAATAAGATTCAGAAGCCCCGCCGCAAACGCAGCATCGGAGCTTCTCTCAGCTTTGCCACCCTGTACGCCATCTTTGTGATCGGCGTGTCCGCTCTGCTGGCCTGTGTTTGCTGGATCGCCGCAAACGACGTACTGGCACTGAACAAAGCTGACCACGAGGTCACCATCACCATTTCTGCCGATGACGACTTCAACGATGTGGTGAATATGTTGAAGAAGAACAATTTGATCGAATATAAGAGTCTCTTCAAGCTTTTCTCCGCCCTCACCAACGGCAAGGATAAAATTGCCCAGTCCGGTACCTTCACCCTGAACACCGACATGGACTACCGCGCGCTGATTTCCAATCTGAGCGCTTCCTCCTCCACCCGTGCCCAGATTGATATTACCATCCCCGAAGGCTACACCATTGACCAGATCTTCCGCCTGCTGGAAGAGAAGGGCGTAGCCACCGTGGAAGACCTGCAGAAAACCGCTGCCGAACACGACTACAATTTCTCCTTCCTGAAGGAGATCCCTCTGGGCGACTATAAGCGTTTGGAAGGCTACCTCTTCCCCGCAACCTATACCTTCTATACTCCTCACGATCCCGTGTATGCCATCAACAAGATGCTGGTGCATTTCGATGCCCAGGTCACCGATGAGATGCGCCAGCAGATCCTCAACACCGGTTATTCCATCCGGGAAATGCTGACCATCGCCTCCATGATCGAAAAGGAGACCGACGGCTCCGACCGCTCCCGCATCGCCTCTGTCATTTATAACCGTCTGAAGAACCCCACCGCTGAGACCGTAGGCCTGCTGCAGATCGACGCAACTCTGGCATACATCAACGGCGGAAAGATTCCTACCGAGGCAGATAAGTCTATCGACTCCCCCTACAACACCTATAAGTATAAGGGTCTGCCTCCTGCCCCCATCTCCAATCCCGGTCTGGACTCTATTAAGGCAGCCATGAGCCCCGCCAACGAGAGCTATTTCTACTACGCACTGGGCGACGATGGCGTGCACCACTATTTCAAAACCTACAGCAGTCTGAGCGCATTCCTGGCAACCCAGAAGCTCTATCAGTAATCAGGATCCCCCGGGCAATCTGTCCGGGGGATTTTCACGGAGGATGTCTATATGATGAAAAAGAACATTGAATTGCTGGCTCCCGCCGGCGATATGGAACGGCTGGAAATGGCCGTGGCCTACGGTGCCAACGCCGTTTATCTGGCCGGAAACACCTTTGGTATGCGCTCTTTTGCAGGCAACTTTTCTCCCGAGGAATTAAAAACCGCCGTAGCCCTGTGCCGCAAGCACAATGTGCGCGTCCACGTCACCTGCAACACCATGCCCCGCAACGAGGAAATTTCCCGTATGCCCGAGTGGCTGGAATTTCTGAATGAAGTGGGTGTGGATGCCATTATCATGGCCGATGTAGGCGTTTTGTCCTTAGCCAAGCAGTACGCCCCCAAGGTGGAGTGCCATATCTCCACCCAGGCCAGCATCGTAAACTATCAGTCCGCCAAAGCCTGGCACGATCTGGGCGCAAAGCGTGTGATTCTGGCCCGTGAGCTGAATCTGGATGAGATCCGCGAGATCCGCGCCAAAGCCCCCAAGGAGCTGGAGATGGAGGTCTTTGCGCACGGTGCCATGTGTGTCAGCTACTCCGGCCGCTGCCTGCTGTCCAATTACATGACCGGCCGGGACTCCAACCGGGGTGCCTGCGCCCAGCCCTGCCGTTATCAGTACGCGTTGATGGAGGAAAGGCGTCCCGGCGAGTATTTCCCCATCTATGAGTCCAACGGTCAGACCTACATTATGAACTCCAACGACATGTGCATGATCGACCATGTGGGCGAGCTGATGGAGGTTGGCCTGGATTCCATTAAGCTGGAAGGCCGTGCAAAGTCCGCCTACTACGCCGCTATCGTCACCGGCGCATACCGCCACGCCATCGACGCCGCTGCCGCCGGCATCCCTCTGGATCCCGTGTGGCGTGACGAGGTGGAGCATGTCAGCCACCGCCACTACTCCACCGGCTTCTTCTACGGCCAGCCCGGCCAGTACACCGAAAACTCCCGCTACATCCGCGACTGGCAGATCGTAGCCAAGGTGCTCTCCTGCGACAGCGAGGGCAACGCCATCCTCACCCTGAACAATAAGTTCCATGTCGGGGATGAGCTGGAGCTGGTCGGCCCCGATGTTCGCCCCCGTACCCTCACGGTAGACTGCCTGTGGGATGAGGAGGGCAATGCCCTCGATGAGGTTCGCAAGCCTCAGATGGTCTTCCGCATGAAGCTGCCTCAGGCAGTCCCCCCGCTCTCCTTCCTGCGCCGCCAGGCCGACCTTACCCCCTGATGAAAGTAAAATGCCCTTTCTTTGCAGAAAGGGCATTTTTTAATGGAATAGCCTTTTCAAATTGCCCAGCAGCTCCAAGGACTTGAATTTCAACACATATCCCTGACTCTCCCCGGTCATCAAAGCCGCCTGCTCCTCGGTAAATCCACCCGTCTCCACCGCCTGCTCCATTGTTTCACTGGCCGCCCCTAAACAGAGGGGTGGAAACGCAACGCACCACCAGTTTTGCCCATCTCCGTCTCCGATCACCACCCGCAGGGCGGTATATTCTCCGGCTGGAAGGGCAAACCCATCATACTCTTTGGTGGGAAACCAGCACTCCTCCACACAAGCCCGCACCGGGTCGTCGCAGTCCCATTCCGCAGCCGCCAACTGCCCCACCCGCTCCAGCTCCGAAAGATTTTGTGACAGGATCTCCAGCGCCTCACTTCGGGTGGTGTCCGAGTCATATAAGGTCTCCGCTTTCGCCAGGATCCGGTCCCGCACTGCAAGCTTGATCGCCTGATCCCGCGGGCTGTCCGAATTTGCAATGACATGCAGACGTACTACCCGCTCCCGCAGCATCTGCTGCTCACCCAATAACCAACCACTTACCACCAGTGCAAATAAAACGCCAAACAGCAAGGAAATTTCCCACTTTTTCAGACTTCGGTCCATAAAAACACCGTCCATTCCACTGTTTTGTAACAGCAGTATGGACGGTGTCTCTTTTTTCTAAACAGGGATGTGCAAACTTTTTACACGGACTGAGCCAAAAAGCTCTCCCGGTACTCCTTGGCCAGAACCTGATAAGCTTCCCTGGCCTTCTCCTCATCATCAAACAGACCAAACACAGTGGGACCGCTTCCGCTCATGGCAGCACCCAGCGCGCCATACTCGATCAGCGTATTCTTGATGGCGTTCACACTGGCTCTCTGCTGGTCGTTCAGCGCGTCCTCAAAGACATTGTACAGTCTCCGGGCCACTCCTGTCAGATCGCCCGCCTCCAGAGCCGCGATCATACCGGCGGTATCTGGGCGGTGCACAATGTCCACCTGGTCGATCTTCCGGAACAGCGCAGGGGTGGAGATGGGAAACCCGGGCTTGCACACTACCACATGGCACTTGGGCAGCGGAGCCAGGGGCGTCAGGATCTCGCCTCTGCCCTCTGCCAATGCGGTTCCGCCCAGTACACAATAGGGTACGTCAGAGCCCACGGCCTCGCCAACCTTGGCAAGTTCCATCAAGGTGTAGGGCTTACCGGCCTGCTCGTTCAATCCCCGCAGGACGGCCGCAGCATCACTGCTGCCGCCTGCCATACCGGCACAGACCGGGATGTGCTTATCAATGTCAATCTCCAGAGCCTGATGAGCTTCCCCTCTGGCATCCCAGAACGCTTTTGCTGCCTTGGCGGCCAGATTGGTGTCATCGTTGGGCAAAAACTCAAAATTGGTGCTTACGTGGATCCCCTCGCCGGTGGTAGGCTTGATGGTCAGGGTGTCAGCCAGGGTGATGGACTGCATCACCATGCACATATCATGATAACCGTCCTCCCGGCGACCCAGCACATCCAGGGTGAGATTCAGTTTTGCCAGCGCCTGCTGTTGCATGTCAGGTGTCTCCTCTCTTGTATGCCGCTCTTCTCAGCGGCGGATCCTGCGGCCTTCCAGATAGAAACGCTTGTCCTGCGCTTCGCCCATGGAGAAGGTCTTGCGGGGAAGCACACCGTCATGGATCACCGTGGGGAATAATTCTTCCTTTCCGATGGACGGCAGCAGGAATCCGATGGTGTCAGGCTTCTGTGCCAGCGCTCTGGTCACATCAGCTCCGTGTATGTAGTCGATTTCTGCCCGCGGATGCTTCTGCAGCCACAGATCCAGGAAGTTCTGCAGCGTGCCAACGGCCAGCTGGTTTTCAGGGTTGGGAACCGTAACAGCCCCCTCCTCACCGGCAGCCGTGTAGTGCAGCACGTGACCTTCGCCTTCGCCCCGGTAAGCTCCGGGATAAGCTTGCAGCAGGTCAGCCAGAAGCTGCTCGGGTTCCACGCCGGTCACGATCCGGTGTATGGGTTCAAACTCCAAAGACGGGTCATGGAGATTCCCCAGCTCCACCAGGGCATACCGGGAGGGCAGATCAGGCCACTGCTCCGGCCGGGTCAGCTTCTTGCGCCGCTCGTAACACTCCTTGGCGGTGGCCAGAGAGTGGTTTCCGTCTCCTACGGCAAACAGCATCACGGGCAGATCCTGAGTGCCATACTTTTCATTGAAGGCCTTGGGGTCGGCCAGCGCACGCAGTGCGTCAGCCACCTGCTCCACCTGCGCCTCCGTCAGCTTCCAGCCACGAATGTGACCGCCGCCTTCCATCAGCTCAAAGTCATACAGCAGTTCCATACCATCCGTCTGCTCCCCCAGAGGCTCTACCACCGTACACGCCCGGTCATCAGCCAACAGCAGAACATGAGGCAGCTCCACCGGCGCGTTCTTCCGCACTGCCACGCGGGGAGGAATGCGCTCCAGCACAGTTCCCTCCGTGGCACGCACCATCGCATCGGAGCCGGGCTCATAGTCATACTGCGCCAGATCCAGCTTGCCGATCAGTCCCCGGCGTACCTTGCCGTTGCTGATGACGCGCTCCACATAAATCAAACACTGGGGGTGTTCCTTCAAAACTCCATCCCGAAGGTAGCGGGTCATGGTATTGTTGATCTCCATGATCTCCATTTCCACATCCGGATCCTTCAGATGGCTCTCAGGCAGCACCAGACGCAGGGTGGATGGGTGGTTGCCCACACGCGCCTCGACACGCTGCCAGTATTCGGGCTGAGAGGTGTATTGGTCGCAGGCCACCACGCTCCACAGCTCCATATCACAATTCCGGGGCAGTAAAATATCAGCCGGCAGAAAAGGGGATGTCTCAAATTTCATAAAACACGTTCCTTTCGGAAACAAATCTCACTGCTCCAGTACCTTCTTAATGGCCCCCAGCAGTTCGTCAAACTCCTCGTAGGCAGGCAGCTCAGGATGATCGGCCTTGATCTGCTCGGTACTCTTGAAGAGGAACCCGGCCTTGCTGTTCTGGATCATGCCCAGGTCATTGTAGCTGTCACCGGCGGCGATGGTCTCAAACCCACAGGACTGCAGCGCCTTTACCGTGGTCAGCTTAGACTGGGGGCAGCGCATCTTAAAGCCGGTGATTTCTCCGTTTTCTGCCACCTCCAGGGTATTGCACAGGATGGTAGGCCAACCCAGCTTTTCCATCAGGGGCTTTGCAAACTGCTCAAAGGTGTCACTGAGAATGACGACCTGGGTGGTGGCGCGCAGTTCGTCCAAAAACTCCTTGGCGCCGGGCAGAGGGTCGATCTTGGCGATGGTCTCCTGGATCTCCTTCAGACCCAGTCCATGCTCCTTCAGAATGGACAAACGCCAGTTCATCAGCTTATTGTAATCGGGCTCATCCCGGGTCGTGCGCTTCAGCTCAGGAATGCCGCTGGCCTCTGCAAATGCGATCCAAATCTCAGGCACCAAAACGCCTTCCATATCCAAACAGGTAATATACATAAATGTACTCCCTTTCCTACGTCGTTATGCGGTTATTATACTCTCTCCTTCCAAAAAAAGCAAACACTGGCACGGAATCCGTGCCAGTGTTTGCTCACTGTTCTGTCATATCCCCACCCATCCCCTGCTCCAGCTTTTCCAGCGCACGTTTTTCGATCCTGCTGACATAGGAGCGGGAAATACCGCACGCTTTTGCGATCTCACGCTGCGTCCTTGGCGGCTGTTGATCCAGTCCATACCGCTGCACAATAATACTCCGTTCTCTGGGCGTCAAACAACGCTGCACACACTGCATAACCTGTTGGCACGCCTGTTTATTGTGCAGCTGCTCCAGCATATCGTCCTCCACCGCAATCACATCCATGAGCGACAACCCTTCCGACTCATTCCCCGCGTCCAGTGTTTCCGACAAGGAAACCTCCCCGGCAAGTTTTCGCTGCGCTCTGAAATGCATCAAAATCTCATTTTCAATGCACCGGCTCGCATAGGTCGCCAACCTCACATTTTTATCCGCCTTGAAGGTGGAGATCCCTTTGATCAGTCCGATTGTCCCGATCGAGATCAAATCGTCCTGATCGCAGGCCTGCGCATAGTATTTCTTCACGATGTGGGCAACCAGGCGAAGATTGTGCTCTACCAAAATATTTCTGGCCTCCAAGTCTCCTGCTGCACAGCGTTCCAGATACTTCCGCTCCTCCTCCGCTTTCAACGGTCTGGGAAAGGAACCGGTCCCTCCGGACAGCCGCAGCGTGAAAAACACCGCATTCATCATCAGGTACATTACCGGTGACAGCACTGACAACACCTCCGACCCACCCTATTCTCCCTCTGTGTCGTTTTATGCAAGTCCTGAAAATCAAATCACCGCCGCCACCTCTGGAACAGGCAAAAAATACCGCTGCACCAGGCAGCGGTATTTTTCATTTCTATATCGCGATATATTCTTCCAGTTTTTCAAAAATTCCTGTTCCGATCCCCGGAACCTCCATGATCTGGCGCTTCGTGCGGAACGGCCCGTATTTCTCACGCCACTCCACAATAGCCTGCGCCTTCGTTGCTCCGATCCCGGGCAGCCGCATCAGATCCACTGCCGGTGCTGTATTGATGTTGATCCGTTCTCCCGGAAGCAGCGCCTCCGGCGCATTGCGCTCTTCCTCAGATACTTCACCAACAGACACGGTTTCTTCCTGTCTGGTTGTATAAACACTGTACCAGCCCCCGCCCCCAAAGCGCCAGACAGCGTGTGAGCCACAAAGGGCAACAAACAAAGCGACCAAAATCAGGACCACTTTCACATCTTTTCCTCTGTCACACACTTTTCTCACTCCCGGCAGTTGCACAACCAACGGCTCTTTGTTATAATGTTGGCGTAAGTTTTACTCATTTCGACACCATAATAATATCACATTTTATGAGGGTTTTCCTATGAAAAAATGCCGTATTCTCTCTTCCCTGCTTGCCATCATCACTTTGGTGGCCGTACTTACCCCCTTCTCCGCTATGGCGGCCTCCGCACCGGAGATCTCCGCCAAGCACGCCATCCTGATGGATGCCAACTACGACCAGGTACTCTATGAGAAAGGAGCCCGCGAAAAAGCGTATCCTGCCAGCATCACCAAGGTCATGACCGCCCTTCTTGTCTGCGAGGCCATTGATAACGGTCAGCTCACCAAGGATCAGATGATCACGGTTTCCGAAACCGCCATGTCCAATCTCCACGCAAACGGCTCAACCGCCAATATCAAAGCCGGCGAGATCATGTCCGTGAACGATCTGCTCTACTGCCTTCTGCTTCCCTCTGCCAACGAGGCATCCAACATTCTGGCCGAAGCCGTTTCCGGCAGTGTGGCGGAGTTTGTGACTTTGATGAACAAGCGCGCCCAGGAGCTGGGCTGTACCGGCACCCATTTCGCCAATGCCCACGGCCTGCACGACGATAATCACTACACCTCCGCATACGACATCGCCGTGTTTACCAAAGAAGCCCTGAAGCACGACCTGTTCCGGGAGATCGTAGGCACAAAGGAGTATACCATCCAGGCCACCAACCTCTCCGAACCCCGAAAGTTCTATAACACCAACGCGCTGTTGTCCAACTGGCACTACATCGGCTATACCTATGATAAGGCCATCGGTGTCAAAACCGGAACTACAGACGAAGCCGGCAAGTGTCTGGTGTCCGCCGCCAAGGACGGTGACGAGTACCTGGTCTGCGTTGTTCTGGGCGCTCCCCTCACCCAAGAGGACGGTTCCGCCAACCTCAGCCACTTCGCAGACAGCAAGTCCCTTTTGAAGTGGGGCTTCGAGAATTTCCAGCGCACCACCATCTCCAAGGAAGACGCTCCCGTGGCACAGGTTGCTGTGACGCTCTCCAGTGAGTCCGATTGTGTCATGGTCAAGCCTGTGGGCGAGATTTCCCGCACACTTCCCGTGGACCTGAATCTGGATGAGATCAAGTCTACCGTCACCCTCTTCCAGGAATCCGTTCCCGCTCCCATTACCCAGGGTCAGGTTCTGGGCACCATCACCCTCTCCTATCAGGGCGAGGTGTACGGCACCCTGGATCTGGTGGCCGTCAACAGCGTTGAGCGCTCCGAACTGCTCTACCGCGTCGCTCAGGCCAAGGCGTTTTTCTCCAGAACCGAAACAAAACTGATTGGCGGTGCCCTGCTGATCGCTGTGGTCGCTGTTGTGCTGAAGATGTTTGTCTTCCCCAAGCGCCGCCGTGGTTACAGCGGCCGCCGCAGACGCTGATTATTACAAAAAAAAGACTTCCGGTTTCCTCAACCGGAAGTCTTTTTTTACTTATGCAGAAAAGAAAATTTTGTCTCAGAGCATACTACAGCCACAAAGATGCATACAAAACCCAGTCCCATGGGGAAGGTCACTTTGTCTCCGTAACAGATCACCGAGAAGAGAACGCCGAACACCGATTCCAGCGACAAGATCACGGAAGCCGAAGCAGGGTCAGACCACACCTGGCCTACATTCTGAAACAGCAGGGCCACCGTAGTACACAGCACGCACAGATAGGCCAGAGGCAAGTAAACCGCAGGATCCATAATCGCCTGTACCGGGAACACCTCACTGCCGATCCCACCGATCCAGGCATACAGGCCCGCAAAGGCAAACTGGAACACGGTCAGAAGATAAATATCCTTTCCGGGCGAAACCTTAGCCACTGCCACAATATGGGCGGCATAGAAAAATGCTGCGATCAGGGTCAGAATATCACCAAAATTGACGCTCAGATCCCCATTGAGTGAAACAAGTCCCACACCGGTAACACACAAAAGGGCAGCTGCAATGTTGTAGCGGTCGGGTTTTGCTTTCATCACCGCCCAATACAGAAAGGGAACCATCACGCAGTACACCGCCGTCAGGAATGCGTTTTTCGACGGCGTAGTCTGTGCCAGTCCATAGGTTTGGACGGTGTAAGCCAAAAACAGGAATCCGCCCATCACCGCGCCGCGCCACAGGTAATCCCATGTAACGTTCTTCCATTTTTTCCAGCATACCAGACTTAAAAGAACCGCGCCGGCCGTAAATCGAATGGCCAACAGATAGTACACCGGCATAACATCCAGTGCATTTTTCATAATAAAGAAAGACGTACCCCAGATCAGAGCCGCAGAAAACAGCATCGGTTTGGCCAATCTGGTCATCATTTCAGGTTTCAATAGAATCACTCCCGAATTGAAAATGCAATTCTCCCATGCTATCATGGAAGCAGAGAATGCGAGGTGGTCTTATGACAAAACTCCTCAGATCTTTTTATGACCGGGATACTTTGACGGTGTCCCGTGCGCTGTTGGGCAAATATCTGGTACGGGTGCTGCCCGACGGCCAAAAACTGATCTGCCGGATCACCGAAACAGAGGCCTATATCGGCCGCTGTGATAAAGCCTGTCATGCGTACAACTATAAGCGCACACCACGGACCGAGACTCTGTTCGCCCCTCCAGGCACCGCATATGTCTATCTGATTTACGGCATGTACTGCTGCCTGAACTTTGTCACCGAGCAAGAGGGTGAACCTGCTGCCGTCCTGATTCGCGGGGGAATTGCAGTCGAAAACTGTGACATTATAGCAGAAAACCGCTTTGGCTGCAAGATGGATGCCATGACAAGCTACCAGAGAAAGAACTTTTTGAACGGTCCCGGCAAGCTATGTAAAGGCTTGCAGATCACGAGAATGCACAACGGTCTGGATCTCCTGGGCGACACGCTCTTTGTCTGTGATGCTCCCCCTCCCCCAGCGACCAGGATTCACACCGGCAAGCGGATCGGAATTGATTATGCCGAAGAAGCGGTGGATTTCCCATGGCGTTTCTGGCTGGAGGATTGAGATGTTTTTCTTTGATTTTGACGGAACTCTTTTTGATTCAATGCATGTTTGGAAGGGAATTCGCTACAAATTTTTTGAACATTTAGGCTTGATGTTTACAGAAGAGGATGCAGAATTCTTTAAAGGGCTTTTTCTTTCCG
>ERZ808026.191-NODE-191-length-13029-cov-5.098132_pt1 | contig 13029 bp, 11 predicted proteins | sample MGYA00380182_ERZ808026 | MGnify/ENA primary metagenome ERZ808026 (study PRJEB31490, sample SAMN06133376) | cow dung metagenome | isolation source: H9 | host: cow | place: China: Chengdu | collected 2015-05 ... | reverse complement strand
GAAGGGCTCAGGAACCACTCGTCGAAATGACTGCTACACTAAATGTGGTGGTTTCGATAAACTCAACCACCGTAATGCAAACTTTTGGGACAGCCCCTTTTTTTTATTTGTGTTGAATTTTTGGTTGGTGTATACTTAGATATGCTTTTTTTGCCACTTGAAGAATTAAATGGAAAAAACAGAAATGCAGCACTGACTTTTTTGCGGAAAAATGAAAAATATTGCGTTCAGCTGGCTGCAAATTTAAGGAAAAATATTGCGCAATGTTTTGTGGTTTACGCAGGTAATGCTTGTGGCAAAAATATTTATGGCATTGTTTCAATAAAAAAAACTGTTTTACATTGTCTTCCTTTTGCAAATGAAAATGAACAGACTGCCTTGCAGGAAGATTTTATTCAAAGTTTTGCGGATTTATTTGCTCAGGAAAAATTTGAAAATCCAGTTTGCATAAATGGAACTAGTTCTGGAACCCGATTGATTATAAAAGCATTTGCTCTTTTGGAAAATACTCCGTCGCAAATCAACGAGTACAATCTGCTGGTTCTGCAGTCAAAGGAATTCTTAAAAAATTTGAAGAAAAATCCAATTAAAAATGATTATCAGTTAATTCGTTGCAAAAAAGATTTGCCTGGTCATTACTTTTCACAGATTTTTGAACTTCAAAAAAAATATGAATTGGAAGAAGTTGTACCAAACAATATGGAATTTGACGAAGATTCCTGTCGTTTGCGATTGTCTAATACTATGCGAACTCAATATGTGCTGGCGTTGGAAAAGGATAATGTGCTGGTGGCAAAAGCCGGTACGAATTCAATTGGCTACAAGTATGTGCAGTTGGGCGGAGTTTTTACCAAGCCAGGCGAACGAGGACGAGGATTTGCAAAATATGTTGTATCGGCGGTTTTGATTAAGAGTTTGCGGATGCATCGTGTTCCTGTATTGTTTGTGAAAAAGCAGAATGAAGCCGCTGTTCAATTATATGAGTCACTTTTTTTTGAAAAGCTAGGTGATTATGTAATTGCTTACTATTAATAGTACCAATAGCATTGAATAAAGCGTATTTCTTTCGTAAAATTAGATATTCTATAAAAAAAGGATAAATAAATGACTCCACAAGTAGTTGCGAAAATCATCGCATTTGTTTTGTATCTTGGCTTTATGATTTATATTGGCCTTAGAAATGCAAATAACAACAACAATTCAGCTGATTTCTTCCTTGGTGGCCGTAAGGTTGGTCCGTGGGTAACAGCTCTTTCTGCAGAAGCATCAGATTCTTCCGCATGGCTTTTGATGGGACTTCCAGGTCTTTGTTATCTTGGCGGTATCAAAGAAACTTTCTGGACAGCTCTTGGTCTTATTGCTGGAACTTATCTTGCATGGCTTTTTATTGCAAAGCAGCTCCGCAAATGTTCAGAAGCATTTGGAGATTCAATTACAATTCCAGAATTCCTTTCTAACCGTTTTAAAGATAAAACAAACATTCTTTCTGTTCTTTCAATTATTTTCATTGTTTTGTTCTTTACAATTTATACAGCGTCTGGTTTTGTAGCATGTGCAAAATTATTTAATTCTGTTTTTGGACTTGATTATCATGCAGGTCTTGCAATTGGTCTTGTTGTAATTCTTTGTTACACAATTACTGGTGGCTATACAGCTGTTTGTACAACAGACTTTGCACAGGGAACTTTGATTTTTATCGCTTTTGTAATTTCTTCTGTAATTGCAATTGCGGTAAGCGGTGGTCCTGCTGCAGCAATTGAATCTGTAAAAGCATTTGATGCTCAGGCAATTGCCGGTAACTTTGGTGAAGCAATGAAAAACGCTTTTGGTGCAAATTCTACTTATAAAGGAATGAGTATTGTTTCTGCACTTGCGTGGGGACTTGGTTACTTTGGTATGCCTCATATCATCGTTCGTTTTATGGGAATTGATTCTGCTGCAAACATTAAAACAGCACGCCGCGTTGGAATTACATGGATGATTGTTTCTTATATCGGAACTTTCATTATTGGTACTTTGGGAACTACTTATCTTTTGAACAAAGGCATTTTGTTGAACGGTGGGGAACAGATTGCAAATTACATTACTGGTGATGCAGAAACAGTATTCTCTGCAACAATGCAGCAGATGTATCCGGCTTTCATTGCAGGTATCTTCCTTTGTGCTATTCTTGCAGCTTCTATGTCTACAGCAGACTCTCAGCTTTTGGCAGCTTCTTCTGCTGTCAGCCGTGACTTGTTCAAAGGTCTTATCAAAAAAGAAGCTTCTGAAAAAGAAGTTTTGAATGTTGGTCGTTTTGTTGTATTCTTCATTGCTTTGATTGCTTTGCTTCTTTCTTTGAATCCAAAATCTTCTATTTTTGGTCTTGTAAGTTACGCATGGGCAGGTTTTGGTGCAACATTCGGTCCACTTATTCTTCTTGCTCTTTACTGGCGTGGAATGACAGCAAACGGTGCAATCGCAGGTTTGATTACTGGTGGTATTACCGTTGTTGCATGGCATCAGATTCCAGCTTCTGTTGCTCCAATTTTTGGTTTGTATGAAATTGTTCCAGGCTTTGTTGTATGTTTGATTTTCTCTGTAGTAGTAAGTCTTCTTGATAAAAACAAGGATCCTGAAATGCTCAAAGAATTTGATGCATATAAGGCAATGAAAGACTAATCCTGATTATAAACGCTTAAAAGTTTTTTTAGATTTTGGGGCATTGCGGGGGCTGTTGCAAATGAAATTTTCTGCCCCCGCTGGGTAAGGTAGGCGAAGACAGGGTGAGCGAAGCGAACCATGGCTGAGACGAAGGGGCTGTCCCAAAAGTAATGAGTGTAGCGCTCATTGAGCCCTTCGAAATGACTGCTACACTAAATGTGGTGGTTTCGATAAACTCAACCACCGTAATGCAAACTTATCAGGAAGCCCCTTCTGTTATGGCAAAAACAGCGGAATTCCACTCTACTGGCACGCTTAATTCAGACTTGGCGGTCATTTTTTTCTTGTTAAAAAAAACATCTACTTTTATAATAAAAGCAGGATGGTAATTAATGAAAAATAATTTTTTTAAAATTTGTACAATCTGTTCTCTTTTTATTGTATTTTTTATGGTAATTTCTTGTTCTAATGATGCGGAAACAAAGTATATGGTAGTGCAGGTTCCGGCGGAAGAGCAGGAAAAAACTTATTCTGTAAATGTATTGAATAATATAATTTGCAAAGAGAATCTTCAGGGAATTGACAGATTGTATTTTAAGGAAGGCGCTGAAGATATTCCGTATGTAAATATTGAAGAGCTGTGTAATTATTATTTTACTGTGGAATATCCTGAAAAATACAAGGTTTTAATTACTTCAAAAAATAATAATTACACTTCAACAGTTCTGATTGATTTAACCAAACGTAAAATTTATTTTTCAAATTATGATCATTATATATCTCAGTTTTATAGCGAAAGTTCAAAACTTTTTTTTGATTTAGCTAATGTACAGGAAAATGATTTTATCAAAATAGAAAAAAGTTTTAATTCCTGGGGCGCTCCTATTGAAGTGAATTTTTCGGGTTTTGAAGATTTTGTATTGTGCGCAGAAATCGATGGGAAATTGAACTATTATGTTTCTCTTAATACATTTGGAAATTTGTTTACTAATTATCGATATGTATACAATGGAAAAGAAGAGTACGGAATAGATGAAATTATAAATAAAATTGGTAATTTTTACAGATTTGATGAAGGCACAGGCAAAAAAATGCGTAGCTCAGCTCTTACTGATTTTACGTACAACGAATTGTGCATAAATCTTGATTTGAATTATGGATTAAAAGAATTACACGGTAATAAGTTTGATTGTTTTGACAGTTATTTTGAATATGTTGGATTAAAATCTAAGCTCTTAGATCCTGATCCAGAGATTTTCTGCAAGGCAATATGGGATTTGTGCGAGGCATATTTTTCAGATAATCATTCTAATTTTAAGTTTGCTTCCTATTACTGTGGCTACGATATTGCGAAAAAATTCGCAGAAAGAGTTGAAACAGGCGATGAAACCTTGCTTACGGGCAATTCATTTTTAAAAAAGATGGAACTTTATAATACAGCAAGAGAAAATGTATATGGTGAAAATGTTCCAGGGTTTGAATTTTCTGATGATGGAAAAACTGCAATAGTGCGGTTTGATCATTACACCACTTCTGGAGATTCAGATTTGAATGCTATTATAAATGAAAAAAATCAAGAATTGAAAAAAACAACTGAAGACATTTGTGATTTGATAAAAAAGAATTACACATCAATTCAAAATGATATTAAAACGGAATATTATTTGTATTGTGTTAACAAAATGATTAAGGAAAATCCAGAAGTAGAAAATGTAATTCTTGATATGAGTAATAATACCGGTGGTTCATGTAGAACTGCCGTTGCAACACTTGCCTGGATGTTAGGAGAAGTGCAAACTAATATTACAAATTCCATTACTGGTGCAAAGTGCAGTTCTGTTTATGTGTGTGATATTAATGCTGATGGCAAATTTGATGAGAATGATACTATTAAAGATAAAAAATTATTCTGTTTGATTTCACCAGTAAGTTTTTCTTGTGGAAACATGGTTCCAGCAATGCTTAAAAGTTCTGACAGAGTTGTATTGCTTGGGGAAACTTCTGGAGGTGGAAGTGCCTGTGTTTATCCTACCATGGCAGCGGATTCAACAACTTTTAGAATTTCCAGTAGATATGTAATGTCAGAAAACAAAAACGGTTCAAACTATGACATTGATAAAGGTATTGAACCTCATGTAAGATTGCAGCCGGAAACTCTTTATGATAGAGAAACGATTTGCAGCATTGTGGCTAATATGGATTAAAAACTGACCTGTTTAACAAGCAGCTAGCATCGAGGCCACTGAAAAAGTCTGTTAAAGACTGAATTTACAAACACCATTTGAATAGAGTAAAATTTATTCAGGTGGTGTTTTTTTTATGCTCAAGTCACAGCAAGAATTAAATTTCAGTCAATACACAGATTTATCATTTTTATTTTTTTATTCTTTCAACAAGCATGCATAAAAGGAATGCGATGAGGTTTGCAGTTACGATGCTGGCACCTGCTGGTGTGGAAAGGGCAAAAGAAGCGGTGATTCCTGCAATAAAGCAGATTATGGAAAGTATGATTGCGCAGAGAATTACTTTGAAAAAACTGCGGAAAATGCGCATTGCTGATAGTGCCGGGAAAACTATTAGACTGGAAATCATCATGGCTCCCATAAGGCGCATTCCTATGACTATTGTAAGGGCGGTAAGAACGGCGATGAGGGCGTTGTAAAAATCGGCGCGAATTCCGCTGGCAGTGGCAAAATGTTCGTCAAAAGTTACAAGAAAGATTTTGTTGTAAAAAATAATGTAAAATCCAAGAATTACAATTCCCAGAATTACGCTGATGATTACGTCTGTGGGGCTGATTGCGAGAATGCTTCCGAACATGAATGATGTTACGTCGGTGTTTAAGCCAGATGTTAGGGAAGTTACAAGGATACCGATTGCAAGGGCGCTGCTGGAAATTAAGGCAATGGCGGCATCACCTTTAATATTTGAGTTTGAACTTACCCGCAGCAGCAAAAATGCGGCAATAACGCAGACTGGAATAGAAACTGCAAGAGGTGCGCAATTAAAGGCCATTGCGATGGCCATTGTGCCAAAACCAACGTGACTTAGTCCGTCGCCAATCATTGAAAAGCGCTTTAATACTAGTGTAACGCCCAAAAGCGAGGCGCAGATGGAAATCATAATTCCTGCAACAAGTGCGCGTGTTAAAAATCCATAAGTGAATATTGCCTGTAAAAAATTAATCATGTTTGAACTTTCCTGGTAAATGAATGTGGGTAGCGTTACAGTCTGTTCCGCAGTGTGTACAAAGGTGTGTTTCGCAGACTTCTATGTTGCTCATTGTGCTGTAGAACTGGCTCTTCTGGTATTCGCTGGCACTGCCAAAAAAAAGCGGCTCATTGTTCATGTGCAGAATGTGGGTGGCGTTCTGAAGCGCGCGGTGTACATCGTGGCTTACCATAAGAACAGCAATATGCTCTTCTTTGTTTAGTTTGCGGATTATAGAATACAGTTCGTCGGTAACAACAGGGTCAAGGCCTGTAACAGGTTCGTCCAGTACAAGAAGCTGTTTTGCAGCGCAAAGGGCGCGTGCAAGAAGGACTCTCTGCTGCTGGCCGCCGCTTAAATCGCTGAAGGGGCGGTTTTCGATTGAATCAAGATCAAGCCGCACCATCTGTTTTTTTGCGTTTTCCCGGTCATTTTTACTGAAAAATATTTTTCCGTTGGCAGTGCAACCAGAAAGTACGACTTCCTTTACGGTTGCTGGAAAATCCCGGGAAATAATATTTTTTTGCGGAAGATATCCGATTCCGATTTTGTTGCGCAAAATTGAGCCGCTTTTTATTTTTGTAAGTCCAAGGGTTGCCTGCACTAATGTTGATTTACCGGAGCCGTTTGCACCAACTACGCAAACATAATCTCCCTGATTAATCTGAAAAGTTACGTTTTTGCAGGCTTCAAAGGAGCCGTAATTTACGCATACATTCTTGCATTCTAGTAATGCCATTATTTATTTCCTTTTTTTTAAAGTTTCTAAAATATTCGGTATGGGTGGGTGGTTTCGACAGGCTCAACCACCGCTAATTTCTGCTCAACCACCGCTAAAGTCCATTTTTCAAAGTTTTTGCATTTCTGCTCATCAACGAAACCCATGTTTCGCCGTTTATAAAATCATCTTTTGTTACATTTTGAATTGATTCAAGGCAATAAGCTTTTGTTCCTGTTTCTTCGGCAATGATATCGGCAATTTTGTGGTTGCCTAATTCAATGTAAAAAACGCTGGAAAGCTTTTTTTCTTGTACTGTTTTTACAAGATTTTCAATTGTTGCAAAGCTGGTTTCTACCGCTGTGCTACAGCCTGAAAAGGCGGCAGAGTAGCCAAGCTTGTAATAGTCTGCAAAATAGGCAAAAGGGAAACGGTCTGCCATTACAATGAATTTGTGGTTATGACTATTGAGTGCTTGATTTAGGAGTTCGGCTGTAGCGTTAATTTGCGAAATGTAGTCAGCTGCATTTTTTTCAAAAACTGGAATAAGAGAAGAAAGCTGTTTTTTTTCTGCAATGGTTTTAAGTCTGGAGAAAATTTCGCTTACAATAATTATTTCATTTGCCGGTGATGTCCAGATGTGTTCGTCTGCCTCAAAATCATTTGCTTCATGATGGCTTTTTTCATCTTTTTCGTTTTCTTCTGGATTAAATTCTTCCAGAGTGTTTACAAAATTAATCAAAGCAAGATTTTTTTGAGAATCATAGTTTTTATTGGCGTAAAGCAGTTCTTCAATCCATTCATCACTTTCGCCGCCAATGTAGACAAATAAATCAGCATTCTGTATGTCTATTAAGTCCTGAGGGGTTGGGTCGTAGGAATGAACTTCTGTACCAGGTTTAATCAATAGTTTTAATCTGATGCTATATGTATCTGGAGTATCGCCTAAAATTGCTCTTGTTGCGTCATAACATGGAAAATTTGCTGCAACAATTGAAATATCAAAATTTTCAGATTTTTTACTGCATGATACAAAAAGAGAAAATGATAAGAAAAATATAGTAAAGTACAGGTGATTTTTTAAAGTCATCTATATAAACAATATAAAATTTATTGTTAAGTTTCAACAAAAAACACAAATATGCATTATAATAGAATGAATGAAAGTTGAAGATATTACAGCAGAAAAGGTTGTATTTTTTTTCAATAAATATAAGCATAATACGGAACAGATTATTCATCTTGAACGCCGAATTTTAAGTGAATCATACGATTTTGAAAAGTGGCAGGAGATGCTTGCTGCAAATTCGGAACTTACTCGTAAGCTTTTTGTTGAAAATGAGAAATTAATAAATGAATATATTGAACCTGTTATAAAGCATCCGGAAAGGCTTTCAAAGGATGGGATTCATGCTTTTCTGCTTCATGTTACTTTTTTCTTATTTGAGAACAATATTGATTTTCATGTTACTGATGATCTAGTTACAGCAATTTTGGAAAAATGTCCTCAAATTGATGAAGTTGACCGTTTTGAAGGCTTAATGAATCTTGGAATTTGTAATACAGTTTCAACTTACAGTGGATTTGATAAAAGCAAAAAGTATTTTGACGAAGCGAAGAAGATTTATCCTGATTTTGCTTCTGCTCCAAATGATGATATTTGCATCCACTTAGTTTTTTGCCGAACTTTTGAACTTTTGAGTTACGCACTTTACAAAAAAAACGATTATGTCGCCATTGTAAATATTATTGAAGAAATTGATAGTATGGTGCGGGGTGGAAATACAAAGCTTTACAAAAAGATGTGGGGTGAAAACAGTGATTTTCCGATGCACATTGCATTGTTAAAGCGATATTTTAAAATTTACGCGATTTTTACCGCTGGTCAATGCAATTTTGAAATTAAGGATGATGACGAAGCTCAGAAAAAAGCTCTGAATGAAATCCTGCATTGGCTTACTGATGAATATGCTGCTGAAGGCATAGAACAAAATATAAATCCAATGATTTATACATTTTTCAAAAAAAATCAGTTTCAAAATAATAAAATTAATAAGTCTGAATATCTTGAAGACTTAAAAGGAACATTTGAAAATTTTTTTGGTAAATCCTTCATATTTGCAGATTGTCCGTTTCCTGTGGATGATGACCCTGTTGAGCCAAAATTTGCATTAATGCTGGATAGAATGAAAATTTTTAACTGGTCATTCTGTTATGTAAATATACTTATTCCTGAACTTTACAGAATTTGCGAAGCAAAAGATTTTAAGAAGCGTCTTACAAACGAACTTATCAGATATTATGAAAACAGCGTCTATGCAGAAAAAGGTTTTATGACGGATGATTTTATTTTTGATAATGTTCGTCTTGTTGCAGAAAATCTTAACGATGTAAATGAATTCCTTAAATTTACCCAGACAATTTTTGTTCATAGAGAAATTAATTCTGCTATTCATTTTTCAATGGTCGGAAATCTTGCTGGCATGTGTCTTTCTCATTTTATAGAGCGCAAACCAGAACTTTTTGTGACAAAGAAATTTCCAACCGCTGAAGATGTGCGACAAAATCGCACAGAACTATTGTCTTTTATAAAACATGCGGGCGTTCTTCATGATATTGGAAAGCTTTCTCGTACAAATCTAGTAAATCTTCATTTAAGAAAAATAACGGATGATGAATATTCAAAAATTAAAGAACATACCGTAATGGGCGAAAAACTTATAGAAGGCATTGATTATCTGGCTCCCTTTCATGACATAATTGTTGGACATCACAAGTATTTTAATGGAAATGGCGGTTATCCAGACGAATTTGATGTAATTTCTTCTGAAATCAAGGTTTTTATCAATTTGATTTCTATTTGTGACACAATAGATACTTCTACCGATCATAAAGGACGAAATTACGCAAAGAAAAAGAATTTCGACCAGATTCTTGTTGAATTGAAAAAAATGACAGAACGTTATTCTCCAGAATTGGTTAAAATTATTGATGATGATGAGGCATTAAAGGAAGAGCTTCGCTATATGACAAGTACAGGAAGAAAAAACACTTCTTACGAAACCTACTGTCATTTTATTCAGCCAAATACATTTTTCTCTGAAGAAGATGAAAGAACAATTTCAATGTACTGCGATAAATTTGAAACCAAACTTTTTGATTTCTACAAAAAAACGTATCCTGACTGCTCAGATGAAGAAATAAAAGAACATATTTTTGAAATACACGATGGCAGCCTTTCTATGATTTACATTCTTCATGACAAAAAAGATGATATATATGGACTAATGTCGGGTCGAATTATTTCTTCCCTTGAGCATCGGACTAAAAGCTGCATAATAACAGATCTTGTTATTAGACCTGAATATAGACGACGAGGTCTTGGAACAGAACTTTTGGCAAAAGTATCACAGGAACTGAAAGAAAAAAACATTCATCACATAAAAGTTAATGTTAAGAATGATTTTACAATGGAACGTTTTTTTTGGATTGAAGGTTTTTCGCAGTCAAAAACAATATTTATGGATAAAGAAATATGATAAAAAGTACTGGGCATGCGGATTTGCCTTTGCACATAGGTACTGTTCCCCGTTGGCTTGCAGACCGTATGCGGGATTTAGGTACTTTAATCGTTGAATCCCTTATTTTAAATTACGATAAAAAAGAAGTGCTTTCTAGACTTAGTGATCCATTATGGTTTCAGTCTTTGGGAAGTGTTTTGGGAATGGACTGGCATTCTTCTGGTATAACTACAAGCGTAATGTATGCACTAAAAAGAGGGTTAAATCCCCGAGCTGGCGAGCTTGGCATATACATTTGTGGCGGTCGCGGAAAATATTCCCGCCGCACTCCGGAAGAACTTTTGATGCTTTCTGAAGGCACAACTTTAGATGGAGAAGCTCTTGTCCGTTCCAGCAAATTGTGTGCAAAAGTTGATAATACTGCTGTTCAGGATGGTTTTCAGCTTTATCAGCATAATTTTATTCTTACAAATGAAGGCGATTGGGCAGTTGTTCAGCAGGGAATGAATCCAGAAACAAAGACCGCCCGGCGATATCACTGGTGTTCGTCAGATTTGCGTTCGTTTGTAGAAAAGCCTCATTCTGGGGTTACAGGTGAAAATCAGGGAAAAATATTGAACCTTACTGCTACTGAAGCAGATAAAACCAGGACTTCAATTGTTGAATTTTCCAAGGAAAATCCTGACCGTGTGCTTGGCGAAATACGAAAAATAGCTCAGCCAGAAGATACAGTGACTTTTGGATATGGTGGCTCAAGTAAAAGCGTAATCAGCAATAACAGTGATCAGGCTTTATTGTTTCCGGAATTTTCTGATTCTGTGGAAATTATTCAGGCGGGGCGAAACATTGTTTTGCCGGCTCATCATGAAGTTCGCAAAGAAGATGTTGATTTAAAGCGATTGGGTGGTGTTCTTGCAACTGCCTATGAAAGTCAGCCAGAAGATTTTGAATCTCTTTTGCTTACTCCTGGGCTTGGACCTCGCACTTTGCAAAGTCTTACACTTGTTAGCGAAGTGATTCATGGAACTCCAAGTCGTTTTACGGATCCTGCCAGATTCAGTTTTGCTCACGGTGGTAAAGATGGTCATCCTTTTCCCGTTCCGCTTAAAATTTATGACGAATCCATTCGTGTCCTTCAGGATAGCATTGAAAAATCAAAACTTGGCTATAATGACAAATCTGACTGTCTGAACCGCTTGCATCGTACAGCTTTGAATATTGAACGTCAATGTGCTCCTCAAGCCGATTTTGAAGCAACATTATCTCGTGAACATAAGCATTCAAAGGAATGGGGCGGTCGAACAGTTGCAGATTAAGCTTGTTGAAAACTCATTACTAGTAAACCTTGAATTTCAATTTAATATATAGTAATCTAGTAGGAAATAGGGGAATATATTATGAAGATTTCAACTCGCGGTAGATATGCTTTGCGCTTTATGATTGATTTGGCTCAGAATGGTAAGGATTCGTATGTGCCATTAAAGGATATTTCTGATAGACAAGGTGTTTCAATAAAATATTTAGAACAGATAACTTCGCTTCTAAGCAAATTCGGACTTCTTCGTAGTATTCGTGGCCCTCAGGGAGGATATCGTCTTGCCAGAGATGCGTCTTCATATACAGTTGGAGAGATTTTACGCACAACAGAAGGGAATATGGCACCTGTAGCTTGTCTTGAAACTCCCCAGAATACTTGCGACCGCAAAAATGTTTGTCCTACCTTAAAAGTCTGGGAAGGACTTTACAAGGTAGTGAATGATTATCTTGATTCTATTACATTGGATCAGCTTGTTTTTGAAAATGGCGTAAATAATTACGTGATTTAACAAAATTTTGCGTTAATTACATAAAATATTTCTGCATATTGCAAACGTCTTGTGGTACATGTGGGGATTGCGTTTTTCAAAATCACCACAAATTGCGCACTTATTTACTTAATTCGTACAATACAATTGAAGCTGCCTGTGCAACATTCAGGCTGTCTACCGGCGAATTCTTTGCGCCACCAGTCATTCCCGCAAACGGAATAATTACCAGTTCATCACAGTTTTTTCGTGATTCATCAGAAATTCCGTGTTCTTCGTTTCCTAAAACAACAATGGCAGGCTTTCCTTTGCACAGATTTTTTATGTCGCGGCTGGATTTGCTTCTTTCTGCTAAATCTGTTCCAATTCTGACCATGCTTCCTTTTAATGCTTCCAATAGCTTTCCGATTGAACGTACAGAATAAATGTTTACAAATTCCATTCCGCCTTCTGCGATGCGGTAAGAGCTTGTTGTGATTGCACTTGTTGCGTCGTCTTCAGGGATAACAATATTTTTAATACCAAAAAAAGCTGCACTACGAACAATTGCACCAAAATTATTTGCATTTCCAATGTGGTCTAAAAGAATTGCATTCTCGCCATTTTCAATCCATTCGTCTGTGATGTCAGAATCCAAAGGAATAATTTCTGGCATATAAATCATGGCAACAACGCCCTGATGATGCACTGTTCCGCTCAGTTTTTCAAGTTCAACAGGATCTTTTACTTTGTTATAAATACCTTTGCGAGCAGCCAGCTTTTTGCAAAGTCCTCCAAAAAGAGGAGCAGTTTCTTCTGTAAAATAAAGCCGTCTTATTTTATCACCATGCAATTTTTCAAGTTTTTTTACAGCCGAAAATCCACATACGGCCAATTCATTATTTTGTTTGTTGCGCATAGGATGCCTCCTGGGTGCTTTTTTGAAAAGTATACCACATTCGGGGGCGAAAAGCGATACCCGCTGCCGAAATAACAGCGGGTATCGCAGGCGGTGGATGTAGCGGCGGCGTTTGCCGCCGCGGGTCAGCAGCAGCAGTTCCGCCGGGAGGCAGTCTGCCTGTTGGCAAACTGCTCCGCGATGGTCTCCAGAGAGTTGTCGATGCTTTCCAGCGAATCCTCGGCGGTAAAACCG
>ERZ808026.190-NODE-190-length-13053-cov-4.885404_pt1 | contig 13053 bp, 12 predicted proteins | sample MGYA00380182_ERZ808026 | MGnify/ENA primary metagenome ERZ808026 (study PRJEB31490, sample SAMN06133376) | cow dung metagenome | isolation source: H9 | host: cow | place: China: Chengdu | collected 2015-05 ... | reverse complement strand
ACTCGTCGAAATGACTGCTACACTAAATGTGGTGGTTTCGATAAACTCAACCACCGTAATGCAAACTTATTGGACAGCCCCATGTAGCAATGCTAGCTAGCGGTTTTAACATTCGCTTTCTGACTGACATTATTTTTTTAAGAAATTACGGATTATGAATAATTTTGAAAAAAATGATAGTTTTGTTATATAAAATAACAGTTTAATGCAAGAATTATATCAAAATTTAACTATAATATTGAATTGAGACAGCAAAATGAAAAAATCACTATTAACACTTTTTGTACCAATCTATATAGAAATCCTCTTTTTTATGATGGCGGGAATGGTAGATACTTTGATGCTTTCTACCATTGGCGACCAGGCTGTTGGTGCAGTCGGCACTGCTAATACTTACATCAGCATGTTTATTCTTATGTTCTCTATTGTTTCTACCGGAATGATGGCAGTGATGACGCAGAATATTGGAGCGGGAAAGAATGGTATTGCCTGCCAGGCTAAGAATATTGGTGTTATTTTTAACCTTACTATTGGAATCCCGATTTCAATAGTATTGTTTTTTTTCTGCCGAAAACTGCTTGTTTCGATTGGAATTTCTGCAACTCTGGAAAATTCTGCGGCGATTTACATGAAAATTGTAGGAAGTGCCTGTTTCTTAAATGCTTTGATTCCAATATTTTCCGGATATTTAAGAGCTTTTGGTTACACAAAATATCCTTTGTATGCAACAATCGCCGGAAATCTTGTAAATCTAGTGCTGAACAGTATTTTTCTTTTTCATTTTCACTGGGGAATTACAGGAGTTGCCGTTGCAACTGTAATTTCTAAATTTATAAATCTTGCAATCGTTTTTGTTTTTTCAAAAATACTTATAAAATCAAAGGATTTTCCAGAACGAAGCAGCACAAAGTTGATTTTGCTGCAAATTTTTAAGATTGGATTTCCTTCGGCACTGGAAACTCTGATTTACAATATTTCCATAACTATGGCAATACGCTTTTTAAATCAAATGGATGGAGAAGGTTTTAATGTTGCTGCCCGAGCATACACAGCGCAGATTTCGAATTTTTCTTTTGCGGCGGGGGCGGCGCTTGCACAGGCAAACGGCATCCTGACGGGCTGGCGTATTGGTCGCGGAGAATTTGAAGAGTGCAAAAAAGGAATCAGAAAGGCCCTTGTATTTGGAATCATTGTTTCTTCGATTTTAGGGTGTGCCATCGCAGTTTTTGCACCTCATTTTGTAAAGGGCTTAAGTTCCAATCCAGAAATGGTAAAAATCGTTACAAGACTTTTATGGATTGACATAATTCTGGAGTTTGGTCGCGTTACAAATCTGATTTATGGAACTGCACTAAAAACAAGTGGCGATGCGATTTTCCCGGTTGTGCTTGCCGTAATATTCATGTTTATTTGCACAGTTTTTGGAACCTGGTTTCTCGGCATTTTCAATAAACTTCTTGTTACAGGCTGTTATATTGCCCTTACCTGCGACGAATGTTTCCGAGCCGTTGGTATGGTTTTGCGCTGGAAAACGGACAAATGGCAGGAAAAAAGAATCGTTAGTAATTAGAGAACCAGATATTTTCCATTTAAATTTATAATAAAAAAGTCAACAGTCTTGACTACAAAACACTCTTAAAAAGTTGTATAATTAGATTATGTTAAAACAGATGATTATGGGAAACCAGGCAATTGCGCTTGGTGCATTAAAAGCCGGTGTAAATCTTGTTGCCGGATATCCTGGAACTCCTTCCAGCGAAATTATTGAATTTATTTCTAAATACAAAGAAAAGACCGGAACTTACGTTGAATGGTCTATAAACGAAAAAGCTGCTGTAGAAGTTGCCGCTGGCGCAAGTTACGCAGGCAGCCGCACTCTTGTTACGATGAAGCAGGTGGGGCTTAATGTTGCCAGTGACCCTGTAATGTGCCTTAGCTACGTTGGCGTAAAAGGCGGAATGGTCATTGTTTCTGCAGATGACCCGGGTCCGATTTCCAGCCAGACGGAGCAGGATACCCGCAAGTTCGCGGAATTTTCAAAGCTGCCTTGCCTTGATCCGTCTACTCCCCAGGAAGCTTACGAAATGATTCAGGAAGCCTTTGAACTTTCTGAAAAATACAAAACTCCTGTTCTTTTGCGCCCAACAACTCGCGTTGACCACGCTTACGAAAGCATGGAAATGCCTGAGCTTTTGCCTTGCCGCACAAAAGGCGTTTTTGAAAAGGATTCTCAGCGCTGGGTAATTTTTCCGCGCCTTTCTTACGCAAATCATAAGACGATTTTTGAACGTAATGAAAATGTTCTTCCAAAAGAATTTTCAGATTCTAAGTTCAATTATATTGTGGGAGGGGAAAGCCTTCCCCTCGGCCGCACTACGTTGCGTCCTACCCCTTCTGCGGGGATACCCCGCAACGCCCCGCTGGCATTTGCCGCAGGCGGCATTTCTTACTGCTATCTTATGGAAGCAATTTCCATCTTAAAGAAGGAAAACCCGGAAAATGAGGCACTAAAAAATGCTGCCGTTCTAAAGATTGGAACTCCGTATCCGTTCCCGTCTCCGCTGGCGGCAGAATTTATGGCAGGTTGCGATGAAATTACTGTTTTTGAAGAGCTGGATCCTGTAATTGAAGATGCATTGATTCACATAAACGGCAGTTTTGCCGAAGAACTTGGTCACAGCGTAGAAATTCACGGAAAGCATGATGGCATAGTTCCAGAAGCCGGCGAATTGACTGTAGAAATCATTAAGGAAATTGTTGCGGAACTTGCAGGTTTAACAAATTCTGCTGCTGAAAATTCCGCAGCAGCAAAACCAGAGCTTCCTGTGCGCCCGCCTGTTTTGTGTGCTGGTTGTCCGCACCGCGGTTCTTTTTATGCCGTAAAACAGGCAATGAAAGGCAAAAAGACAGCATATTGCGGCGATATCGGCTGTTATACATTGGGTAACGCAAAGCCTTTGGACATGTGCGATACATGTTTGTGTATGGGCGCAGATATTACAATGGCGCAAGGCTTTTATCACAACGAGCCAGACCGCCACTGCTTTAGTTTTATTGGCGATTCTACGTTTTTTGCCAGCGGAATTACAGGCGTTGTAAATGCTGTTTACAATCAGTCCAAGCAGACAATCTGTATTCTTGATAATTCTACAACTGCCATGACAGGGCATCAGCCTCATCCTGGTACTGGCGTTACAATGATGGGCGAAATTGTAGAAAAGGTAAGCATTCCAAAAATTCTTGAAGCCGTTGGCGTAAAGCCAATCATTGAAGTTGATCCTTTTGATTATGAAAAAGCTGTTGAAGCTGTAAAAACTGCATCAGAAAGCGAAGGCGTAAGCGCAATTATTTTCAAATCGCCTTGTATTGCGGTTGCTTCAAAACTGGGGTACAAGTTTAATGGCGCAAAAAAGGTTGATGCAGAAAAGTGCATTGGCTGCAAAAAATGCATAAACGAGCTTGGTTGCCCTGCATTGAGTCTGAGCATGGAAAACAATGCAAAGGGCAAACAGATTGTAGAAATCGATAAATCTTTGTGTACAGGCTGTGGATTGTGTTCAGGAGTTTGTCCTGTTAAGGCAATAAATTAATCCGGGGTTTTAGGGGCAGCGCCCCTAGGCGAAGGGGTAGGAACAAACGGCTTTGCCGGTTGTGACGAGGGGAAGGCTTTCCCCTCCTTCTTAAAATTGAGGTTTTTATGGCTAAAAATATATTGATTTGTGGTGTTGGTGGACAGGGAACTGTTCTTGCGGCAAAGGTTCTTTCCCAGGCAGCTGTGAGCAGTGGAAAGCGAGTTCTTTCGGCAGAAACAATTGGGATGGCTCAGAGGGGTGGCTCCGTTGTAAGTCATGTACGCATTGGGGAAAATCTGTACAGCCCGCTTATTCCTAAGGGGCAGGCAGACGTAATTATTGCGTTTGAAGCTACCGAAGCGGTGCGCAACATTGAATATCTTAAAAAAGACGGAATGGTAATCGTAAATAAAAAGGTTGTGCAGCCTACAACGGCAAGTCTAACTGGAAAAACTTTTGAAGAAGGCGCAATGATTGAATACCTTGAAAGTGTTGCAGAAACTGTGGCGGTAGATACAGAACAGGCTTGCGAAGATTTGAAAAGTTCAAAGGTTGTAAACATGGTGCTTTTGGGCGCAGCCTGCAAAACCGGCGTAATTGAACGGGATGAATTGAAGGCTGCCGTAAAGCTTTTGGTAAAACCTGATTTTTACGAGCTGAACTGCAAGGCTATTGATTACTGCAATTAGTTTTTACGAATTTTTACAGAAAAATTCCGCCGGCAAGAACTGCAAATCCAATAAGGATGAAGGCTGCATCAGAAAGGTGCAGGCTGTATTCTTTTGAGCAGCTCTGTCGGGTGCGAAGGTAAAATCCCCTAAGCTCAGCTGCAGTTGCGGTTGCTTCTATTTTGCGGACGGAAGAAATCAAGAGTGGAAAGCACAGCGGAAGAATCATTGAAAGCTTTTTGAACGGATTTTTAATTTCAAAATCTATTCCGCGGGCTTTTTGCGAATCAATGATATTTGACATTTCAATGGAAAAAACTGGGATAAAGCGAATTGCAGAAGTAAGTGTAAACGCATATTTGTATGGAACTCCCAGATTTTTTACCATTGTATTAGAAAGGTCGTTAAGATTTGTTACACTGATTAAAATTGAAAGTGGTAAAGTTGCGCCTGTAAGTCTTAAAACCAGCAGAAGACCGTTTTTTATTGCTACGTCTGTAAAACCAAAGTTTTTTCCAAGAGGAACAACAATGTTTCCTGTGCGGATTACAAGAATCTGCAGAATGAACAGGAAAATTGACATTTTTACAAGACCTTTTACAAGACCCATTGTTCTGCTGAAAAGTCTGCAGCCTGGTTTTCCGTTGCCAATGGCTCCCAGCAGAATGTTAAACAAAATGATGCCTGCAAGATAAATGAAATTTGACGAACAGAATGCCGACGCACAAATCAAAAGGGAAACGAACATCTTTGAAAGCGGATGCATTTTGTGAAAAACAGAATTTCCCGGTAAATAATCCAAAAAGCCTTTCATTATGCATTTTCTCCCTTTTTTAGTTTAAGTGATTTAAGTCTGGAAATCATTTCATCTATTGTGAAAATGCCAGTAAAATCATTGTCAAGCATTGTACTTACTTGAGCAATCTGTGGCTGAAGCAGGCGTGCTTTTCCTAAAAGTTCAGTGTCTGCAAGGATTTTACGTGTTTCGCCTTGTTCAAGAATTTGCCCGCGGTTCATTACAACTACGGTTTTTGCAAAATCAAGTACAACTTCCATATCGTGGCAAACCATTATTACAGTTGTTCCGTTTTCGTTCAGCTGTTTGATGCGGTTCATCATCATCATACATTCCTTGTAGTCAAGGCCTGTAGTTGGTTCGTCAAGAATTAGAATTTCTGGATTTAGTGCAATAAGGCAGGCAAGGCAAAGACGCTGGCGCTGTCCGCGGCTAAGATTAAAAGGTTCTGTTTTTCCTTCAAAACCGAATTCTTCTAATGTTGCTTTTACGCGTCGCTTAATTTCATCTTCTGGAATTCCGTTGTTCCGCAGACTAAAGGCAATTTCCTCTTTTACAGTGTTGCAGCAAATCTGGCGGTCTGGATTCTGAAAAAGAAAACCTATGTGTTTTGCCAGGCTGCTGACTTTTTCGCGACGGGTGTTTTTATTAAGAACAAAAACATCACCTGTGGTTGGAGTTAAAAGTCCGTTGCACAATTTTGAAAATGTTGATTTTCCCGCTCCGTTTGAACCAATTATTGCTATAAAATCGCCTTTTTCAACTTTTACGTTCAAGTTCTGAACATTTGCAGTTGTGTTATAAGAAAAGCTTACATCTTTGAATTCAAGCATAGTTTCTGCCATAGTTACATAACCTTCCTTATAAAATCTGCACATTCTTCTGCGTTAAGGCAAATGCGGTCTTCTTTTGTGTATGAATCTGGAACAAGGCCTTCTTCTGCCATTCTGCTTGTAAGGGTGAGAACTCTTGGACAGTTGATTCCGGCTTCTTCCATTTCTTTCTGATGGGTAAGAGTACTGCGGATTTCTCCGTAGTGGATGAGTGTTCCTTTTTCAAGAACGATGAGTTTTTTTACGTATTCGCAGAGCAGCATGATTTTCTGTTCTGCAACAACAATTGTAATGCCTTTTTCTTTGTTCAGTTTTTGCAATAGCTTAAAAATCTGAACGCTGGAAGCTGGATCAAGTTCTCCTGTAGGTTCATCAAGGACAAGAATGTCTGGCTCCAGGGCTAAAATTGCAGCAATGGCAACTTTCTGTTTTTGTCCGCCGCTTAAAGTGGAGATTTCGCGATGCCTTAATTCCTGAATTTCAAGCGCTTCCAATGCGGCTGTTATGCGCTGTTCAATCTGGTCCTTTTGAATTCCAAAATTTTCAAGGCCAAAAAGAATTTCATCTTCTACAAAAAAGCTTACAAGCTGACTGTCTACATCCTGAAATACGGAGCCGACTTTAAGTGCAAGTTTTCCTGGTTCAATGTCAAAGGTATCTGTTCCTTGAATTTTTACGCTGCCGTAAAAATCGCCATTGTAATGATGGGGAATCAAACCGTTTATGCAGGAGCAAAGAGTTGTTTTTCCTGCCCCAGATTCGCCGATTAATCCAACAAAATCACCTTTTTCAATTGTCAAAGAAACATTTTCCAATGCGTTTTTCTTTGAACCTGAATACTTAAAAGTCAGTTCCTTAATTTCAATCATTTTTATTCCTGATCAGTTTCTTCGTCTGAACTGTTGTCTTTTTTCAAAACTTTGAGCAGCGGAAAGTACAAAAGACTTACGATTACTGCGTTTAAAGTTGCTGTGCCTAAAACAATTGGTACATATGCAAACATAGCAGAAGGGTTAGATTTAATAAATACGAAAAGCAGAACTGTGTAAAGACCGCCAGAAACAACTGTTGAAACAAAAGTGTTTACTGCAACCATTGGAATTACCGCTTTTTTGTTTTTTAATGGAATGAAAATCATTAATCCCATACAAAGAGCACCAGCAAATTCAGAAGCGAGGTTCAAGTAAGGTGTTCCAGGGAAGAACTGACAGATGGCGCCTGCCAAAAGACCAATAATCACACTGTAATAAACATTTGGACGAATCAAAACAATTGCCATACAGTACATGGCAATGATGAAGTTAGGTTTCATTCCAAAAAAATTGATGAAAGTTCCAACAAAGAACTTTAAAACTGCGCCAGCTGCAAGAAGAACAGCTGTGAGCAAAAGGTCCTGCAAAGAAAGACCGCTTTTTTCCTGTGTATTAAGTACTCGCTTTTCCATAAAAACTCCTGTTATTTACCTGTGTTACTATTTATAGTAACAATATATCATTGGTTATTGTTACTGTCAATAGTAACAATAACATTTTCCTTTTATTTTCTGAGATATGTAATAAAATATATTATTGTAAAAACAGCAATTTTTGTTTTTTACCAGGGGTTACTGAATGTTTATATCATTAAGAAAAAATCTTATGCTTGTTCTATGTACTTTTGTAAATCTAATGCTAATTCTGCTTATGTTTTATATTGGCAGGGTTGTGCAGGTAATTCATTTTACAAATGGTTATTCTTTTCCGGTTTCAAGCTTTCAGGGAACTATTCAGGCGATTATCTCTCTTATTTGTTTTCTGATGGTATTAATTGATTACAAAAAAGGCAGAACAATTGCTTACTGTCTTCTATTTATTCTGCTTGTTCATAATGTTATTGCAATGGCTGTTACTCGTATGCTGACTGCTATTCCTGGAATTATGACATCTTTTGTTTCTTTGTTTACAGTTACGCTGCTTTCAAAATTCTATAGAAAGGAAGCAGAAAACAGTATTTCTGATTATGTAACAGGTCTTTTTAACCGCAGAAAATTTGTAACAGATGCAGAAATCTATGTTTCTGAAAAAACACCATTTTATCTTGCAAATGTGGCAGTTCGCGATTTTGCAAAGATTGTTGATTCTTATGGTCTTAAAGCTGGCGATTATGTTTTAAAGGTTATTGCAGAAAGAATCAGCGGACGTCTGGAAAAACAGACATAGTTTATAGAATTGCCGGGTCAAATTTTGCCATTCTTTTTTATGGTCAGAAAAGTCCTTTAGATATAATAGAAGAACTGGTGAATGCTGTAAAAGAAGAGATTTTAATTCCAAGGCAGTTTTCTGCTTCTGGAAAAACGGTTTCCAGTTGTTATCCTGTTTTGGCCTGTGGAATTTCAAAATATACAGGTATGGAAGAAGATTATATTACTGTTTTCAATCAGTCGGATTTGGCGCTTACGCAGGCAAGAAAGTCATCTTCGCAAAATATTATTGTTTATGATGATAAAATGCAGAAGGAACAGGACAATCAGCTGGAAGCCGAAAAACTGATTCTTGAAAGCATCAAAAATGATTATTTTTATCTGGTTTATCAGCCGCAGTATGAAATTTCCAATAAAAAATTACGCGGCTTTGAAACACTTATTCGCTGCAAAAAACCGGATGGCACAATTGTCAGTCCTGGGTTTTATATTCCTGTGGCAGAAAGATCAAATCTCATTCTTGAAATTGATGATTACGTGTTAAAGCGCGCCATGACGGAATTTAAACCGATTCTTGATCAGCTGACAAAAAAGGTCACAATTTCTGTAAATGTTTCGGCAAAAAATATTTCAAAGGAAAATTTTGCAGAAAAGATTGAAAAACTTATTTCAGAAACGGAATTTCCTTCTGAATGTCTTGAAATTGAAATAACGGAATATTCTCTTGCGGAATCAATGGAAAACACAATCCGTAACATTAAGCAGCTTAGGGCAATGGGAGTGCAGATTGCGCTTGATGATTTTGGAACCGGCTATACATCAATTGCTCAGCTTATGAATCTGCCAATCAATCTTCTTAAAATCGACAAAAGTCTTATTGATGATATAGAAGAAAATCAGCGCAATCGGGATCTTGTTGATTCTGTAATTTACATGGGACACATTATGAATTGCGAAGTAATTTCAGAAGGCGTAGAAACAGAAAATCAGCTTAAACTGCTGAACGAACATAACTGTGATTTTGTACAGGGTTATGTATGGGGTAAACCTATGGCCTATGATGATGCTATTGCGTTGTCAAAAATGGTTTGACAATCATGTTTTCTGGCATTACTATGAATAGTAACATTTTTTTAAGGATATTTTAAATGAACTTAACAGAAAAACAACTTGAACAGATTCGCGCCCAGATTAAGAGAGTTAAGGCTTGCGGAAATCCTTTTTATACAGAACGTTTTAAGGATGTTAATCCTGATGACATTAAGGACCAGGAATCTTTTGAACGTCTTGTTCCATTTTGCACAAAGCAGGATTTAAGAGATGCTTATCCACTGGGACTTGCTGCAGTTCCAGAAGAAGAAATTGTACGTATTCATTCGTCTTCAGGAACTACTGGAGCACCTGTAATTGTTCCATATACACAAAAAGATGTTGATGACTGGGCTACAATGTTTGCCCGCTGTTATGAACTTGCAGGCATTACTAAAAAGGACCGAATTCAGATTACTCCTGGCTACGGTTTGTGGACTGCTGGTATTGGTTTTCAGGCCGGTTGTGAAAAGCTTGGTGCAATGGCAGTTCCAATGGGACCTGGTAATACAGAAAAACAGCTTCAGTTTATGCAGGATTTAAAATCTACTGTAATCTGCGCAACTTCTTCGTATGCTTTGCTGCTTGCAGAACAGGTTGAAGCTCGTGGAATCAAAAATAACATTCATCTTAAAAAAGGTGTAATTGGTTCAGAGCGCTGGGGTGAAAAAATGCGTGAGCGTATTCAGAGTATCCTTGGTATTGAACTTTATGATATTTACGGACTTACAGAATGTTACGGTCCAGGAATTGGTGTAAACTGTGACAAATCTGATAAAGGAATGCACATTTTTGATGATTTTATTTACGTTGAAATTCTTGATCCAGAAACTGGCAAACCTGTTCCAGAAGGTCAGATTGGCGAAATCACATTGACAACTCTTGTAAAGGAAGGCGCACCTTTGTTCCGTTTTAGAACACACGACCTTGCTGCCTTTGTAACAGAAAAATGTCCTTGTGGCCGTTCTTATCCTCGCATTACACAGATTCTTGGACGCAGCGATGACATGGTTAAAGTAAAGGGAAACATTATTTTCCCTTCAACTTTGGAAGATGTTATAAAGTCTGTTCCTGGTACTTCTTCTGAATATCGTGCAAAAATTGAGCATGAAGACGGTAAAGACAAAATGACCGTTTACGTTGAAGTTGAAATGGGCGTTGACCGTGTTGAAGTTGAGCTTGGCATTAAATACGTATTCAAACAGAAGTATAACATGACTCCAGAAGTTGTGGTTGTTGGAATAGGTGAACTTCCACGTTCAGAAAAAAAGACAAAACGTATTGAAGATTTGCGTTTTGAATAAAATTAAAAGCGGTAAAGCTAAGCAGTTAGGTTTACCGCTTTTTTTTTCCAATAAATTCACCGGCTTTTACACGGATTTCTTCTGAGTTGCCGGCGATTTTTAATATTTCTGGCAAAAGTTCAATCTTGTCTTCTTCAAAAATTAAGACGATTGTTGAACCATGTAAATCAAAATAGCCTTTTTCATCACCTTTTTTGAAAGCATAGTTTTCGTTGTGATTGCAAATCCCGCCAACACTGAATGCTCCAATTTCAACTTGAGCGACTGTTCCAAAATTTTCTGTTTTTAGCAAAGTCCAGGAACGACGATTTTTTGTGTAGACTTTAAAATTTTCGCAGGCTGCAGGCTGAACGCTGTATAATGAACCTTCAATGTAATGATTTTCTGTCTGAAAGCCGTCATCTATATAATGGTAACGGTGATAATCTGTTGCACACAATCGAAAAACAAGGCACAGTCCGTTTTTAAATGTATTCAGCAATTCAGAATCAGAGGTTTCAAAAAAGTCAGACAAAGAATAATCAAAGCCTTTTATATGAAAAGTGGAATTTGTTTTAATTGAATATACGCTAAGCAAACTGTCGCATGGACTTATAAGATGCGTTTTTTCTGAATCGAATGAAATTTCTTTGCGGCGTGTAAAAAAATCGTTGAATGATAAATATTTCTGACCTTCAAATTCCGACATATCAATTTCATTCTTTTTTATGAATCGTGAAATCATAAAGTGAGAAAGTGGAGAACGCAGAAAAAATCCGATTAACTTTGGAATTCTTATGAATAAAATAAATTCCAAAAGGAATTTTCCGATTTTTGTAGAGCAGAGAAATTCTACTGATTTATAATTTTTTGATTCGTTCACAATGGTTACCGATTAATCTCCCGAAATCAGCGATTTTAAATCAACTGTATCAGTATCATTTTTTACAGAATCCTGAATTACAGCTTGATTTTCAAACATTACAGAAGATTCGTTATGTTTTGTTGGAACATAATATGCTTTGCCTAACAAAAGCATTACGAATTCCAAAAGTCCAATTACAATTAAAATTAGTTTTCCCAAAAATGCAGGTTTAGGCATTTTAAACGGAGTAATAAAAAGAATTCCCATCAAAAGCAGCAATCCTAAACATGGAAGAATAGGAGGTCTTGCAGTTCCTGTGAAATAAGAACCGATAAACACTGTTGGCAGAACAATTGCAACACTTGTTACAGGAAGTCCTCTGTATTCGTGGCGTTTATCTGTTGTCTGTGACTGGCGCTGCATTTCATCAACATTAAAGTAAGAAAGTCGAATTAACGCACTTAACAGGTAAAGTGCACAGATACAGATTGCGATTCTGGCCTGAATTGGATGTTCAATAGGATATTGTACGTCGCCAATGGCTAATTTGTAGACAATCAATGATGGAAATATTCCATAACTGATTATATCTGCCATGGAATCAATCTGAATGCCAAATAATTTTTCAGAATCAGAACGGTTTTTCTTTGTAGAAGCAACTTTTCCGTCAAACATATCCATGATTCCTGCAATCATAAGACAAAGCAGAGCCAGCACAAAACTTCTGTCTGAATTTGAAAAAACAAAATGAATGCCTGCAAAAGAAAATAACATTCCAATGTAAGTTAAAATTACTGTATAATTATATACACCAAGCAAGCTCATTATGCCTCCCAAAAATATTACTTTATGAATTAAAAATAGTGCCAAATATCAATCCGTAAACAATGATAGTCCAGGGTTTTGAAGTAAGGATTATCAAGGCAAACTTACTGAATTTAATATCGGTTATTCCTGCAAAATAGCAAAGAAAATCGTCTGGAGAAACAGGTATTAAAAGTGCTAACCACAAAAAAAGCGGGAAATTTTTTGATTTTTTGTTCATCCAATGCATACATCTTTCGTAGCGTTTTTTGGAAAATATTTGTCTTATTATTCTATTACCAAATTTTCGTGAAAGCCAGAAGGCAATGAAAGAACCTAAACAAATTCCTATGTAGTTACATATAATTCCTGTAACAGTTCCAAACAGAGTTGGTCCTACAACATAACCTAAAGTTCCAGGTATAAAAGCGTATATCACTTTAAAGCATTGAAAAGTTGCTAAGGCAAAAGGACCAAGTACATTGTATGAATTGATATATTCTTGAAAGGTTTCAAGATTGCTGAATTTGCCGTTCTTATATTCATGGAAGAAGAAAATTCCACCTGAAACAAAAGCAATCATAAACAGAATTATGAAAATTCGTTTTAAAAGAGAAGTTTTTTGTTCAATAATTTCTACTGCCTGTTCCTGAATTTTATTTTGCATAATGATTACTTGTATAGTACAAATTATCATATTTCTTCTATTTTAGTCCAATGAATTTAATGAATGTATCTAAATTTTGTTTTGATGGAAAAAAGGTTGAGTTTTATATTTTCTTTATTTGCAAGGTTATTCATTAAAAAAATGATATAAACTACAAAATTTTAATATTTGATTAAAAAAAAGTGATGTTATGATGATTTTAGAAAAATCTTAGAGGAAATCAGGAGTGTAAGATAAAACCGCTAAAATAGCGCGGCTTTATCTTACCTTAAGTTTGCGTTGCAAACTTATTATTGA
>ERZ808026.189-NODE-189-length-13067-cov-3.641955_pt1 | contig 13067 bp, 12 predicted proteins | sample MGYA00380182_ERZ808026 | MGnify/ENA primary metagenome ERZ808026 (study PRJEB31490, sample SAMN06133376) | cow dung metagenome | isolation source: H9 | host: cow | place: China: Chengdu | collected 2015-05 ... | reverse complement strand
AGGTCTCATTGCAGATTCAGCAGGGCGAGATTGACCGTGCAGTTGCTGACGTCACGGCAGCGTATGTTGCGAAGGTCACAACGAACACCACGACGGATGCAGCGAAAGCCGCCATCATGCAACTTGCTTTCATCTTGCTTTGCCAACGTAATACTTTCGCAACGAGGGCGGGCGGCAAACTGAAATTGTCGCCCCAACTCTCCGACAACGCGCAGGCACGGCAGACGGACTATGACAATGCAGACCGATTGCTGCGTCAACTGCAAGCCGCCACGGGTGGCATCGCTGGCAAGATTGACAAGATGGTCGACGACATCTGCATGGTCTATATGAGAAGTTATTTATCAATGTAAAAAATCAGTAAACTATGGCATATTCATCTTGTGCAGGCAGCCTCGCTGCCAATATCGCAAAGGATTGCGCAAGTCCGATGGTCGGTGGCTACACGGGTCGCGGTCTGCTCATCCCCTTGACCAACACGCTGACCTTTGCCGTTGACGCTTCGAACCCGCGCATCATCACGGGCATCACGATGGGTGTCAGCGACAAACTCGCCGTCATTGACAACGTATGGCCTTCGGCTTTCAACGACAGCAACACCCAATCCAACGCTGACAACGGCAGGCTTGTCTATAACAAGACATTCGCTTTCCGTATCCCGTTGCGTGGTGCTGGCACCTCAAAGGATATAGTTGAGCCGTTGACTGACGCTCCGCTCGGCTACCTTGCCGTGTTGGAGAAGAAAGACCGCGTCGGCGATGGCTCGTATGAGGTTGTCGGCTACGGTCAAGGCTTGACCGTCAACCCCGACGGCATCATGCGCAACGAAAACGAGAACGGAGGCGACATCGTTGTCACAATGAGTTGCGAGGAGCAGTTTTTCGAGGTAACGTTTTTCGACACCAACTATGCCACCACGAAAGCCGCTTTCGAAACCTTGATGGCAAGTTCGTTCTAAGGAAAAATGATGTTTAATTTTTGTCTATGAAACGGTTGTTTCTTCGGTGTGGAGGCGGTGGGCTTATGCTTGCCGCCTTCGCCATTTTGACGGCTTGCGGTTCAAGGCGTGAGGTTATTTCGACACGGCACGCGGACAGTATCGCGGTCGAGGCTCGGAAGGCTGAATCGTTGACGAGCCGCGAAAGCGTGTCGGACTACATCCGCGAGGTCATCGTCTTGCAGGCTGACATGGCTGGTGAACTGCGACCCGTTTGGAAGATGGTCGAAAAGTCGCGCAACGAGGAGAAGCAAAAAACCGTAGAAAACACGCAAAAACTCGATTCTGCCGCGTTTTCTTCCAAAAGTGAAGTAATTACAAAGGAAACCAAAGAAAAGCCCGTAGAAGTCGTGAAAACGAGGTTTTGGCGAAACGCTTTTTTTTGGCTTCTCGGTCTTGCGGCAACCGTTGTCGGTGTCGTAACTTTGTGGCGTAAAACAATAGCGAAATGGATATAGAAAGACTGCGGAAACTTGCTGAGAAAACGAAAGGCTGGACAAAGGAAGACAAGGAACGGCTGTTGCCCGTCCTTGCAGAACTCGGCATCGAAGCGCCGAAGAAAACCAGTTGCCCGTCATGTTGGCGCGATTGCGCTATCATGGCAATCGTGAAACTTGGCGACACAAAGAAGTCCGTCAACGGCTTCAGACTGAAAGGCTCGGCGAAACGTGGTGTCATGTGGTGCGGAAGGCTTGTCAGTGACGCGACGCTTGACGCTGAAATGGTCGAATGGCTGAAACAAACGAGATTCCCGCAAAACCTTTGGAGCGATGAAGATTGAACGCTACACATTGTATAAGGATTTCGCGCCGATTGAGCCTTATGTTGACGCTTCGCAACTTGACGAGTTGAGGCGGTCGGCTGTCGCAGAGAAATTCGGCACAGGCGGCTTTTATGACATGACGATTGGCGGCTTGCTGGACGCGATGAAGGACGACTTTGACGCGCTGCAAGAATGCCACGGCGAAACGGTCTTTGACGTGTATAGGGTTGCTGCGTTCCGTCAATGGCTGAACGAGTTTATCGCGGTTGTCGAGGCTTTGACGCTGAAACCAACGGCGAAGCAGATAGCGCAGTCGAATGGATGCAAGCCCTTGACCTTCGAGGAAAGTGTGTATTTCTTCACGAGGTCTTACTTCGGATTGAAGGATTTCGACAGCGTGCGTGACTTGACCGTTGCCGACTACATTATGGCGAAAAAAGATGACTACAACCACAATATCGTTGAGCGAAACATCGCCAACGCAATCAAGGCAAAATGACGATAGTTGAAAAAATAAGGGCTTCAATCCAGCGTGTTCACGGCGAAGGCTTCGAGGTGTATTACCACGATGACCCGACGATGAACCTTATCGCTGACACCATGACGTTGCCAGCCGCTATCGTGCAACTTATAACGCAGGGCGAACTCGACCAACAAAGCGGTCAATGGCGCGAGGTGGTGTCGGCTGCGGTGTTCTTTGTGGATAGGTCGGAGTTCGATTTCAATGCTGATGACAACGAGCAGATAATAGATCAATGCAAGCGTAGGGCGTTGCGTTGGTTGGCTTCATTGCAATTCGACCCCGACATCGACCTTGTAAGATGGTCGAGGACGAGCCGTGTGTATGAACGCTTCGATGCAATCTTGACCGGCTTTGCCGTCATGGTTGACTTGAAGGAATGGGAAGGCGTTTCCGATTGCGAGGAATATGTCTGCCCGTCCGACTTCAACGACGATTTCAACGACGATTTCGGCGGTCGTTGCTATAACCCGATATATAACAACTAAAAACAAATAAATATGACTTACCAACAAATAAAGAGTTTCATCAATACTTACATCGTGCAGAACGGAGTGAATGCCATAACTGGCGCACAACTCAACACGATATTGAACGAACTCGCGGACTACAAAGGATTTGATTCGGTTGTCGTGACAACCTTGCCTGCTGGTAGCGATGCGACGGCTACCGTTCAAGGAATGACTCTTGTACTTGGTATTCCAAAAGGTGCAGACGGAAGAGACGGGCAGGACGGCATCGACGGGCAGAACGCCGTGAACCCGTTCAAGGGGTGGTTCACGACTGACAACATCCCCACCACTGGACAAGCTGGCGACTACTGCAACGTATCCAACACTTCTGTGACACCTCACACCGTCACCATCTATCGGTGGAGCACCGCCAATAACCGATTCGAGGACACGGGGGAAGTGCCAGATACGGCTATGGGAGAGACTTTTGCAAGTAGTGAAACATTGCAGGAAGTCGCCATCGACGACAGCCATCTTGTCAATCCTGTGAACACGGCTGACGCTACGCAGCCAGTCCTTGCAAAAGCCGATGATGTAATGCAGTTGAAAGCCAAGCTGGAAGGGGTGACGGCAAGTGAGGAGAAAGTACAACTTGTTACAAGTAATGAAGGACAGAATGTATTTGCAGGTAAAGTGGTTGGTGCAACAGGTGATATAGACCATAGCGGAAGTAATGATGCGAATTATAAGTATGTTGAGTTTGAGATTCCTTCTAACGTAAAAAGCATTCGTTTTATGACACCGTCTGGTACTGGTTGGAGTGCTGGTTGGGCAATAGGTCATTATAGCGAAGGTGACTTTGTTAAAGATAGAAGCTCTGAGTATGTTTCTGGAAGAGAATTTACTGTTGAAGTCAAGGAAGGGGAAACACATTTTAGAACTAACTGCTATATGATGTATGGAACACCACAAACTGATAGATTATTAGGTTTTTATTGCTACCTGCAAAGTGGAGAGAGTGTTTGTGAAGAACTTGAAACGAAAGTTAATAGAGCGGACTTGTCAGAATATGAGCACGTTGTAAAAAACCTTTTTGACAAATCTTCCTTTAAAAGAGGTTACTATGTGATAAATTTAGATGATGGAGAAGTTGCTAATTCTACTGGTATTATGTCACAACCACTTTATCTTAATAGTGGAACTCCTTATATTATCAGCAAAATTATAATTGGTGGAACTGGAACAAACAGAAATGCAAAGCTATGTGTATATGATAGTAATGATACTCTTATAAATGTCAAATCGCTTCCAGGAACTGTTGTTCATGAGTATTCAGCGAGTAGTTATTACAAATATGAAGGTATAGTTAATTTTGTGCATGAGCAAATTGATAATGAAGCATACTGTAGGATTGTTATTCAATATAATGCTAATTTAAGTGCAACCACAAACTATGCACAACTTGAAGTAGGTATTGGTGAACCAACTGAATATTCAGAATACAATTCTGTTTATGGCTATGATTTCGGGAAAGGAAGTGAAGTTGATGCAAGAATAGAGGCTCTTGAAGAGCAAGTTTCATCAAACTCAAAGGAGATAGAAAATTTCAACACTATCGAAGAAGGTCTTAAATATGCAGAAGGCACTTCTATTGTAAATAGTGACTTGGAAATAAATAGTGCATATTATTATGGTGCTGTTGGTACGACGATAAAAACAAAATCTGCTTTATCATCTTTCCATGGAAAGAGATACATTGTTGAAGGAGGAGAAACATATTACTTTTCCAATAAGTTTAATGCTGGTGTTTATAGTGGTGCAACTCCAATTTATGGATTAATTTTTACAGATTCAAATGGTTCTGTGATTGCAAGGTATTTTCTTGCAACCAAAAACCTAGACGAATGGAAAGATTTTTCTATTATAGCTCCAGATAATGCTGAATACGCTTATGTTAATTATCACTCAAGTAGTGTGTCTTATACTGATTTCCTTAAAGAAATACAATATGGATATATTGATGTTCTCGGTATTAAAGAAGATGTTGATTCCTTGAAAGAAGGCTCTGGTAATACAAATAGGAGTCTAATGAAAGTTATTATAGATGACAATTCGTTTGTTGTAAGGACAAAATTCTCTGATACAGAAGATTTTGCAATAAAGTTTGATGAACGTATCCTTAGAGGTTCAGGAAAATATTCTCAAAGTTTGACATTAAACTCATACTATCTTGGTTTGAACACTTTATCAGATAGTCAACTTGTATCTTCTGATAATAAATTTGATAACAACCCTGATGACACAATAAGTGCTATAGCTTTTAATGGGTTTAGCGCAATGACTGGTCAGCACGGTTGGAGCATTGTAAGGGTCACAAAAACAGATAATATTTTGGTTGATAGTAATGATATAGGTTCTATTTGGGCTGACAAAGCTAAACCAAATAGAACATTTGTTTTAGGTTATATAACAGATAATTATGTTTACTTTTTTCCAGAGATTACATACAATGAAGGTACAGGCATATATGGAACGACAACAGGTAATGTGTCTGCAAATGTGCCAAATAGTTTTATATATGTTTCAGGTGAGGCTGTTCATAAAGAAGAAATAAATGGAACCACAAATAGGTATGACCTTAGAGTTGAAACAACTGAATGGAGCTATCTTGTTGATGGGCATAAAGTTGGAAAAGGCACATATTATTGTGATGATTTTATCTTTACAGAAAAAGTAAAAGGGCATAATCCTGCTGGAGTTGCTTATTCTGATTGGTTTACAAATGACGATGACGATAGATATACAAATCAAGACTTTGTGTATTTGTGCAGGAGTTTTGTATTTAAAGGCTCTTCAATGACATATAATTTATCATTTAATACACTATACCCATTTGAGTTAAGTCACTTCTATTTCCTGCACCCATTGCTTCCAATAGCTCATACTGAGAATGGAAAAACTTATCATGCTAATTTGTTTGTTCCGAAATGTAAAGGTATATCAACTCCTTATACTAATGATAGTGGAACAGAATCTGGGAAGTCATATACTAAATATAGAAGGTCAGAAGATTTGTATAATGTAAATGATTTGCCAGATAGAGCAATTGCCTTTTTACAAGCAGGAGAAAATGACTATAACATTGGTATGGCTGGCGGTTATTCTCTTATTAATGGTTGTACGCAAAAATCAATAAGGAATGAACTGCTGAATGGACTTTTGGATAACACTACAACGCATATTTGTCAATTTGGCAATGGGTCTTCTTCTAAGAATAAATTCTATACATACGCTCTTGTTAGTTCTTATTTTGAAGGTTCAATCGTTCCAACATCTTTTGTGAGAGATTTTAGTGGATATATTTGTTGGTTTAATCCAAATTATAATCCAGGCTTACAAGTTTATACATACAAAGACAGTGATTGTTATGTTGTATATATTCATGCACAATCTCCAAACGATAAAGTTGCTGTAAATCTTCCAGATTATCTTGAAGGAATGAGTGTTATTGATACTGTTGAGAAAACAAATGGTTCAACTTTGTTAACTGACAAAGTGTCGTGTGAAAAGATATATGTGAAGTTTGAAGCAAACAATGGAACAACTTATTCAGTGAATGATAACTATATTGTTTTGAAAGTAAGATAAAATATGCAAGAGCGCAACATAATAGCAGGCTTCACAGCGTCTGTCCTGTCACCTTTCATTGAGGGGTGGCAGCAGATGCTGTGGTTTCTCATCCTCGCCATCATCCTCATCCTCGGCGACCTCCGTTTTGGCATCGCAGCCGCGAAGAAGCGCGGGGAGCGGATAAGGCCATCTCGGGCGGTGAGGCGGAGTATCAACAAGCTCGTTGACTACATCTGCTGGCTGAGCATCGCGGCGGTGGTCGGCATCAACTTCGGCACCGTCTTCAATGTTCCGCTGCTGTCGGTCATCATCATGGCTATCGTGTGCATCATCGAATTGTCGTCCATCATCGACAACTACCTCGAATATAAGGGCATCAAACAGAAGGTGAACTTGATAAAGCTCATCGCCCACATCTTCCGCCGCCCCGAGATTGAGGACGTACTTGAATCCACTGAAAAAACCGAACAAAATCAAGAAGACAATGAACAAGATTGTGAATGAAGGAGAACCTGACTATGAATAGCCTCCAAATGAAACTCGACCGCCGTTACAAGTGCAACGGCTACACCATCGGCCATCTTTATGTGGATGGTAAATACTTTTGCGACACCCTTGAGGACGTGGACCGCGGCCTGGCCGACACCATGACCGAGGCGGAAATCAAGGCGAAGAAGCTCAAGAGCATCACAGCCATCCCCACGGGGGTGTACTACGTCAACATAACCACCAAGTCGGCCAAGTTCGGCGACAAGCCCTTCTACCGGCAGACGTGTGGCGGCAAGCTGCCCCGCCTGTTGGGTGTGAAAGGCTTCGACGGCATCCTCATCCATTGCGGCAACACCGCCAAGGACACCGAAGGCTGCATCCTTGTTGGAGAGAATAAGGTGAAAGGTCAGCTCATCAACAGCCGCGAGACGTTCCAACGCCTCTATTCCGTGCTGAAAGACGCTGCCAACCGCCGTGCCACCATCACAATCACAATCATGTAATTCACCTATTTATTAACCAAATCAATTCATTATGAAAAAGATGATTTTTTTGTTTGCCTTACTTTTGGCAATTATGATGCCTGCAAAGGCTCAATTCTTCAACGATGTCGATATTGGTGGAGACGTGCGCTACTCGCGCCAGTCCGACAAAGCCAACGTCGGCGTTGATGTCATCGCCACGAAATCGGTAACCGATTGGGCAAGGCTTCGCGCCGTCGTATCCGTCAACGGGTTTATCCCTAACGGCTTCGACCGTGCAGGAACGGCGATGTGTGGTGTCATGGCTGAGGATCGCTCAGCCTACGTCTTCGCTGACTTCGGTCTTTCGTGGAATCCATCGGCGAAGCCTCCCGAAATCGGTATTGCATTTGACGGCGGTGTCGGCTTGAAAATCAACATTACACAATATTTAAAACTATTCACTGAGCTGGGCATCGACCGAATCGGACATGGAAAACAATGGAGGTCAACGGCATCCGTCAAGGCTGGATTGTTGTATAGTATTTGACCATGAGGCATGGCGGCGACTCAATATCCGCATCAAAACAGCCTGCGGGGCGGTTGCGGTGTCGCCGACCATTGCCTTATTTTTATCGAAAATCGTTTATAAGCGGTTTTCGTTGAAAAGTTGATAAATTATATTGCTGAAAAAGAAAAACGCCTTAAAACGGCTAAAAACGCGTGAAAAATGGCAGTTGCATACGACAATATCATCTACAACTCCGTCATGGATGAAATCGAAAGGGTTTTGCTTGAAGTCCGCGACGAAATCAAGGCGAAGATGGCGAGCGAGGGCGTCAACGCGAGCGGTCGCACGTCGGCAGGTATGCAGGTGCAACGCTACGAGAACGGCGTGCGTCTTGTCTTGACCGGGGAAGACGTGGCTCCGCTTGCCACGTTGGAAGTCGGTCGCCGTGGCGGAAAGGTGCCGATGGGCTTCGCTGACATCATCGAGCAATGGTCACGGGATAAGGGCTTGACCTTTCCCCGTGAACGAGACCGCCGTAGCTTCGCATACTTGACAGCCCGCAAGATTGCAAGGCAAGGAACGCAACGACACCAGCAACCAATCGACATCTATTCCGAAGAAGTGACGCGCGGCGTGGCACGAATAAACCAATCTATTAAGGTCGAAGTTACACAATATATTCATAATTTGTTATCAATGAAATAATTATGGAAGAAAATAACCAAACTATAATTGACATCAAGATACCCGATGCACTTATTGCTTCATTGAAATTACTGCGGGATGAATATGTAAAAAATACGGAGAAATTGCAGGAATACGACAAACAATTAAAGGCTGGGAAAATATCACAAGAACAATACGACAAAGCCGTCATCGAAGTGACGCAAAATCAAAAAGTATTGAGGCAAGAGATTTCGGGTGTCGAAAAGCAGATGCAAAATGAAATCAAATCCCAAAAAGCGCAAGAAGGCTCACTCGTACAACTCCGCGCCCAACTTGCCAATTTGAACAAGCAATACGACAGCATGAGCGGTTTCGAGAGGATGGGCACGGCTGGTGAGGCTTTGCGGGAGAAAATCAAGGCTTTGTCCGACAATATCTCCAACCTTGAAGCCAACACGGGTCGTTACCAGCGCAATGTCGGCAACTACAAGTCGGCATTGGAAGGGCTTTCGGGTAGTTTCAAGGCTGCGGGGCTTTCGACAAGAGGGCTTGACCAGTCGTTGAAACTCTTGAACGGAAATCCTATCATGCTATTTCTGACCGCTATCGTGTCAATCGTCCGTCAACTTATCCAAGCCTTCAAAGGCAACGAGCAGGCGATGATGGCACTCAAGCAGGCGTTTTCGGCTTTCAACCCAATTATAGATGCTTCCAAGCGAGGACTTGAATCCTTTGCCAATATCATCGTGAAAGTGGTTACTGGAGCGGTCAACGGCTTGACATCGGCAATCGGATGGTTGCTTGACCGCTTGCAGGATATTGGCGATTTTTTTGGTGCGGATTGGCACATGGGCGACAATTTCCGTGAGGGCGTGACGGCTGCAAAGGAGTTGCAGGCTGCCGAAAACGACTATATCAAGGCGAAGCGGGCATGGTCGGTCGAGAGTGCGAAGATTGACCGAGAGGTCGCAGACTTGCGCGAAAAGGCGAGCGACAAGGAGCAATACAACGCCCAACAACGGCTCGACTACTTGAATAAGGCGATAGACCTTGAAACTCGCAAGGCTGAAAAGGATAAGGAGTTGGCACAGCAGAATCTTTCCAACTTGCAGGCAGAGGCACAACGGTCGGCGAATAGCGCATCAATGAATGAGAAACTTGCCGAGGCTGAGCGCGCAGTCATCGAAGCCGACACAAGGCTGGCGGACGCAAAGCGAAACCTCAACCGTCAACGCCAGCAGGCTATCCGAGAAATCAACGGCGAAGCGTCTGCTGTCGGCAATTATACGTCGAAAGTCAAGGAGTTACGCCAAGAATTGGAGTTGATTAAAGCGTTGTCAATTGACGAACTGACCGAAGCCAACACAAAGAAAAACAAGGAGTTAGCAGATAATATCCAGCAAATTGTCGACCGTGTCGGGTTGCTTGAAGAAACCTTTGAAAAGTTGCCATCTGCTGAGGAAATGTTCGGGGACTTTACGGAAGTCACGGACGATAATTTGGAAGATACAACGACGAATTTTGAATTGTTTGCCGAGGGTTTCAAGAACAACGCCGAAACTATCGAGCAGACGGCATCGGCTTTGTCGTCTTCGTTCGGTTCGGTCGCCTCAATGTACGAAACGATGGCAAAGGATGAAAGCAAGAGTGAGGAAGAACGTGCGAAGGCGGCACGCAAGGCGAAGACGTGGGCAGGCTTGCAGATTGCAGCCAACAGCGGCACGGCATTGGCGAAGGGTATCGCAGGCGCGATGGATGCACCGACAGTAGCTGGTAAGATTGCAGCGTTGGCTTCAATCATGGCGGCTGTTTTGTCAGCGATAGCGCAAGCGAAGGCATTGGCAGCCGAGAGCCATGAACATGGTGGCGTCATTGGCAACAAGTTTATCGGCGCAACCCGGGGCGGCGATGATGTCTTGACCACTGCAAGACGTGGCGAAATGATGCTCAACGCCGACCAGCAACGCAGGCTGTTTGACATCGCCAACGGGAACAGTCAGACAAGCCTTGCAGAATCTTTATTCGCAGCCATCCAAGCCATGCCCGCACCCGTCATGGTGTATAGCGAATACAACGACTTCAAGTCAAGGGTGACAACATTCAACGAAACAGCAAAACTCAAGTAATATGTTCAAAATAAGCACAACTCACCATGATATTATAATGCAAGGTGACACAAAAAACCCTACGACGGCATACCTTTACACGTTGAGCCGTTCAATGTTGACTATTCAGAAGGATATTGAGGCGATGGAAATTGTCAGCATATACACAAGCGGAAGTGGTATTGAAACAAGAAATCAATATTACACCGACCCAAAAGGACGTCTTGAAATCCCGTTGCGTAACATCGTGAACAAATACAAGGCTCGCGGCGTGTCTCAATTTTCGATTACAATTAATTTCAACGAACTGGATGGCTCGCTTGCCGATAGCTCCGTTGTTATTGTAGCGGAGCCAATCAAGGGCATATCTTATAATGATTTGCTCGCGCCGAGAAAGAAGGATTCACCATCACTAAATTATGAATATAGACATGACCTTGTCTTGCCGCCTAATATCATCGTTTGTCCCAATGTTGCAGGTCACACGCTGGCAGGTGTCGTCATCGAAAGCAATTACCAAGATTTTGAAGCGTCGGCGGAATGGGCTGAAATGTCAAACGGATTGCAGACGGAAATACCACCTTCGGGCGAAAGGAACAACCAGCTTGTCGTACATGCCTATGCCGATGAATTGGTGCTTAATGTTGGAAAAGACAACCCTACCATTGCAAAGAAATGGAGAATTGAAAGGGCTGACGTCTGCACTGACCTCGTCGCTATAAGATGGATCTCACTCACTGGATGCGTGCGTCAGAACTATTTCCCAATCGTCGGTTATATCAACGAAGCAGACGAGGAGATTTCAATCATCGAGGCTGGCAACGGTTATGACATACGGAAGAATGTCGTGAAAGGCGTCGTTTGCAGACTTGAAGGCTTGACGCCGTATTCGTGTTGGTATTACCAAGATTTGCTCATGGCTTCAGACGCTCACGCCGTCGTCAAGCAGACGGAAGTCGTTTTTTCAGACGAAATGGAATCGATGGAAACGGCTTGTTATGTCAGCGGAGGCATGGGGACTTCACCGGGCGGCACTGGATTTTTTGACTTTGAATTTACCGTAAAACTTCGCCATTATGATACGTTTTAACATCATCGGGACTGGTTTCCTTGACTTCGAAGATAAAGGCGGAATATCGTTTAAGACGGAAAACCAGTTTTTCCGTTTCTCCGATATTTCATTGGGTCGCTCGGTCGAGTTTTCCGTGCCTGCAACCGACCGAAATAGATTGATGCTTGGTTTTGGGGAAGACCCTGCGGAAAGCGGGACAATGCTTCGAGCCAATCATCAATGCCAAATGGTGTACGATGGAGGCGAAATGATGGGTACTTTATCGATCACTGCATACGAAGGCAATTCATTCAAATGCGTGTTTTATATGGACGTCGCACCTTGGATTGCTACGATGCAAAGCCTAAAACTTTCGGATTGCCCGACGTCATTCAACAAAGGCGGCATCGTTTGGGGAAGCACACCTGCTATTGACGCCAATCTTGCAGACCCTGCCTTTGTGGTGCAGATATTACGTTACGAAAACGGGATGCCAGTAGAGCCTGCAGGATGGCAACTTTGCCCGTCGGTAAACATCAAGGAATTTCTTGCGAATATTTTCTTGAATCTCGGCATACCGTTTTCCAGCACTTTGAGCGAGAAATATTGGATGGTTGCAGGCTCGATGTCGGGAGGCGGAGAAGACAGCGTCACGTTTTCGGCAACTGGTACGTTATCCGTTGGCATAACGCAGACGCAGGGTTATTTCTCGGTTGTCGATATTGACATTGAATATGCAAGAGCCGTATTCTTTGGAGCGTTGGTCGGTGGTGGAAGCGTGCCGACAAAGGGCTTCAAGGCAACACAAGATGTTGACGTGACTTTTTCGCAATCGGTACAAAAGCCATTATTCCTTGTCAAATGGAACTCAAAACTGAAATTGTGCGAAGTTCTTGGCGGCTCGGGTCTTGCTCCAATTGCAGGGATTGAGCCTTTGGACGGAAGGACTATCAGCGTCAAGAAAGGCGATGTTTTGTTTTTCGCCGAAAATGCTATGGTAAGTGTTGACAGCGGTGGAACGCTGTACGGATGGAAAGATATTGCCTATCCGATGAACGAGACAACAACGGTGTCAAGGTCGGAAGAATTAACATACGACGAGACATGGTATATCAAAAACAATATGCCCGACATGACGTTATTTGAATTTCTGAAATCGGTAGCGTTAGCAGTAGGGTTGGAATTGAAAATCGACGCAAACGGTGTTACCTTGGCTAACGGTTCGTACGGAACTGAAATCATTTCATTGGATAACGTCGTATCGGTTGACCGTGTGGAACGCATCGTCGACGCATGGGGCAAGGACACGAAGCGTGCTTTCGTTGACTTCGACAGCGAGGATTATATCACTGACAAGATTATAGTTGGATATGACATTGACAACCAAACGAGGCAAGGCGAATCTTCGCACACTTCCAAATT
>ERZ808026.188-NODE-188-length-13079-cov-4.952238_pt1 | contig 13079 bp, 9 predicted proteins | sample MGYA00380182_ERZ808026 | MGnify/ENA primary metagenome ERZ808026 (study PRJEB31490, sample SAMN06133376) | cow dung metagenome | isolation source: H9 | host: cow | place: China: Chengdu | collected 2015-05 ... | reverse complement strand
AACGCTAGCTAGCGGTTTTGACAGTCGCTTTCTGACTGGCAGTATTTTCATAATGCAAATGCGATTATAAAAATCAATTTTATGCATTACCAATTAAAATTCGAAATTCGAACTAAATAATTTTTTTCTTTTCGCAACTGTTTCTGCAAGAACAACCGTCACAACCGCAGCTGCATTTTCCTCGTTTCTTAAAAACCATAATGACAGCAACAGCAACTACTAAAGCAACTGCTCCAAGAATAATAAAATCAATCAACTTCATAAAACCGACCCTATTATAAAAACCGCAAAACCTGCAATCCAGGCAACCGCACATTGCCAGCCTGCAACAGCCACCGCCCATTTTATTCCCAGCTCTCTTTTAATAGCCGCAATAGAAGCAACACAAGGCGTGTAAAGAAGACTGAATACAAGCATGACTGCAGCCGTAACTTCAGAAAGCATTGCTTCAACATTGCCTGCAAAAAGAATTTCCATTGTAGAAACAACACTTTCCTTTGCAATAAAACCGCTTATCAGTGACGTACAGATTCTCCAGTCTCCAAGTCCCATAGGCTCCATAATCGGAACAAAAAGACTGGAAATCATGGCAAGAATACTGTTTCCGGAATCTTCCACAAGATTCAGTCTTAAATCAAATGACTGCAAAAACCAGACAACAACTGTTGCAATCAGAATGACACTAAACGCCTTGTACAAAAATCCCTTTGCCTTATCCCACAAAAGCTGTCCAACATTCTTAAGCATTGGAAGTCTGTAATTCGGAAGCTCCATTACAAACGGAACGGCTTCACCTTTGAACAACGTCCTTCTATATAAATATGCCATAAAAATGCCAAACAGAATCCCCAAAAGATAAAGTCCGGTCATTACAAAACCACCTTTTTCTGGGAAAAACGCATTAACAAAGAACGCATAAATCGGAAGCTTTGCAGTACATGACATAAAAGGTGTCAAAAGAATTGTAAGCTTTCTGTCCCGCTCACTAGGCAAGGTTCTTGTTGCCATTACAGCTGGTACAGTACAACCAAATCCTATAAGCATGGGAACGATACTTCGTCCGGAAAGTCCCATTTTTCTTAAAAGCTTATCCATGAAGAATGCAACCCTGGCAATATATCCGCTGTCCTCAAGAATGGAAAGAAAGAAAAACAGTGTAACGATGACTGGCAAAAAGCTCAGCACACTGCCAACGCCGCCAAAAATTCCGTTTATCACAAGTCCTTTAATTGCTTCATTTACTCCGGCAGAAGTCATGGCACCATCAACAAGGAATGTCAAATATTCTATTCCGCTTTCCAGAAGCTGCTGCAAAAAAGCGCCAATAACGTTGAACGTCAAAAAGAAAACAGAAGCCATAATCAAAACGAATAATGGAATAGCTGTATATTTTCCTGTCAAAAAGCGGTCAAGCTTTTCACTGCGCAAACGTTCCCTGCTGTTTTTTGGTTTCTTCACAGTTTTGTCGCATACTTTATAGATGAACGAAAAACGCATTTCCGCCATTGCTGTATTCCGGTCAAGCCCCCGTTCTTTTTCCATCTGACAGATAATATGCTCAAGAGCTTCCAGTTCATTCTGATCCAGATCCAGTTTTTCCAGAATCAGAGAATCGCCTTCGATGATTTTGCTTGCCGCAAACCTTACAGGAACATCTGCTCTTTCTGCATGATCCTGAATAAGATGAATTACTGCATGCAGACATCTGTGAACAGCGCCTCCATGTTCAGTTTCATCACAAAAATCCTGTCGCAACGGTTTTTCCTGATATTTTGCAATATGCAGCCCATGCTCAATGAGTTCCTGAACGCCGGCATTTTTTATGGCAGAAATTGGAACAACAGGCACCCCCAGCATCTGTTCCATGGCATTAACGTCGATTGAACCGCCATTTCCAATAAGCTCGTCCATCATGTTCAACGCAATTACCATGGGAATATTCATTTCCAGAAGCTGCATTGTAAGATAAAGATTTCTTTGAATGTTTGTAGCATCAACAATATTGATGATAGCCTTTGGTTTCTGCTCCAGTACAAAATTGCGCGAAACTATCTCTTCACTTGTATACGGCGACATGGAATAAATTCCCGGTAAATCTGTAATCACAGAATTATTATGCCCGATTATTACTCCGTCCTTGCGGTCTACTGTTACACCTGGAAAATTTCCTACGTGTTGATTGGAACCCGTCAATTGATTAAAAAGAGTTGTTTTTCCACAGTTCTGATTTCCTACCAATGCAAAAGTAAGCTTCGTTCCTGATGGCAATGGATTTTCTTCGCTTTTTATATGGAATTTCCCTTCTTCGCCAAGACCAGGATGTTCGGTTTCCCAGATACGGTTCAATGTATCTATCTCTTCCAGAATTTCTTCACTGACTTCCTCAACTGTAATGTGAGAAGCATCTCCCAGACGCAACGTAAGCTCATATCCATGAATATTAAGTTCCATAGGATCGCCCATAGGCGCAAGCTTTACAACAGTAACAATGACACCAGGAATAATTCCCATATCAAGAAAATGCTGTTTAAGTTCGCCCTGAACCCGTATATCAATAATTTTGCCACTCTGGCCCGCTTTCAATTCACTAAGATTCATAATTTCCTTGATTTTATGCCATAGCACATAAATATTCAACGACCAGCCCGAATTTGCACCGCAAACCACAGGATTTCATCAAGAAAAAAAGCTCAACCATAGCAAAAAAAATGATTCTGACTGGAAGCAAAATCAATTTTATGAAGTTCCAGAATATTTTATGGAATTTCGTATATTTTATTGCATTTTTCTACTTTTTCTGCCGATAATATATAGTAGGCTTTTGTCCAAAAATGAAAAAATTATCTTTAGTTACAAAAATTACATTTCTATTTTTTCTCGCACTACTTACATCCTGCAAAATGGATAAAAAAGACAAGCCTCACCGTCTTTATCTCGCCCATTCATTCATGTGGGCAACAGCAACTGCAGACGACACTTATGAAGATGCAATTGAAGAATACGAAAATTTCAGTCCTCTATACGATATGACAACAAAAAATATTCAGCACATTTTCGCTGATGACGGAAACTTTGGCCTGTCAGGGCATTATCTATGGATTCGCGCTGATTTTTCATTGCCAGATTATCTTAAACATCAGTCTCTTGGACTTTCCATTCCATATCTCAGAATGGCCGATAAAACTTACGTAAACGGCAATTTTGTCGGTTCTCTGGGTAATTTTCCACCAAACGAATATTCCGCATTGTATTCAGCCCATAACTACGTTATTCCAGAAGGAATCCTGAATCAGGAAGGAAACAATACAATCCTCATAAAAATATGGTCCCATGGACAAAGTGGAATTTCAAAAAACACTTTTATAAGCACAGTTGACGATGCCCGCACTTATTCAGAACTAGTTACTTTTTTCTGCACACGTATCTATTTTTATTTTCAAGGTGGTCTTTTTCTTACAATCCTGCTTTTTTCCATGATGTCAGTTGCATTCGGCTGCAACAGGTCTTATAAATTTTTTGCTCTTGTAAACCTGACAACCATGTCATTCATGACAGCTTTTTTTTCACCAGAACTGGCAGTAAACCACGCTTTTAATCTTTCGTATTTCTGGTTCATGAAGATTAGTTTTTCAACATCATTAGTTGCCACCTTCTATCTTCTTTCTGATTTTATTGCTGAATTCATAAATTACAAACAGTCTCATAAAATCCTTTCCATAAGGCTTATACTGTTTTTGATTTTTGAAACAATAATTATTTCCACAAGAAACTATGATGACTTGATGAAAATTACAATTCCTATGATTTTCGTTATCATTGCTCATATTTCTTTTGGAATATATTTCTGGTTAAAATCCCTTTTAAGAAAAGAAACCAGGCGTGAAGCTTTAATTCTGATTCAGGGATTTGTTCCAGTTCTTTTTGGAATTATTATTGATATATCTGTCCGAAAACTTTCGCCAGATTCCGTTTTTCCTTTTTTTTCCCTGTTTTCATGGCAAGGCACAATCATTTTCTTTATCATCGTACTTTCAAGACGTGCTTTGCTTATGTACAAAGAAAACAACGTAAAAACAATTGAACTTAAAGACCTTAACGAAAATCTTGAAAAAAAAGTAAACGAACGCACCCACGAATTAAAAGATGCTAACTATGAGCTTTCTATATTGAATGCCCGCCTTGAAAAGGAAAAATTCCGCTCAGAGCTGGAGCTTGAAATGGCTTCTATTGTTCAGCGAAAATTCTTTCCACAGCCAATAAAGCATTTTAAAGGCTGGGATATTGCCATCTGTTACGAACCTTTGGCAAAAGTTTCCGGCGACCTTTACGATTACTACAATTTTAAAAATATTTTGAACGGAATCTCTATCTTTGATGTTTCAGGTCACGGAATTTCTGCCAGCCTTATCACTATGCTTTCAAAAAATATTATTTCTCACGCATTCCAGAGAGGCTACAGAAACAGAGAAAGCATCGAGCATATGCTTAACCGCATAAACAATTCCATCATCACAGAAAAAGGTGAAATTGATAACTATCTGACAGGACTTTTATGCCGCTTTAGTGAATTTGATGAAAAAGACATCTGTACTGTTGAGCTTGGTAACGCAGGTCATCCATACCCGCTGCACTACAATGCAAATGAAAAACTAATCAAAGAAATCAAGCAGGATGAAAAACGCCAGCATTATGGTGCAATCGGTATGCGCGGTCTTGATGTTTCGTTCCCGGAAATTAAATTTACGATGGGTAAAGATGATTTATTTGTATGCTATACAGACGGTCTTACAGAAAGTTCCAATAATCGGGAAGAACAATTTGGACTTAACCGGGTAAAGCAGATTGTCAGCGAAAATCATGATAAATCACCAGAAGAAATCTTAAAAATTCTTACAGATAAACTTCAGGAATTTATTGGTGAACAGCCGATAGAAGACGACATCACAATAATGATTTTAAAACGAGCAGACTCCAGAGTAGTACAAGAGCTGGAGCCTGAAGAACTTGATTTTGAAGTTTTAGAAGAAATAAAGTAATTTAAGAAAGCACGATTTTGTCGCTCATCTCACCGTTTACACTGAACTTTTCAAGCAGGTCTTCAACGGTAAGCTTTTTCTTTTCTTCGCCTTTTACGTCAAAAATTATTTTTCCTTCCATCATCATGATAAGACGGTTTCCGTAAAGAAGCGCGTCTTTCATGTTATGTGTTACCATGAAAGTAGTAAGATTATCCTTTTTAACAAGAGCATCCGTAATTTCAAGAACTTTTTTTGCAGTTTTAGGATCAAGGGCTGCAGTATGTTCATCAAGCAAAAGAAGCTCCGGCTTCTGTAAAGTTGCCATCAAAAGAGTAATAGCCTGTCTCTGACCTCCGCTTAAAAGTCCAATCTTAGCAGAAAGACGATTTTCCAGTCCTAATTCCAAAAGAGAAAGTCTTTCCTTGTAGAACTCTCGTTCGTTATCTTTTATATGCCAGCACAAGCCACGCTTTTTTCCGCGGCGCATTGCCATAGCAAGATTTTCTTCTATACTCATGTTTGCCGCGGTTCCCATCATAGGATCCTGAAAAACACGACCAAGATATTTTGCTCTGATATGTTCAGGAACAATAGTCATATCTTTATCATTTAATGATACAAAACCTGTATCAGGATAATGCACACCGGCAATAATGTTCAGAAGAGTAGATTTACCGGCACCGTTACCGCCAATTACAGTAACAAAATCGCCATCATCAAGTTCAAGGTCAATTCCGCGCAGAACTTTCTTTTCTGTTATTGTACCAGGATTAAATGTCTTTGTTATATTTGTAAGCTTCAACATATCAATTATCTCCCCGGTCCAAAGTTCTGATCTGTAACAGGAATTTTTTCAGAACTTGCATGTCTTCTTGTATCTGCTTCATTTTCAGGAGCATTTCTAAGAAAATGGCGGCGTCTGTCTATTTTTGCCTTGAATACAGGCACAGAAAGAGAAATCGCTACAATCAATGCAGTAAGAAGTTTCATATCTGTTGATTTCAAACCAAGCTGAAGAACAATTGAAATTACTATTCGGTAAATAATTGAACCAAAAATGACAGAAAGCAACGCATACCAGAATCCGAATCTTGCCCCGAAAATCACTTCGCCAATAATTATGGAAGCAAGTCCGATAACGATTGTTCCGGTACCCATTCCAACATCGGCATATCCCTGACTCTGTGCAACCAGCGCACCGCTCAATGCAACAAGCCCGTTGGAAAGCATAAGTCCAAGAATTTTCATATTATCTGTATTAACACCAAGGGCACGAACCATTCTTTCATTGTTACCAGTGGCACGAATAGCACTACCCGTTTCAGTTCCAAAGAACCAGTAAATCAGCGCAATGTGAACAATTACAAAAATTATTCCCATAAGCAGGGAAATCTGAGTATTGTTCAGACGGTTACCAATAACTGCACCAAATTTTCGCATCATTGTAGGAAAACCCAAAAGCGGAATGTTGGATTTTCCCATGATACGAATATTTACAGAATACAAGGCAAGCTGAGTAAGAATACTTGCCAGAAGAACATTAATCTTCAGTTTTGTATTCATAAAGCCAGTCGCAAGACCTGTTAAACAGCCTGCAGTAAAAACTACAGGCAATGTAAGAAACGGATTCATTCCTTTAATTATAAGAACAGCTGTAACAGCACCACCAGTAGCAAAACTTCCGTCTACAGTCAAATCGGCAACATTCAAAAGTCTGAAAGTAAGATAAACTCCCAGAACCATAACTCCCCAAAGAACGCCTTGTGCTGCAGCACCTTCAATGGCTAGCAAAATCGGCATATAGCGACTCCCAAATTAATAATTAAAGATCAGCAGGAATTGTGATTCCAAGAATTTTTGCAGTTTCTTCGTTTACGCTCAAATCACACTTTGAAAGATACTGAACTGGCATTTCTGCAGGAGTTTTTTCGCCCTTAAGAATCTCAACAGCCATCTTTGCAGTCTGTTTTCCAAGTTCGTAGTAATTGATTCCGTAAGTTGCAAGACCACCAGACTGAACCATGCCTTCTTCGCCAACGATTGTCGGAATCTTATTTTCGTTTGCAACCTGAGCAACAGTTGTCATTCCGGCAGCAATCATGTTATCTGTTGGCGAGTAAATAACATCACATTTTCCACAGAGAGACTGAACAACCTGAGCAATTTCGTTTGAGTTAGAAACAGAGCCTTCGATTGTTTTAAGACCAAGCTTTTCACAGGCAGCTTTTGCAAGAGAAACCTGGAAGAAAGAATTCTGTTCGCTTGAACAGAAAAGCATACCTACAGTTTTTGCATCAGGGCACAATTTTTTCAAAAGATTCATCTGAGCTTCACATGGTGTAAGGTCAGAAGTTCCAGTTACGTTTCCGCCAGGTGCAGTATTTTTTGCAACCAGCTTTGCAGATTCTGGATCTGTTACAGATGAAACAAGAACAGGAATTGTTGTTGTTGCGTTTGCTACTGCCTGAGCTGCAGGAGTTGCAATTGCAAAAATCAAGTCATCACGGTCGTTTACAAATTTTTCTGCGATAGTCACACAGTTAGCCTGTTCGCCCTGTGCATTCTGATAATCAATTACAATATTTTTTTTATCTACAAAACCTGCTTCTGCAAGTCCGTCAACAAACCCCTGATAGTTTTTATCAAGAGCCGGATGTTCAACAAGCTGAATTATTCCGATTTTGATTTTCTTTTCCCCAGACTTAGAACAGCCTGTAATTCCCATAAGAACTGCACACAAAACTGAAACAGCGATTATTGTTTTTTTCATTTTTTTTCCTCGATATTTATTTAATATAAAATTAGCAGATATTATTATAATTTGCTTCAATTATACAAGCAAGAAATATTTTACTGAATTTTGTAACTTGCTAGCAATTTTAGAGTTTTAATTATAGAATTGACCTATGAAAAAAATACTTTTTACAATATTTTCAGGAACTTTATTAATCTTAATGGCTTCATGCGCTTCCAGCAGAATTATTCCAGCTGATCTGTCATATACCCAGTTAATTCAAATGGGTCAGGATGAATACGAAATTGGAAATTACAAAGCTGCAGAAGAATACTATTCAGCTGTAATTCAGCGGTTCGGAATGAATACAAACGTATATATTGAAGCTACTTATGAGCTTGGTCACTTATATCTGAACAGAAAAGACTATGAAAGAGCTTTTGCCAAATTCAACGAAATCATAGAACTTTATGAAACCGCAGAATTTGGTGTACTGCCTGCTTCATTTAAAAAGCTTTCTCAGCTTGGAATGGATCGCATTCCAGAAAAGTTTAAGCCAGGCTACAACTAACGGCCTCGTTTTCCCTTGTCATCCGGCGTAATGATTGCGTCGATGGCAATTTCCTTTTCGGCCGCCAGCTTCATAACTAAATCTTTTGAATATTTTCCAGAACCACGAGGCTTTGGATGAGGCTCTGCATCGCCGATAAGGATAATTTTACGCTGTGCATCTTCATCCCATTTGTAGAATTCCAGAGCAGCGTACATGGCTTCGTAAACAGCTTCCGGAATGTCGCCACCTTCTGTTCCTTTTATTATAAAAGCATTCAGATTTGCTTCAAATTCCTTGATATTATATGTAAAGTCAAAAAACTTTACAGGAAGTCCCTTAAATCTGAAATTATCCGGATAATCCCGGTACAAAAGCAATCCCAATCTGATTTCATCAAACTGTTTTAACTCAGCAATCAGACGTGGCACCCATTCTTTTCTAAGCTGTTCAATATCATCCTTCATGCTGCCTGTTGCATCTATTGCAAAAACTACGTCAACTTTGCGCTTGGGATTTATTGAATCCAGAGAAGCCATAATATCCTCTACGATTGTTTCAGGGCCTTTTGAATATGTCAGAAATTCAGAAATTTCACCAAATTTTTCTGTTGCAACAGGATTGTAATCATCTGTCAGAATAGGAACTGGAACTGGTTCTGGTTCTGGACGAACTTCTTCCGCTGCTACTGGTTCAGATTCCATTTCAGGTTCAGGCTCTGTTTCTGGTTCTACAGGTTTTTCTTTATGAATCACCACAGGTGCGCCAAGATCAAACATATAAGCATTGTCGTAATATTCGCCGGAATAATCACCGTACTTTTTTGCAAAAGAACGCACATTTATAAAAGTTCCGCGGTCAATCGTTACAATTCCATTTCTTGACCAGGGATAACCGTATTCCATCTGATATGGAATATAAATGTGAAAAGCTTCTCCAAATTCATCATCTGGCTCCGGGGTGGAATCTATAAGACTATATTTTGAATATTTTGAATCAAGCACTTTGCCGTTCAGATAACGAATTTCGTCTCCATTTATTTCATTATATTCCATGGCTCTGTAAGCATAATTATCAGATTTTCCTTCAGGATCCTTTGTTGTTTCTACCAGCATTATTGATTCAACACCTGGATTTTTTTTAACGAAAAGATGATATCCTTTTATTTCATCAAAGCCCACTCCGCTTTCTGGAACAAGTCTGATGTCAGAAGGGCGGATTAAAAGCTGACTCTGAGCATAAAAACAAAAACTTAATAGCGAAAATAAAACTGATAAATATAACTTTTTCATATTTTGATTATCGGAAAATAAAATTGCATACTGAATGATTTATTCATTGAAAAACGAACCTTTCGTGTTGTATAATAGGCTTATTGTGATAGATTCTAACATTCAAAATAATCAGACATTCACAGAAGTAGACATCAGCGAATTTTATGATACTGAAGCAACTTCAACAGAACAGCAGGAAGAAGGTATTGTAATCCTTACTGCAAAAGAGCAGGAACTCTACAACCAGCTCTTACCTTTTATTGAAGAAGCCGCTCCAGACAGAGCCACAATCATAAAAGACCGCATGAAAAATATGCGCCATCTTGCGGCTGCCATTGCTAAATTTCCATCTTTACTTGAACGGGGAAATCTGCCTGGCGGAACACGAACACCTCAACTTCTCATAGATTCTTTGATCAAACACCAGGACAAAGGCGATACAACTTTGCAGCTTCCGTCAAAAGCTATTCTTGGAAAAGCATTTATGGTTTCAAAGATTCATACATTTTCATCGCTTACAAAACTGAGCATAACTGTTGAAGCTCCTGTTGAATTGACAAAAATTCTTCAGCTGGAAACTATAACATTAATGTTCTCTCTCATGGCAGAGGACGTTTACCTTAATCTTATTCGTGACGAATCCCAGCCAATGGACTTTAGAAGAAGCTGGGCCATGTCCCTTCTTTTAATATGGGAACATCGAAACGATCAGACAGTTGAATCTGTTGCACCTGTACTCCAGACTGTATGGGATGCACGACGCAAGCTGGCACCTGCATTCGGAACAATGATGGGAACGAGCGAACTCATCATGATGTCAATGCAGATGGATGAACAATGGATTCGGTTTATTCAGGCAAAACTGGAAGAACCGGAAGTAAAACAGGCAATGGAAGAATTTCTCTTTGGCATTTCTTTTGAACAGATTGAATTTCTTAAAAAAGAACTTAGAGAAAAAGGTATTGCCGCTATCAATCGTGATGAAGTTTCATCATTCCTTCAGGAGCACGTAAAAGCCGATGCCGGTCTTGACTACCGTGACTTCTATTCAATGTACACAATCCGTCGCGATAATGCCCGAGCCCGGGAACGAATGAAGCTACCTGGACCACACAAAACTCTGGAAGATCACTTTATTCAGTACGTAACTGCCCTGAATAAAGAAAAACAGAGTCAGGACACTTTTGCAAGGGAATAAATTTTATTTTTAAGGAAGCTTAATTATGGTTATTTTAACACTTAACTGCGGATCTTCATCTGCAAAGTACCAGGTTTACGACTGGGACAACAAAGAAGTAATGGCTAGCGGTGTTGTAGAAAGAATCGGCGCTGACGGTTCTGGTATTACACACAAAGCAAAAGGAACAGAAACAGAAGTTTTGAGTCCTTGTCCAACTCATAAGGAAGCTATTGAGCTTATTCTTAAAGAAATCACAGACCCTGAAGTTGGTGTTATTTCTGACATGAGCGTAATCGGTGCTGTAGGACACCGCGTACTTCATGGTGGAGATAAATTTACAAAATCAGTTCTTATCACTCCAGAAGTTCTTGATACTTTCCGTTCCGTAATCGACCTTGGTCCTTTGCACATGCCGGCAAATATCATGGGTATTGAAGCCGCTCAGAAGGTTCTTCCAAATGTTCCTCACGCAGCTGTTATGGATACAGCATGGCACCAGACTATGCCAGAAGAAACTTTCATGTACGCTATTCCACGTGAATGGTACACAAAATATGCTGCACGCCGCTACGGATTCCACGGAACTTCTTTCCTTTACACAGCAAAACGTGCTGCAGTTCTTCTTGGAAAAGATCCAAAAGACACAAATCTCATCATCTGTCACATCGGAAACGGTGCTTCTATGTGTGCTGTTAAAAACGGTGTATGTTACGATACAACAATGGGTATTACTCCTCTTGAAGGACTTGTAATGGGTACTCGTTCAGGTGACCTTGACCCTGCGCTTCCATTTTATATCATGCGCAAAACTGGCATGTCTGCAGACGAAATGGACAAAGCTTTGAACAAAAAATCAGGTTGCCTTGGTATTACAGAAAAATATTCTGACCGCCGAGATATTGAACAGGGTGCAAAGGCTGGTGACAAACTCTGCAAGCTTTCAATCAACATGGAATCATTGCGTGTTAAGAAATACATTGGTGCTTTTGCTGCAGAACTCGGTCACGTTGATGCAATCGTATTCACTGCTGGTGTCGGCGAACGCGGTCCTTACATCCGTGGAAAATGTGTTGAAGGGCTTGAAAACTTTGGAATCAAGGTTGATATGCAGCGAAACGAATGGTCAAGTACAAACAACGCAGAAACTTTCATTCATGCTGATGATTCTGACGTTAAGATTTTCGTTATTCCAACAGACGAAGAACTTGTTATGACTGAAGACGCTTACGCTTTGATGAAAGGAACTTATGATGTTCACACAAACTTCAAATATTCTTTCCAGAGTCCAGACTATGTAAACAAAGCTCGTGCAGAAGGTCTTAAAAAAGACCTTGTAAAACGTCCAAACCTTGAAAAAGTTCTGGCAAAACCTGCTAAATAATAGTTTTTTTGCATAAAAAATGGGGCTGTCCCAAAAGTAATGAGTGTAGCGCTCATTGAGCTCGTCGAAATGACTGCTACACTAAATGTGGTGGTTTCGATAAACTCAACCACCGTAATGCAAACTTATTGGACAGCCCCATTTTTGTTTTAACGCTGAACGCAGGCTTTTCTAAGTTTTTCGCTGATTTCCTGTCCTGCAAGAAGACGTACAAGTTCCATTGCAAACTGTTCGGCGGTTCCTGCTCCTCGGCTTGTTATTACTGTTCCATCTGTCACAAATGGAAATTCTGTTGTATGAGTGCTTCCTTCAAGAACTTCCTTTACATCTGCTTCTGAACCACAATACTGTTCCACGTCTTTTTCCATTTCTGGATAGCATGTCCATTTTTTTCCTTTCAGTACGCCTGTTTTTGCAAGAACTACTGCTGGTGCGGCACAGATTGCAGAAACGTACTTTCCTGCGGCAAAGCATTTTTTTATGAATGCTGTTACATCTTTATTTGCCGCAAGATTTGCAGAACCTGGCATTCCTCCAGGGCAGAAAACTAGGTCAGGAAGTTCTTCTGCGAATTCATTTTTGAATTCATCAAAGCTTAAATCCGCAATCAATGGAATTTTATGCGAACTGCACACAATATACGGATCTGTCATTGCTGCTGTAGGAACGGCAACAGTGAACACATCCACCTCATGACTCCTGCGCAAATAATCTACGGGGGTGAGAGCTTCAAGCTCCTCGAATCCATCTGCTAAAAATACTACTGCTGTTTTCATTTTTATTTCCTTCCATTTTTTTTGTTTTATTTGCATCTCTCGTCGCGCGCTCGATAAATCTCGCTTGTGCCATTTTTTCGATAATCCTAAGAGGTTGTCCCAAAAGTAATGAGTGTAGCGCTCATTGAGCCCTTCGACAGGCTCAGGAACCACTCGTCGAAATGAC
>ERZ808026.186-NODE-186-length-13147-cov-2.693650_pt1 | contig 13147 bp, 11 predicted proteins | sample MGYA00380182_ERZ808026 | MGnify/ENA primary metagenome ERZ808026 (study PRJEB31490, sample SAMN06133376) | cow dung metagenome | isolation source: H9 | host: cow | place: China: Chengdu | collected 2015-05 ... | reverse complement strand
TAGTCTTTGTGAGTGTGGTCTTGTCGATAAACGCTTGCACAATATCAGCAAAGAACGTCGTGTATTCAACGCCATTGAATTTCTGGCGCGTCTGCTGATGTGCCTTACCCTTTAGGTATGGTGAATTGAACGGGTTTTTATCCTCGCCACGCTTACCGTCAGGTGCGTGCTTTGCCACGACAACGCCGTATCCATTAGGTGTAGTTCTCAGTGTATATACAAACCAATCCGCTTGTCCTTGGCTTATCCAACGCGCACCGCGACCAGCCAACAGTGTAGTGCCGTCACTCTCGTATTGGTCGGGTAACTCGAACTCGTCCACAACGATAAAGCGCACTTTCTCGGCCGTAAAGTCCTTAAAATAGTAGTTTCGACCATTAACAAATGGATTACCGCCACCATCCGTCTTTAAGCCCCAGCTTGCCACTTGTGGCGCGATGAACGCATCATAGAATTGTGCGCTTGTTGTATATTTGCCGCTTGCCGTTTCCCAATTTCCCACATCGTGGTTGCCTGCCGTAACCATTACGGGGTACTGTGCGCCCGACACGATGTCAGCCCAACGGCTTTGCGATGCACTCTTGGGGTCTTCGAGAATGTCACCCGTGTGCATCAAGAACTGCACGTGGCCATTTGTACCGAGGTGGTTTAACACTTCAAATGCGCGGAGGTTATGCGTAGCTTTATGCGTATCGGAGATATGCGCGAAAACCAACGGTTTAATCGGCCAATATGCCTCACTACGGCTCTCTACATATCCCAACTGCAATGCACGCGCCACTTGGTGCTTGTACTGCTCTATGATATTTGAGCTATTGCCCTGCTCCAGCGCAGAAATGCGCGTTTCGTGATTGTTGGCTGTGGCCTTTAGACCTTCAACCTCCTTAACGATGCCTGCGTTATCCTCGCCGCCATACGTTATTTGCATTGTCACGTTACCGAGGAAGCGACCACGTAACCACACATCGGCCTCCTCGGGCAATGTGTACTCACCTTCGTAGATGGTTGCGCCTGCGAGGTACTTGTCACCCACATTACCGCGATTTTCCCATACGATGTTTGTTGGCGTGGTAGCTCCTGCGGGGTAGTACACCACATCCACAAATGTATGCTCCGCGTTGTCCGCTGACGAGTAGGCTACATCTGTGTCGGCGGTAATCTTAATGCGTATCTTCTCGCCTGCCTCAATGCCTGCAAACATCTTCCATCGTGCCGTAGATTCGTAGTTACCCACGCCCTGCGCGTTGCCTGTAAGGATAATCGGCGGCACATATTCAGGACCGAGCAACACGCCGAGGTCTTGCTCTACTTTGGAAATACGGCCTGCGTTATTCGATACCTCCTCCGAGAGAGAAGTATATGCACCCTCGGCATCAAACGCCTCGCCATCGCTCCCTGCGCCCGTTCCGCCTATTACGGACTTATCAACGTAAATAACACCCGATGAGGTGCGCTTGATTGTGTCGTTGTCGATATTCACGGCATTTGTCACGGTCTTTGCGTCAAACGATTGAGGATAAGCCTCTATCTTATCCAATAGGCTTTGCACCTGCGCCGTATCGTATGTTAATTTACTCATATATCGCTATTATTTGCAGTTTAACACCTTATTTGTTGTTATTGCGACATCTACCCAACAACCAGCACATTCATCCTCAAATCGCTTGTTAAATGGCGTAAATGCGTAATTGCCGATAGTTATTTCTCCCTCGTTGTAGAGGGTATATAGTATGCGGTCGAGTACTTCGATAGCCTTACTCTGCAACTCGTTCATATTTGAACGGTCATCGGTGAGTAGTCCCACCCAAAAGAATGTGAAGTTGTAAGTTATGCTATCGCTCTCGGCACTCGTAGTATGATCGCCCTGCGTATATGCAAAAACACCATAATTGACATCCGCCAGCTCGTTAAGAATGAATATATCATTTTCGACAATGGTGCTCACCTCGCTTTGCGAGATAGCCACATCCTTGATTTTATTTATTAACTCTAAAAGTGTCATATTATCGTATCCTTTTACCTCGCGCGCCACCCAGCCAAATGCTTGTTGTTGCCGAGCTGTGCAGGTTGGCCTTTGTTTGATTCTTTGTGCGCTCCGACAATTCGGGCAACTCCGCTTCGTGATATACTAACCACCTTTGCAATGCGTCTTTGTAGTAGTCTGCACGCGAGCGATAGTAGTCGGCCACCTTCTGCACCTCGTCAAATGTCACACTCTGCACATTCTCGTCCGTTGTGCGCGATACACCAATATTGGAAATTTTGTAGCTCGTCTTCATTGTTACATACACCAAAGTGGCGTATGTCATAAAGTAGCGCGACATCTCCAACAACTCCTTATATAGCGCATTTTCGCGGGCGTCTATCTCCTCGCTCTTTGATAGTGCTTTGAGCTTCTCCAACATCGCATAGCCTACAACATTGCGGAAATCTATATCTTGCGCCTCGCGGATTGAGGGCGTGAGGTACTTATTCGATAGGTTGTCCGATATGCTGCTTATGGACTTTATGAAGTCTGCGGAAATCAATAATACATCGCTCATAATTACTGTACATTTGTTTGTGCCTCGCCCATAGTGAACGGTTTGATGGAGAATTTACCCTCGCCGTATATCTTCTCCAAGATGCGAATAATACGCGCCTGCATAGGCTTAATCATTGTGCGGTTGAATAGCTTAAATGCCGATTCGTACTCCTCGTTCGAGAATCCGAGGTTTTCGGTAGGAATGCCAAACAGATTCGGGTTTGCTCGGAATGATGTGAATATCTGCTGTCGGCAATGCTTGGCGAGTGTTTCGTACTTGTCGCCGAAGTCGTCAATCTCCAGCTTCTGAATTGTGGGCGCGGTATCTTGGCTATCGTTAAAGGTGAGCATCATACGGCCTGCATTGCACGCACCGCCGAACTTCTCGTTAATATTCTTCTCTATCTCGTCCTGCGCCTCCTCGCTCACATCTCCATTGTTGAAATTGATGATGTAACTACCCATAAAGCCGTTGTTAATGCTATTTATATGGAAATCATCAATCGCTCGCTCTGTTTCGCACGCCTTGACGCTCGCAAGGTATAGCGGCGCAGGATATACGGTGTAGTCGGTGTCGCGGTCGAATAATACCGATGTGGCCTCTTTGAAGTCGGCAACATATTTCGGATATGCGATAACATCTACACGCGATTTATTCCAATTCTCGGAATAATAAATCTTTTGGCAATCCTCGTCTGCTCGCACGTTACGCATCTCCAGCACATACACCTCCGACACCTCGCCTTTCACGTTGCGTATAACCTGCAACGCCACGCCATTGTATATGGCCATAGAGCGCGCAATCTTACGTACAATATCCTCGGGTGTTTCGCTCTTACGGTTGAGAGTCTTTAACGTAGATTCTACACCATCGCCACAGATGTAGTCCACCGTGCCATTGATTACGGTGTTAAGCGTGGTGCAGTTTTGGTATAGCTCATACAGATAATCGGGGTATGTGTTTCTCTCGCCCCAACGCACGTATGATGTGGCACTCCTCGACACCGATTCCGTAGGTGCTTCGGTGAATGTTTCGATGCGCTTATTTATCGCGGAAAAGAATATGGGTAGCTTCATATTACAACCTTTTTTACTCAAATAGAAAAAGCCGTGAAATCGTCCACCCCAAAACAAAAAAAAAGGAGGCCGAAGCCTCCAGCAGAAAGAAAAACTGCTAACCTAAAAGTGTCGTCACAAACTCGGGATCGATGGTGTAGGGTGACTGCAACGCATTGTCCTGCGCTGTAAGGTCGTACTTGTTGGCATCTGTCCACGCCTGACCTGTGTTGCCTGTAAAGGCAGAAACAACAAGGGGATTGTCATAGCCGAGATACCAATATACGCCGTTGGCATCCTTTACGATTGCCACCAGCTCATTTGCCGCCAAAGCATTAACCTCTAAACGGTTTGCCGCGCGCATCTTGGGGAATGAGATAGCGAGGTTAGTCTCATAGTACTTCGTGCCGTTTGCTTGGTCAAACTTGCCCTCGGTACTCATTGAGCCTGTACCCTTGCGGATGAAGTATTTTTGGAACTTTGCCGCCTCGACCATCTTAATAGACGAGATGACATTCTCGGTAACGGTCACCTCCTCCACTTGGTCGTAAGCTGCAAAATAAACCTCGGTGATACCACCCATAGAGGTCTCGCAATCCTTCGCCCAGCCAGCGAGTGCTAAATTACAACTCATATCTGTGTTAATTATGGAGGGTGTTGCCACCCTCCGTGTTAATACTCTTTTACTCGATTGTAGCCAATACAACCTCGTCGGGGAACGCTACGTTTACACCTGCATTCCACTTACCCTTGAGGCGGAATACATCGTTATCGTCAGAGAACCACAACTTCAAGTCCTCCATATCGCCCTCCATATCACAACCGTAAACAAGGTTGCTATCCTGTGCAGCCACGATGTTCTGTGTGCCAGCCAAACCCTCTGCGAGTGCTACGGCTACGTTAGTGCCAGGGAATACGAACTCTGTGGGGTACTCGTTCTGTGCGCCCGAATAGTGATAGAGATTCTTCTCTACCAACTCCATCAAGAACTGACGATATACGGCGGGAGATACGTGAATCTTCACGTTTGACTTTGAGAGCAAATGCTCGGGGATAGCCATATATACGGTCTTGATGGCGTCGTATGCAGAATCCGACTGCACAGACTCCTTAACCACACCCGAAGCTGCATTGAGAGCCTTCAACAAACCGTCAAAGTGCTTGAGGTTTGCATCGCTTGACGCGGTGTCACCCTGCCATACAGCCTTCTCCATCTTTGCGCGGATGCCGTCAATGATAGAGCCCATAATCTCCTCCTCGAAAGGAAGGTCAGTCTGATGTGCATTAACGCGCACAAGGTACTCGTTGTACTTGCCGATAAGGTTGTCGGGGCAGAACTCGGTGTCAATCTTGATGCGGCCTGTCACAATCTGTCGCTGTGTGAACTTTGCCTCGCCCTGCGGTGTGAAGCCACAGCCTGCGCCATTCTGGAAAGGAATGTCGGTGTGCAGAATGTTAATGGTAGATGTACCCTTAACGCCTGTCTGCTTTGCCATACGGCGGATAGTATTACCGCCAAATACTACCTGATAGAGCAAATCGCTCTTGTGCTGCTCTACATAGGCAGGTAGACCTGTTACGTTGTAACTCATAGTTTTTGGTTTTTTAATGTTTTGGTAAATTTCTCAAAAGTCCGTCTGTGCGTTTGTTGCCTGTTGGTGCGATGGTTGGTGTTGCGCGGAACTGCTGCTGTGCGGGCAATGCCATAGGCTTCTCCTCGAGAGCCTTAATTTGTGCCGACATAGACTGATCAACCTCACGCAACTGCGCGATAATCTCCTCTAATGCGGCCACTCTTTCCTCAAGAGCAGCCAATCTGTCCTCCCCGGGTGTGGCCTGTGGCTCGATAATCTCGGCTACCTTGCCACCCTCTACTCGCACGATAACGCCATCCTCCAAGAGATAGTCGCCATCTGTGGCAGGGGTGCGCTCGCCCTCCTCGTTCTCCACAAATACGTTATCGCCCACCTCAAGGTCTTTGTCACCCCCCCAAGTGAGGATACCCTTGTCGGTAGTCAATGAACGGAATTGTGCGAGAATCTTCGCCAATTTGTTTTTGATACTCATACTCGCTTTATTTAGATATTTGGTTATAGACTCGAAAGATACTTCCTCGGCTTCCTTGGGTGCAAGGTTAAAAATAGCCTCTACCGAAAAGCCCTTAAAGATGCCTGCCTTGATTGCCTCCCACACATCGTTATTGGTAACGTGATACTCGGCAAAGAGTGAGCCGTTCTCTATATCCTCAAAGCCTACGGGATTCACGCCTGCGTTGGTGTCCTTGATGAACATCTGCACCATCTCTACTCCCTTTACTTCGGTCAATGCTTGGTGCATAATGTTCACCTCGTTGTTGCGGTGCTCACGCAAAAACTTCTGCGCCATTTGCCGTATTGTTTCGGCCGAGAATATGAGGAAGTGCTCCCCGATACGTTCGTGTACGCGGTATATTGGGAAGTCGGCACGGAGAATAACGCCACGCACTAAACGTTTCTCGTCATTCAATACCGAATACTTCGGTTTTTGTACTTGCTTGTCAAATGCCACAAAGTCACTTTCCATAGCTGGCGCATCTACAAGTGATATGCGATATATGCCCGCTTCTTCTACGTCAATCGTGGCATTAAATACGGGTATTCCGTGAATTGTATTGGTCATATAACTATCCTTTTCTCCCAAATAGAATAAGGGCGCGAATCGTCCCGATTCACGCCCTGAATACGTTAGAAAGATGATTCATCGCGTTGTACGTTCACGCGCTTGCCTGCGCCCTCAATGTCGGAATATACGACATATACGCGCTGGTCTTGTATGCTGGAGTTGAGCCGTAACTCTTGGTTTGCATCGAGCATTGTACGTGTGAGTGGCACTTCCTGCACAACTGCGGGTGCGCTTACGATGGCGGGCGCACTCGGCATTGATACGTTGGTACTCTTGCCCGATGTATCTACCGCCAAAATGTTTTTTACTTGTGCCAATCCTGCCGCGATAGATGATGCGATACCTACAAGACCGAAAGGCCAACCGCCCAACTGCTCAAACGACTTTGCGGCTGCCGAGTAGGTCGAGATTGTAGCCTCGGCAATGGCGAAAGCCTTATGTGCAACGGTGTTCTCCTCAAATAACGAGGCGGTGTTGCCTAACATCTCGGCAAACGAATCTACGATAAGAGCCTTCTTAGCCTTTTCTTCCGCCTCGGTTATTTTCCTCTGCCTGCGGAAGAATCTATTGTTTGCCTCTACAACCTTATCGAAGTACTCCTCGTATTCGTCCAATCCCTCCTCAAAGTCGGGCAGGGGCATAAGGTCATCCTTGAACATACCACGCGCGAAGTCGGCCTGCATTTGTTCTATGGCGGTGGCGGTTTCGTACATCTTGGCTTTCAGCTCCTCAAGGCGTGCTATCTCCTTTTGATGTTCCTCCTCCGCCTTTTGATGTTCCTCCTCCGCCTTTTGTGCGTTCTCGGTCTGCTTAATGGCTCTATCCGATTCGGCTTTGGCAATATCGTTCTCCGCTTTGACAACATCGCCTACATACTTCTGCAACTCCGCATTAGCTTCGTTATATAGCTTCTCTACTTCCTCATAACCTTTGGTTGCTCCTTGTACGATCTTTTCAAAAAAATACGCTTCCTCTGCGCCTGCATTCTCTAAATTTTCCTTTGCCTTTTTCAATCTTTGTTCGGCATCTATCAAATCTTTTTTCAATGATTGCACTCTCTCCGCGGCTAATGCTCTACCTGCTTCTGCCTGTGCCAAGGCGTTCTGCCTTAAAGATTCATTGTATTTGTCCAGAGCCTCACGCGCGGTGTCGGCATCGCCCCCAGCAAGTCGCAACTCGGCTGTGTATTGGCGCAATGCTTCGATATTCTCCTGCTCTATGATTTGCGCCTGTCGTTCAAGAGCGGCGTTCATCTCCTCGATAGCCTCCGTTGCTAACTCCTCGGGTGTCTTATCGCGCCACAATGAGGCAATCTTATCCCAGTTATTTACGACCAACTGCAAAATAAGAATACCTGCCATTATGGCCGTATTCACCGACAAAAACGACTTCAATATTGCGCTCATCGTAGATGGCACTTGCTCGCCATTCTTTCTCATTGCAGCGAGCTCCGCATTTACGCGCTGGATATTGTCAAACAGAATGGGTAAGTTGTTCGATATAGCCAGCACAAAGGTGCTCATACCTACCTGCAACGATGGCAATTCTCGTATAACCTGCGACATCGAGGTGCTCAACCCGTTAAATGCCGATTCGTAGTTACCCACGTTACGCTGGAAGTTACCCCTTGATGCGTCAAGTGCTTTCAGTTGGGTATTTATCTCCAATATCTTCTTGCCGAGTGCCGCACGTTCCGCCTCGTCGCCCGTAGCACGCCACGCCTGCGTGAGTTGCGACATAGTGCGCACCAAAGAATTATATGAGCCGTTAGCCTCTTGAAACTCCTTTGTGCCGAGCGATAGCACATTCTTAATCTGCGCGAGGGTGTTATTAAGATTCGCCTGCGCCTCGTTAAACTCGTCCGAAGATACCTTTGCCGAGTTCATCTGCTCGCGGTAATGTGCCGCCTCTGCGCGTAATCCTTTGAGCGTTTCCGCACTATTGCCCGCATTGATAGATAATACCGTTTCTACTGTTGTTGCCATATCTAATTGTATTTTTGTCCGTTGATGTAACTATTCTTATCCTTAACCTTCACAAACTCGCACTCCGTAGTCGTGTACGAAGTCATTGTGTAGTTGGTTATCTTATTAAGCACCCACAGCGCATTGTCAAACACGTAGAAGTTGCGCAACAGATTCTCATTTACCTGCACGCCACGCAAATCAACAAAGCACTTAACCACCTTCGTATCTACATCGTAGCGGTCTGCAATGTAGGCCTGCCAGCCACGCGCGTATATCGTTCCCTCGGTAGGGTAGGCGGTGTCGGGTATGTCAATCTCTTGCGGTGTGCCAAAGTCCAAGCTGTGGCTATCATTGAAGCGCACGAAGTGAGCCACCTTAATAGGTGCTTCGGGTGTGGTGAGATACCAGCAGGGTGTACCCTCGTTTAGTGTCAGCATCTGCGGTGTGTCGTCCGTAATCGTAACGTATGCGCTTGCCATACCATCAAACAACATAAGCACATCGCGCATCTCTACGGGACTATTCTCCTTATCGTGGAATTGCACCTTCGTAAATGCGTCATAGCTCTTATATATCGCATCGAAATACTTTATCGTAGCCGATGCAGGCACGGTGGCAATCTCCACCTCCTCGGTGTCGCCCTGCGCATCTACATACTGCCCTTTGTGTGATGCGTCGAGAAATACACTTGGGCGGTATTTGCCCGCTCCCGTTACTACGTTTATGATTTCTGCGTTTGAATCCAGCAATACGCCATCCGAGGCTTCGAGGGCTTCCTCTCCCTCATATTGCGTTATAGAATTAAAATACTTCGACCTCTCGCGCACCTCGCACGCCCCCTGAAAGAGAACGCTCTCCATTATGTCCTTATGCTCTGCGCTGAAATCGAATCCTGTATTCACAACCTGCGCCCCGTACTCATTGCCGTAGATGTTTTTGTAATACTCGGCAAAGTCCCCCTCGCTATTGGCGTGCGTAAAGTCATACCACTTGCTGTCGAACACATACGGCGTTATTGTAATGGCTTTGGCGTGGTCTATCTTGCTATTGAGGTCTATGGTATTGCCAGCACCATAGAGAGTGTTGCGCGTAACGATAGAAATAGCCTTATTTGCCTTATCATAGAGGAAATGCAGGCCAAAGGTCTTGCAGTAACTCAAGAGGTAATCTGCTGGTGTTTTCTGCGTATGCAGGAGTGCTTCCTGCGTGATAAGCGAGCCACTACGTGCCGAGCGTGCGCCCGTGTAGCTTAACTCGTTTGTCGCAGAGGGCGCAGGGGTAAATGTGAGGTAATAGTCATCGGCGACCTTATCCCCTGGTGCATTATATACCGCGATATTATCACGTTGCTCTATTGTTGCATATAACTCAATAGAATTTACGTTTGTCATACTCTCAATAGACAGCTCGCACGCTTCGCCGACAGCCTTATTTTGCGCTTGCGACCACGTGTAACGGCAAATGCTCGTTCCCTCGGTGGAGAATATGATGTTGCCGTTAATATCCAAAGCTCGCAAGGTATATGCGATATTGGTAGGCGTTGCTCCAGCTCCGAGGTGTATCTCCTCGCCATCACTTAATGCGTAGGTGTTGGGGCTTAACTCTTGGCGCACGTTGATAGTAATGCCTGCCGTTGCGCCCTCAATATTCGCCTTATAATCGACGACAATAACGGCATACGAGCCACCGCTTGAAAAACCACCAACATACGACACCTCCTCCGAGCCATCACCGCTTACCAGCTCTAACGTGCGGAGGATGGGCAGGGAAAACCACGCCTTGTCGTAGTATGGATTCGTATTATTGAAGAATGACTTGTCGAGGTGTACGGTGTAGCCTCCATTCTGTGCAGGGTCGCAACACGCATCTATGACGGCGCGCATACGCATCACGGGACGTTGCATATAGCTTCGGAGGTCTTTCGCCTGCCACTCGTCATACTCCTGCGATAACTCTATAAAGTTGTTGGCCGTCCATTGCTTGCCATCTTCATCGGTATATGTTGTGGGATAGATACCCGCATCGCATACGGCTTTGTCCGCGTCAAAGTCATTGTCGGGGATTCCGTTATATGCGGGTGCAAAGTTTAGAATCTGCCAGCGCGTTTTGCTATATGCGCCATTCTTCGCCAACTCCTTCCACGCCTGCTGTACAGAGGTCTTATAAATGCGGAAATTAAGCCTCTGCCCCTCCATATAGTCGAGGTCGGCCAATGTTAGAGCCTGCCCGTCTTCGGCATACGAAAGATTGTAGAAGAATGAGCCGAGGCCACCATATAGCGATACCTTGTAGGTGTATGATGCGCCCTTGCGCTCTATGCTATCAAGTTTCAGATAACCACTCTCTATGAGGTTGCCATCCTCGGTAATAACAAATGGCGTGCGTGTCATCGCATTGAAGCCTGCCGAGGTGTCGCTTGCGCCCATAGCAAACATTCTTCTCGTCATCATCTTGGCACTTGCGGGCGTTACCCTGTCCGCGTTGGCGATATGCCCGAAAATCTTGTTATTTCGGGGCGTGGAGGGCAATGTTACCTGCTGCGAGTAACTATTCTTCACAATGGCAGGATCGGTTAAATCCTCCATCGTGTAATTAAATTGTATTATGCTGTCAATGTCAAGGTCTGCTAATTGACCGTTGATGTAAAGAGCTATATTTCTTCTCATACGTTATCGTCTTATGAAGTCCTGCGCCACGCGCACGTTGATGGTGTACTGAATAGGCTTTGCACCTGCGCCGAGGTATGTCTGCTCGTTGCTTGCCGTGTCTGTGATAACTACGGGGCGAAGCTCGGCCGTTTCGAGGTCGTACAGATATACATTCGTTGAGCCTATGAGGTGGTGCATATTCTTTGCGCCCTCGTCCGTGATGTAACCCGTGCGGAGTGCTATTGTTCTCTGCTCCTCGTTTACCCAGTTATGCTCACCGCGTGCCGATGTTATGCCGTTATCGTATTTCTGCTTTACCGTGTTGCGCGTGTAGTTGTTCCCCTTTGTTGCCCTGCCATTAAGCACCAGCCACTCCCACGAGCCGAAGGCGTTGATGTAGTAAAGGACATATCGGGCGCACCCAGCAACCACCTCCCACTCATTACCGCCTATCGTTACCTTTGAGGCGGTAGATGGTATGTATTTGGTGAATGTAGCACCGAGTGGGGTAGATACACTCTCAAAATCGCCATCGGTGTATATGAGGCGTTGCGCATCGCTGAATACCGTGCCGACAATAGGCGCGCGTGGGTCTATGGTGCGACCAATAGGCGCATAGGGTATATGCTCCTCCAAGTTCACATTGTTGTATGAGTAATCATCTACGACAATATCGGAAAATACCACATCGCCTGCGCTGTTTCTCACTCTCACCTGCACGGTTGCTCGCTCGCCATTATCTGTGGCCGTATATCCGATTATCGGGGCGTTGCGTGTGAAATAATCCGCCACCACATCGTTTATTCGGATTATCTTGTCACCCTCGCCGTAGCAAATACCATTGTACACCGTAGTGTAGTTGATAGCGATAGAATATGCCTCTTGTGTGGCGTTGCCGGGCAGGTTTACATAAATGTCTTTCCAGATTGGTATCATATGATAAGAATTTTTCTCAAATAGAAATTTTTGGGGAATCGTACAAAAACGAAAAGGGAGGCTAAAATGCCCCCCTGAATATCTTTGCGGTATATTCTCCTACATCTTCGGCCAATGCTCGCTCTAAACGCGCCTTAAATGCTTCGTATGTGTAGTCGGCCGCGTTGCGCAGGTCGTGCGTTCCCTTTGTCCCCTCGCGCCCTATCTTACGCGCTATAAGAAACGCCAACTGCCGAGGTGTTGGAATCCTCTTGCCCGACTTGCCAAATGGTCGTGGGGTAACAGGCTTAACCTTCACCCACTCCTCTATCTTGCCTATCGGGGGCATCTTGCCCGCCTTGCGTCCGTGGTCTACATAATACCAATAGTCCTGCAAGGTCAGTTCTATGCTGATAACCGTTTCCTCGACCTTTACTTCGGCTTTCACGGTGTCCGCCAGCTTGCTACTCGCATTGCGCTTGCCCCGCGTAAGATTCTCCCTATATCGCTCTACGATGTATTTTGCGTATTGCTCGAGGATTGCTCTTGTATTATCCCACGTGATATTATCCATTGCTCTTTTTGCTTATGTTGGCCTTATCGTTGCCGTAGGCCAAGATGTTAAGAAAACGTAATATGGGGTATTCCTCCACCACATCCCACGAATTACGTGTTAATTCCGACACGCGATCTACATTTATCGTCCAACCCCATTTAGCACAGAACGCCTCATTGCTCGAAGTGTGGCTATCTGCATCTTCTTCGCCATCTTCTGCTCCTCGGTCTTGGCTCTCGTCAGCCTCAATCTCCACTCCAAATAATGTAGGATATTGGCCTGTGATTGCTTTATTTTGGTTAAAAAAAAAGCGGTCAGCGATAAAGCATCTACGATAGACAGATGTTCGGCGATAGCCTCCTGCACATCCTCCACATCGTAGCCCTCGGCAAACTTCTTGCCTTTGGGTATCATAAAGCAGCTAAGGAGGTAGGGGATATATTTAACATCGGCATTATTGTCGCGGTATATCTACTGGCAAGCAGACATAAGTTCAAGAAACAGGGCGTTATGATTGTGCGCAGCATTCTGAAACCCAAATGGGCGGATATGCTGCTGAAGGAACTGAAGTTCGTGGACCGGATGTTCGGTGGCTTTATCGACGGCAAGATCGCGGGTAACTGTGAGATCAGCTTTCGTTCGGGTGTGAAAGTTGCTCATCGCGCCGTCATTGCGATCGCAATACTTGAAAAATATTGGAATCTCGGAATAGGTTCGGCTTTCTTCACCGAGATTCTTTAAGCAGCCAAGGCACGCGAGGGCATCGAAATCGTCGAGCTTGATTTCATCGAAGGCAACAGCCGCGCACGTGCGCTGTATG
>ERZ808026.185-NODE-185-length-13231-cov-3.376768_pt1 | contig 13231 bp, 10 predicted proteins | sample MGYA00380182_ERZ808026 | MGnify/ENA primary metagenome ERZ808026 (study PRJEB31490, sample SAMN06133376) | cow dung metagenome | isolation source: H9 | host: cow | place: China: Chengdu | collected 2015-05 ... | reverse complement strand
AGATCAAATGGAAGCTCCAGAGTATCCTTCTTTGCAGCTCTCTCCATAACAATACGAACATCCTGCTCTAATTCTTCTTCCAAAGAAGCAATATCACTTTCAATGGTTTCATAATCCTTCTGTTCCTGATAAGTAAACCTCAACTTCTGAGGACCACGAGTACGCTGTCTTTTCTGTGTCTGCTGCGCATTCGTCTTGGATGCATTGCCTGCTTTCTTTGCCTGTACTGCCTCCTGTTCCTCTTTGTCTGCTAATTTCTTCAAGGAATAATCTGTATATCCACCTTCATATTGTTTCAGTTTTCCATCTTCCTCAAAAGCAAAAATGCGTTTCATGGTTCTGTCCAAAAAATAACGGTCATGGGTTACCATAATCAGGGCTCCACGCCATTTTTTCAAAAATTCTTCCAGCCAGTCCGCCATGGCATTATCCAAATGGTTTGTCGGCTCATCCAAAATCAGAATATCTGCCGGTGCCGCCAGGGCAGCCACCAGAGCCAAACGTTTCTTCTGACCGCCGGACAGCTGCTCTACAGGCTGGTTAAAGTCTGTAATCCCAAGCTTTGTCATCATAGTCTTTGCATCTGCTTCCAGATTGTACAGGGTTTCATCCCCTTTATGTACATCCAGTACAGCTTCCAAAACTGTCTGACCTTCTTTAAATGACGGATGCTGTGGAAGGTATCTAAGTACCACATGATTGGCCAGTACCACATTTCCTTCTTCCGATTCTTCCATTCCTGCAAGAATTTTCAGCAGCGTGGATTTTCCTGTTCCATTGATACCCAAAATCCCCACCTTTTCTCCTTCATGGAGATAAAAATTTGCATCATCGAACAACAAACGCTCTGTATATGATTTTTTCAAATGTTCTGCTGTTAAAATATTCATTGTTAAAAAGCTATCCCTACCAAATCAATGAGAAGACCTGCCACTACACCGATGGTGTAAAGCAGCCCCGCAATTTTCATATTTTGTTTCATCGGACGGTTGGTTCTAAAAAGCACCAGAACCCCCACACCTGCGCCAACCAGCAGACCTGCCATCATAGCCCCTGTACTGATCAGCTGTTTTAAATACAGCTGCGTAATGATCACCGAAACCGCGCAGTTTGGCACAAGTCCTACCATACCGGTCACTATGGACGCAAGAAATGAATGATTATTGGCAAACCACTCCAACGCATCCTCTCCGCCGCATTCCAGCACCAGATTCAAAAGTACCGAAACGATAAAGATAAACGCAAACACCTTTACCGTATGAACCAGCGCAGACTTCCAGATGGAAGCCTCCTCTTCCTCACAGTGGCAATGTTCCTGTTCACACAGATCATGAATGTGTTTCTGCACTACATGACCTTTTCCGATTCTTTTCAAGCCAAAATCCACCAGAAATCCTGCCGCCACACCAATCACAGCCTTAAAACCTAAAATCTTTACAATGGTGGAAGCCGGCACTGTCTGTGAAATAAGAACCGGTAACATTTCATCGGAAGTGGATAAAAAAATCGCAAGCAATGTTCCCAGAGTAATCACACCTCCGGAATAAAAGCTGGCAGCCGCAGCGGAAAACCCGCACTGCGGAATTACGCCTAAGATTCCTCCAAAAAACGGTCCCATTTTACCGGAATATTTCACCGCACCCTCTGTTTTTGCGGAAACTGCGTGTTCCATATATTCCATAATACAGTAAGTCACAAATAAAAACGGAATAATTCTAAGATTATCCTCGATTGCGTGTATAAATACATGTTCTAAAGTATGAAGCATACTTCCTCACCTTCCTGCTGAATAGCTGCTATATTTCATTTAGTAAATTCAAGCCTCTCAGCACTGCGCCGATGGTTTCTTCTGTTCCAAGGCCTCTTTCGTCAACGATTACATCTGCATATTTTTCATAAAGGGCTGTTCTCTCATCGTATAAATCCTTCAAGGTCTGCCCCGGCTTTAATGCCACACCACGCTTTTCCAGATTTCCCAATCTTTTTTCGATGGTGGAATAATCAGCCTTTAAATAAACCACTTCTCCAATGCCCTTTAGGTGTTCCATTGCCTCTTTCCCATAGACAGCACTTCCACCGGTTGCAATGATCGTTCGTTTGACATCTAAGGATGCATTAACATCATTTTCAATTTTTAAAAACCCATCTGTTCCAGCCTCTGAAATGATCTGGTGGAGACGTTTTCCTTCCCGTTCCTGAATTACAAGATCTGAATCCAGAAAATGATAGGCAAGGATTTTTGCCAAAATGACCCCAATGGTGCTTTTTCCCACACCCGGCATTCCGATTAAAACAATATTATCCTTCACTGCTTGAACCTCTTACATAAAAAAAGCAACGCTTTTATCGTTGCTCTTTGATTAATCTTTACCATGCGCGATTTTACCATATTCTGCGCAAAAATGCAATGTTTTTATGGTTTTCTTAAGATTTTATGAACTCCCTTTACTTTTGAAAAAACTGATGTTATACCTATATTGGTTAAATTTGTAAAGACAGGTTTTACCTTTATTATTTAGAAAAAGAGGATTTTTATGTTAAAAGCATTTTTAAGAGCTATGCTAAAACCTTTGTCCTTTTTGCCTGCCATCGGTATGATGTGCCTCATTTACTATTTATCAGGACAGGATGGAGTTACAAGCGCAGGTTTAAGTTTAAAGGTTAGTATCAAAGTTGTAGAAATCGCCGCCAAAGTATTTGATCATGCACTGACTACAGAAGAAATTCTGTATTATGCTGACATCATACATTTTATGATCAGAAAATTTGCCCACATGGGACTTTACTTCCTTTTGGCAGTATCTGTCTCCTTCCCATTATACGTTTATGGACTTCGGGGCATTCCACTGATGCTGGTGGCTGGTGCCTTCTGCGTGGCCTTTGCCTGCGGTGACGAATATCATCAATCAATGGTAGCAGGCAGAGGACCTTCAAAAAAAGACGTGATGATTGACAGCATTGGGGTGCTGGCCGGCATCATCGTGGTCCGTATCGTAGGATTTATCGGACGAAAGACAATTTTCCGAAGACTTTCCAAAAGTTATAAAGGCAAAAAGAAAAAAGTGACCGCAAATTAGCGATCACTTTTTCTTTTTATTTCTGTCCGTAAACTTCTTCTACAAATTTCTTAAATACCGGTAAGGACTTTTCAATGGTAGATGTCTTAATGCAATAGGACGCTCTAAAGTGTCCCGGACATCCAAAATCGCTGCCCGGTACTAAAAGCAGATCATATGCTTTCGCTTTTTCACAGAAAGCTCTGTCATCTTCTTCCAGACTTCTTGGGAAAAGATAGAATGCTCCCTGCGGCTTCACGCAGGTAATCCCTGCTTCCACAAGACCATTGTATAACAATTCTCTGTTCTTTTCGTAAATGCTGATATCAGACGGCTTTCCTGCGCATCTTGCAACAACTTTCTGGAAAAGAGATGGTGCATTGACATGAGTTAAAACTCTGGCTGCACCTGCAATTGCTGCATAAATGCAGGCAAATTCTGTCACTTCATTTGGCACTACAATGTATCCGATACGTTCTCCTGCCAAAGAGAAGGACTTGCTGTAAGAATAGCAGACCAGTGTATTGTCATAGTAATTTGGTACATATGGTACTTCTGCACCATCATAAACCACTTCTCTGTATGGCTCATCAGAGATAATAAAAATCGGATGACCATATTCTTCTGATTTTGCTGTCAAAATTGCTGCTAATTTTTTAATAGTCTCTTCTGAATAGACCGCACCGCTTGGGTTGTTTGGAGAGTTGATGATGATTCCTTTGGTGTGTTCATCAATCATTTCTTCAAATTTTTCAAAATTAATCTGGAAGGTATCAATATTTGCAGGAACTACCTTTAATTCACATCCTACAGATTCCACGAAGCATTTATATTCCGGAAAATATGGGGCAAATGTGATAAAGTTATCCCCCTCTTCTGCAAGTGCTTTGAAGCAGATAGTAATTGAAGCTGCTGCACCTGCTGTAATGAATAAATTTTGCATGGTAAAGCTTGTTCCAAAACGTTCATTGATGCTGTTTGCCAAAGTAATTCTCACCTGAGGATCCCCCGGTGCTACGGTATAACCATGAACAGCACATGGTTCTTCTTCATTCAAAATATCGATGATAGCCTGTTTTACGAATTCCGGTGTTGGCACATTTGGATTTCCAAGGCTGAAATCGTAGATATTTTCCTCTCCTACGATAGCTGCGCGCTGTTTTCCGTACTCAAAGATCGCACGGATCGTAGATTTTTTGCTTCCAAGTTCATACATTTTCTGTGAATACATAAGTTCTTCCTCCTACATTTGGTGTCTTACCACCTTATACTCGTCTCCATTTCGGTAATATGGACAGTTATAATGGGCATCGCTGTAAAAACGGGCCACCTCATCCTCGTCCAGATCAATTTCACATAAATATTCTTCATATTCTTCGTCGTAGACGAAATATGCACATTCTTCACATCTGGCTGCCATTACTTATCATCCTCCCAAATATATGGTGTCAACTGATATACGTAATAATTAAGCCAATTCGTATACAGTGAATTCGCATGAGCTCTCCACTGTAATAATGGTCTCTGTTCCGGGTCATCATTTGGATAATAGTTTTTTGGCACCTGAATATCCATTCCCTTGGCCTTGTCTCTTCTGTACTCCTTATCCAGTGTCATACGGTCATATTCCGGATGACCCATTACAAAAATTTTCTTTCCATTTTCTGACATGCAGATAAATACTCCTGCTTCCGGCGATTCTGCCATGATTTTCAGCTCCGGACAGTTTGCGATGGCATCTCTGGATACTGTCGTATGGCGAGAATGAGGTGCCACAAAGTAATCATCAAATCCTCGAACCAGCGGTTCTCTCCTATGCTGAACCTTATGCTGATAAAGACCAAACAGTTTCTGTGGAAGCAATGTTTTCTGCAAACCGTAATGATAATATAAAGCGGCCTGGGCGCCCCAGCAGATATGTAAGGTAGAGGTTACATGGGTTTCACTCCACTCGAATACTTCCTTTAATTCTTCCCAATAATCTACTTTCTCAAATGGTAAATGTTCTACCGGTGCTCCGGTAATGATCAGCCCGTCAAAACGACGTTTTTTCACATTCTGAAATGTTTCATAAAACTTATTGATGTGACTGGCAGAAGTATTTTTTGACTCATGATTTGTCATTGTAATAAATGTCACATCAACCTGCAGCGGCGTATTGGAAAACGAACGCAGCAGCTGTAATTCCGTATCTTCCTTTAACGGCATCAAATTTAATATACCGACTTTTAATGGACGAATTTCCTGATTTATGGCGCGATTCTCGTCCATGACGAAAATATTTTCTTCCTCCAGCAGCCCTCTCGCAGGCAGATCATTCTGAATTCGAATTGGCATAAGTTTTACTCCTCCTATTGATAAAACAGCGGAAGCTTTCTTCCTCGGAAAGCCTCCGCCTTTCATGAAATCTTTTATTTCTCTCTTATAAAAACTTCCAGGCAACTAATACAACACATGGAATCACAAGCTCACACACCTGAACAAAATATGCTGCAACTGCACCTGTAATACCTCTAAAATGTTTTTTGGAACTGTAGTAATAATATGCCCAGGAAATCACTGCTCCAAGAACACCGACACCTCCATACAACGGCTCCATATAGCACATCAAAGCTGCACACACTACAATATATATTGCCATTACAATTCCAACATGTTTTTTATCAACCTTCTTACCCAGAAGCTTACTGGTTCTTGCATGGGGAAAAACAACAATGGAAAGACCACACAATGCTCTGGACAACACAAATCCTATTGCCAGTACCGGAACCGCATCAATCGGCATTTCACTCCACACACCAAGTGCAACCAGAAAATAGGATAATGTCATGATGATGGCATAGGCACCTGTATGGGTATCCTTTAAGATTGCAAGCTTCCCTTCCACTGTTTTTTTAGAGCAGATGGCATCCACTGTATCAATGAACCCGTCTACATGGGTAGCTCCGGATATGATTACCGGCACGATCACAAATACAACCGCCGGCAAAAAATCCCCATTACAAAGATATGGGTATGCAATTCTCCAGCCGCATAAAATCGCTCCGATCACTACACCTACCAATGGAAAAAAGCAAAGAGAATATTTGGTATTCTCCTCTGTCAGTTCTATGTTCGGCATCGGAATCTTGGAATACATCGTAAATGCTGCAACCAGATTATTCCAAAATGTTTTCATATGTTTATTCCTCCGAAAGTTTATCCTAACTTATAACTTATCTTATCCTATTGTAAAGTTTTTTCTCCATTCATGCAACATAAATGTATGAAAAAATATAATTTCTGCAATTTTTATCATATCAATTCATCTAAAGTTCCGAAACTGTACCCTTCTGCCTCCCACTTCGATAAGAGCTCATCAAGAATTTCTCCATTGGTAGATGAGGTGTTATGTAAAAGTACAATCGCGCCCGGATGAACGCGACCCATTAATTTTTCAAATGCTTCCTCATGGGTCGGCTGATTCTCCTGCTTCCAGTCAACATAGGCCAGACTCCAGAAAAAGGTATGATATCCTGATTTTTTTGCCATCTCCAGATTTTCAAGACTGTATTTTCCCTGAGGCGGCCGATAATACTTTACCATTTCCCGACCTGTAATTTCTTTATATTTATCTTCCACACTTTTTATTTCTTCAGTAAAGCTTTCTTCATCAGAAATTTTCGACATATCATAATGATGATAGGTATGATTTCCAACGGTATGACCCTCTTCCACCATGCGTTTCACCAATTCCGGTGCAGTTTCCAGGTAATGACCTACAACAAAAAAGGTTGCCTTTGCGTTGTGTTTCTTTAAAGCATCTAAGATCAGCTCTGTATTGCCGTTTTCAAATCCCGCATCAAACGTCAGATACAGTTTTTTCTGTGTTGTATCTCCAAGATAATATGCCTGATACTCTGCCAGTTCTTCCACAGTGGCCATCCCTGTAGGAGGCTCACCTTGTTTTCCAAACCCCAATCCCCAATCCTGACTTTCCATAGACACATCTGCAGACATCACATCTGCCTTTTGATCCATGTTTCTCATTTCTGCAGCAGTTGCTCCCCCAAGATAGCAGGCTCCAAAAAGTGTTAAAAGACCCAGTGCTTTAAAAATTCTTGGTTTCATATTCCTCCAAAACAAAAAAGCTTTTGGTACAATATATGCCAAAAGCCTTTTATTTTTCCCTATTCTTTTTTCCCTTTTTTCAAAGCCAGTTTATGCATTTCTTCCGTTGCAAAAGAAATTTTTGTAATTGCATCACGCTTTGTCAGATAACACCAAAAGCTGTCATCCGGAATCGAAATATCCACACAATCTCCTCTTCCAAGATAATCATACTCAATATGCATGCTCTCTAAGCTTTTTGCCGAACGTACCAGTTCATAATCCTCTCCGTAGTATTTACAAATGATTTTTGTTTCTTCCGGTGTCTGAATCAGTTTTCCCATACCCTGTTTGTAAAACTTTCTGGATCCCGGCAGTGTTTCTACACGCACCTCATCTTCGAAGTAATAAATGCCTTCTTCGATTTCCTTTCTCACACATTCCCTTTCCCAATTGCTCCAGTCAGGAATATGAGAAAATTCTGTATCCCCGTCTTCTGCATGCAGCTGTCCATATTCATCCATTTCCCATGTCTTTTTACAGTTGCCGCACCAAAGCATGGTTCCTTCAGAATCCATCTGTGATTCTGCAAGGCATGCCGGACATTTATATAATAAGGAATGCAGACCTTTTGCTCTGTGAGGATGATCGATCTTAATTTTTTGTTCAAACTGCCATTTAAAATCATCGTAAACAAAATTTTCCTGTATGCGCTTGTTGATTTCCTTTGCAGAAAGAGTTTTGATCTCATCCGCATCAACCACCTGAATCATTTCCGCTTCTACATGTGTCTTTTTATTGATTTTATTCCACTGGGGACAGGTTACAAAGTTTCCATGAATCCGAAGCACCACCACCGGCACACGCAAAATACGGGCCATTTTCCCAATGGAATCCGGCAGATAAGAGGTACACCCGTCTAAAGAATATCGTGCCTCCGGAAATAATACAAAAATGTTCCCCAGCTTATCAATACAATATTTGATGTTTTTTACAAGGTGCATATCACTGATAAATTTACGTGTTCCTAAAACCCCCAGAGAACGCATGAGTGGTTCTGTATATGTATTGAATCCTTCCAAAGTCATGACATTATTGACCTTATGGGGATGGGTCGCTTTCAGCATAATGTTAAAGTCAACCATGGAGGAATGTGTCACCAGTAATAAATACGGTCCTTCCACATTTTCCATATTGATTTTGGTCAGCTTAAAGTTTCTTTTTTTCAAATCCGGAAAACTGATGATGTTCTTTGCGACAGACATTAAAAAGCACGGATCATTTGGCCTTTTTGCAAAGTCAAAATGCTTTACTCTCTCTTTTTTTATCATACCTTTACTCCCTCAACTTATTTACAGCGACAATCTGCCGTTCATAATTTTATCCAGTATAACATAAAACGAGAGAGTCTGTCACCCGAATGTCAGACTCTCTCTGATTTTAAATAAAACTGATATTCATATCTACACGGCCCGGAACGCCATCTACTTTTCCCTTATCTGTATTCTGCCAAATGTGATATTTTCCTGTATATCCACATTTTTCTGAATAATGGGCTACCCAGATATAATAACCTGAAAGCTGGGATACATTTAAGTGGTCACTGAACCAGGCTTTGCTTGCATATACCATCGGTGTGTAACCTGCACTCCTTACCGTATTACAGAATGCTTTCGTAACAGCCGTTCTCGCTGATTTTGAAAGCCCATCTGCACGGCCACGACCACCGGCTGCGTACTCACTGTCAATGGCAATCGGCATATTGATACCGTATTTTTTTGCAAGCGCAACTGCCATACTTGCTTCCTCTACAGCCTCTGCTTCATTCACTGCCTGACTGAAGAAGTAAACACCCACACGAAGCCCTGCTGCTTTCGCACCGCTGATATGTGAGCGGTACATTGGGTCTTCTACAAGCACACCTGAACCGTAGCCACGGTAACCGCAGCGAATCATGACAAAATTGATACCTGCATTTTTTACCTTTGTCCAGTTAATGCCTGTCTGATATTTTGACACGTCGATACCAATGCTTCCGGAACGAACTCCTTCACTGCTGAATGTATAGGAAATACCCTGAATTACCTGCTGACCGGTTACTTTTTCACCGTTTTTGTCAAAGTAGTAAGTAGCACCATCGATGGTCTGCCATCCATAGTAGGTAGTAACCGTTTCAGTTTCATATACCGGTTCACTGGATGTATCGTATACCGGTGCGCTGAATGTATCGTATTTGATAAATTTTCCATTATTAGATGATGCACGAAGGAATCTGAATGGACGATATATAAATGCACTGATTGGAGTATCATCCCCTTCGCCTTCTTCGCCAGTTCCTGTTGGAGCTGCAGGTTCTGGATCCACTGGTTCAGACACTATAATATCAGTTCCGCACTGATCACATTTTTTATTTTCGTCCGAATCCAAACAATCATGATTCTCTGAGTTTACAACTTTTGAACAGTACTGACACATTCCATTGCTGCCTTCTGTGTGAGCTGTATGAGCTGCCGTGTCTACTAATTTTTTACAAACGGTGCAGACACCGTCATTCTTTTCTCCATGTATTTCCTTATTACAGAGAGTACATTTGCAATCTGCTACACTATGAACATGCAAATCCGGAACATCAGACTGACAACTGTCACATTTATCATCGTCATTCACATCCACATGTGTGCAGGTTGGCGTTACCGTTTTCTTGGCACCACATCTTGTACAAATATTTTCAGAATTATATGTATGATAATTATCAGATTCGGATAAAATTTTTGCATACATTGGCTGACCAAGCTCATCCAGCTTCCGCTTCTCATACATTAACTGACCGAATTCATCCTTTTTCTGTACATTTGTCGCCTTTGTTTCCTCCTTCTTAGAAGATTCAACAAATTCCACTGTATCTTTCAGTTCTGCAGCACCTGATGTAGATTCATCTTTATCAGTACCGCCATACGCAGCATCTTCCTGGGATACTACAACCTGGCTCTCGCTTTTTACCTCGTCTTCAATTTCAACAACCTTATATTCAATTTTTTTCTTAACTTCAGCCTTTAAAGTTTTTGCCGTTACATATCCGTCAAGATCAACCATTGCGACGGTATAATTGCCGCCATCAATATCCTTCACCCATATAATGCCGTCATTATCATGGTCAGAATATTCTTTGGTTGTTTTTGATGGACTTGTAACTTTCATTTTAAAATCCGCACCTGAAATCACCTTGCCGGTTTTCTTGTCTACGAACTTTACCTTCAGGTCTCTCTCCATGGAAGTGCTTTTTAAGATAACCTCTATTTCCTTTACTTCCGAGATTACACACTCGCCTTCATGACCCGTCGGAAGCCCACAACCTTCTTTACAGACTTTCAACTCTTCGGCTTCTTCTATAATTTCTTCCGGCTCCTCCGCCATCGCCTCTGCCAACAACTCCTCCGATACCGGAAGCTCTTCATGAGGAAGAGAAGACATGCCGATTCCTCCCGCTGCAATCACCAGAGAACAAAGTGCCAGTATAATCCTTTTTTTCATCAATCCCACTCTCTCTTTTATGTAAATTTCATCTGACACTTTATGTTAATATACTTTGATATAACTGTCAATAAATCTGCCGGAAAATTAAGATTTCTTTTTATTTCTTGCAGCCACAAAACCTGTTCCCAGTGAGAAGAACAGCAGGATTGCCCACAACAGACTTTTTGCAGAATCTCCCGTATCTGCCGATGTCACGGGCTCCACTATTTCCACTGATGGTTCATCATGACTGTCTGCTGTTGAATCTTCCTCTTCTTTTGTTTCCGGCTCCGGCTCTTTTTCCTTTTTATCATCTTCATCTCCCGCCGGATGTATATCATCAAACATTTCCACCTTTTGGATTTCTCCGGTATCTTTGATTTCGAACAGTACATCTTCTGCATAGCCGTACCCTTCCGGTGCCTTATTTTCTACCAGACGATAGGTTCCAATTGGCAGTTTTTCAATATAATGAGGTTCTTCCCCGGACACCCAGCTTTCAACAAGCTTGCCTTTTTCATCGAATATTTCCAACGCTGCCCCCGGAAGCTCCTTCTGATCAGTGATATCTTTTTTGCTGATCTGTAATTTTGTCACATCATCCTTCATGACAACTACATTTTCAGACAACTCCAGCCAGTTTTCCCCTTCTTTAGAATACAGCACGCTCATCTCCTGTGGTTTTCCCTCTTCATCTGCCTTTTGTTCCAGTTTAAAATAAATTTCTTCAGCAGTCACATACCCAGGAGCAGGATTGATTTCTCTTAACACATGACAGCTCCCGAGTGAAAGACCTTTTACAATATGTGTTTCATTTTCTTTAGAAGTCCAGGATTCCTTCAAAAGCTCTGTCTGCAAGCCATCCTCTTTTTCTGTAATCTCGTAAATTTCCAGTACAGCACCGCCAATCTCTTTTCCACCTGTCAGTTCCTGTTTTGAGATCAATACTTCCGTAACCTGATTACAAAATTCCGTCTGATGCTTCTGCACTTTCACCAGCTGACCGCCCTTTTCACTGTCATAGCAGCCATTTACATCAACCTGATCTGCAGATAAAAAATAACCATCCGGCGCCTTCAGTTCTTTTACATAGTATTTTCCTAAAGGCAGGTCTTCTTCAAATTTTGCAGTTCCATCTGCCTTTGTCTTAGCCACTGCGATCAGAGTATCCTTTTCCAGTAATAATTCCGGAGTATCCCTAAGAATCCAGATATCTTCTTCCACAAGATATTCAATCTTTGTATAGATGTCCTCTTTTACATACAACCCATACACTGCACCAGCCAGCATATTTTCCGTATCTTTATCCTTCTTTAATACACTGATTTCCAGTTTTTGCCGTTCATTTCTGTAATCAACGGTATGTATATCAAAGTTTATTTCCTGGTTCTGGGGTGTGATCTCAAAGGATTTTTCCTCCGGATTTAACACAAAGCCTTCTCCTGCAGCGATTTCTGCCACCTTATATTTTCCAATATATAAGTCTGACGCATATGCAAATCCATTTTTATCAGTCGTTAAAGTCGCAATCACATCACCCTTTTTGTGCAGAAGATATGCAGAAGTATCCACCTGATACTGTTCAAGCAGTTTACGATCCAGTTCCTGTGTATAAATATCTTCCTCCGCAATGATTTGGAATTTTGCTCCTTCAATTGGCGCATCTTCATAAATAAAATGCTTTTCTCCACTGATTCCGGCCAGTGCTTCTCCATGCTTAAAGATTCTTAAAATCCCTTTTTGCTCCTGATTTTTCTGCAGTACTGTCACTGTCAGATTTCCATAACTATCATATAATGCGTATTTGTTTGTCCCCATCTGTCCATCCGGATATACCGCTCCGTTCCCAATGGTAAATGTTGTTTTTCCCTTTGGAGCGGTCAGGATTTCATAGTCATTCACCCTTTCAGAGCTTAAATCATTTACTTTCTGCTCACTTCCATTTATCACGTAGCCTTCCGGTGCGTCCATCTCTAAAAGTTCATAAGTACCTGCCGGAAGTTCCTGGGGCAACGTAATATAACAATCTCTGATATTTCCATTATCTTTTAAAAATGTGGTTGTATATGGACTTGTCATGGTTCCCATAAGCTTCTTGGCATTCGGATCATAGTATCTTAAATACCCCGAATCATCGAATTTCCAGTTTAATGCCTTTAAGCTTTCTTCACTGACATTTAATGACAGACAGCGCAGACGATATTTCGCCCCTTCTTTTAAGACCGTTCCTCTCACCATTTCCTCTGCTTTGATATAGCTTCCAGGCTCTATGAGAAATTCCTCATCCGCTTTTACCACTCTTAAAAAGGTCTTTGTAATCGTATTATTTATGATGCGCTGTTTTTGCAAAATACGTCCTTCACGATTCTTTGTCCCTTTTCGGTCACCGTACCTGATTCCTTCCTCTTTGCTGTATACCTTCTCTATGATCTGTTTCGTTTCATCTTTATAGATCACTCCGCCATCCCGAGAAATATATGCAATAAACGGTTTGGCACTTACATGATTCTCCGGCGTTGTTGTTTCAACGATTACATAGGTTCCAAATGGCAGCTCCGGCGTCTCAATGCGTC
>ERZ808026.184-NODE-184-length-13254-cov-5.055020_pt1 | contig 13254 bp, 14 predicted proteins | sample MGYA00380182_ERZ808026 | MGnify/ENA primary metagenome ERZ808026 (study PRJEB31490, sample SAMN06133376) | cow dung metagenome | isolation source: H9 | host: cow | place: China: Chengdu | collected 2015-05 ... | reverse complement strand
ACAGGGATTTGCAACTTGGAGCAGTTTTTTTGCAATTAAGGTAAAAAAGATTTGGCTTAGTGTTTTGGTAGGCGTATTGATTACTTTGGTAGCTGTTTCGCGCTTATATCTTGGCGCGCACTATCCAAGTGACGTAATTGTTGCCGTAGTGCTTGGAGTTAGTCTTTCTGCTTTTGGCAATTACCTCTTTGTAAAAGTGAAGGACACAAAGAAATTATATTTGGGTACGTTTCTTATTATGACACCGTTTATCGCGTATTTTTTATACATAGCCGATCCTTTGTTTGCTGATTTGTTTAAAACATTTGGCATGATTGGCGGAATGGTGGTAGTTTCCTTTTTGGACGAAAAAACCGAACCGCTATCCTATGAAGTTGCATGGTGGAAAAAGGTTATCCGTATCGTTTTGGGAGTTGTAATTGCAGTCGCTCTAAAAGAAGTAATTAAGCGGATGAATGTGTTTGAGGTTATGCCAATTTCACTTTTTATAGATGCAATACGCTATTTTGTCGTTGTTATGGCGGTGGGGGTTTTATGTCCGCTATTATTTAAAAAAATAAAGCTCTAATTAGGAAGATAACGTGAGTTTATACAACGATTATGGCTTAAAAGAAAGGAATGGAAACTCAATGATGAATAAAAAACGAAGGTTTGCCGATGACGGCTGGGCTGTTTGGGTTGCAGGCGATGATACGAGCACAGTTTATATAAACGATTCAGTTTGTTTATTTAAGGAGGTGGTTGTATGAGATTAATCGTTCCAATCTTAATAAATAGTATTCTAGTTCTTGGTGTTTATTTAGTGGACCAATATACACCTGCTAAGAAATTGTCATATATGACAAAGCAAATTATTATTGGTGTTCTTTTTGGCAGTGTATCAGCCTTTGCATCAAGCTACGGTGTAGAATGGCTTGGTGCGGTAGTAAACGTTCGCGATGCAGCGCCACTTTCAGCTGGACTTATATTTGGTGCTCCCGCAGGCATTATTTCGGGTTTTATCGGCGGTCTTTACCGATGGTTTTCTGTATATTGGGGGGCTGGTACCTACACACAGCTTGCTTGCAGTATTGCAACGATTCTTGCTGGTTTTATGGCGGCAGGTCTCAGAAAGCTGATGTTTGATAATAAAAAGCCTATCTGGATCTACGGCATTTGCATTGCTGTTGTATGTGAAGTTATCCATATGATCTTGATTTTCATTACAAATATGGATAATTCTTCGAAGGCATTTGAATTTGTCAAAGGAGCTACGATGCCTATGGTTATTGGCAACGCAATCGCCGTAGGTGTTTCAATCATACTTATATCGCTGTTAAGCCATGAAAGTTTAAAAGGAAAAAAGGGTAGTGAGAGAATTGCGAATACATTCCAGCGCTGGCTTTTGGCGTGTATTGTGATTGCATACATTGTTACGAGTTTATTTACTTACGTTCTTCAAAATGGAATGGTAAAGGTTGAAACACAGGAAATGTTTACTACCGCAATCAATGATGTCGAAACGGGTATTAAGGAAAAATCCGATGCACAGCTTCTCAGCATTGCAGAGGATGTTGCTGCTGAATACGAAAACGATCCGAATGTATCACTGACGGAGCTCGCAAGCAAATATGGTATCGTGGAGATAAATGTTGTCAGCCCAGAAGGAATCATTTATGAATCTACAGAGGGCGATAGCATAAACTACGATATGAACAGCAAGGAGCAATCCAAAGAGTTTGTTGATATATTGAAGACACAAAATTCTTTTGTTCAGGTATACAGTCGCCGGGGAAAGGATGATTCTGTTTGGCGAAAATACGCAGCAATCAATCTCACAGGCGGTGGTTTCATTCAGGTTGGTTACGATGCGGAGCAGTTTCATGTCATGCTTGATGAATTTGTAGTTGACGTTACCTCAAATAGACACGTAGGTACAAGCGGCTTTGTTGCTGTGCTGGATGAAAATCTATCTTTGGTAACTGATGATGAATACTCGGGTTTGTCGGTTTCTGCAATCGGAATTGAACCTCCAGATGAGATGAAAAACGGAGAGACTGCAACGGCAATTTATTATGCGGATATCGTAGATGGTAAAACCGATAATAGCGAAAAATATATGTATGTATTTAAGTTTGTCGAGGGCTATTGTATTATTACCGCAGTTACTGAAGCAGAAGCGGTGTTTATGCGTGATGCTTCACTTTATACATCTATATTTATGCAGGTTATTATTTTTGCAACCTTGTTCGTGTCCATCTATATACTTATCAAGCGAGTGATTATTAATAATCTTGAAAAAATAAATGATACTCTCGGAAGAATTACCCAAGGAGAGTTGAACGTTACTGTTGACGTGCGGTCAAACGAAGAGTTTGCTTCGCTTTCAGATGATATTAACTCAACGGTTGCCACGCTCAAACGGTATATTGCTGAAGCAGCAGCTCGTATTGATAATGAACTGAAATATGCTAAGCAGATTCAACTTTCTGCACTTCCGACCAGCTTCCCTAATGGCGATGATTATAGTATCTACGCACAGATGATCGCAGCCAAAGAAGTCGGCGGTGACTTCTACGATTTCTATAAGATTAGCGATACAAGGGTAGCATTTCTGGCGGCGGATGTTTCTGGCAAGGGAATACCGGCAGCGATGTTTATGATGACAGCTAAAACAATCATCAAAGACCTTGCGGAAAGAGGCATGGCTGTAAATGAGATTTTCACAAAGGCTAACGAAAAGCTTTGCGAAAATAATGAATCGGGAATGTTCGTTACTGCATGGATGGGAATTTTGGATTTGACTACGGGAAATGTACAGTTTGCTAATGCCGGACACAATCCACCTCTCGTTAAACATGCGGATGGCAGCTTTGAATATTTGAAGAGCCGTGCGGGCTTTGTTCTTGCAGGCATGGAAGGTATCCAATATCGTGCCGGTGAGCTGGCACTCGGTCCAGGAGACAGAATATTCTTGTATACGGATGGAGTTCCGGAAGCAACAAATATAGATACCAAGCTTTATGGTGAGGATCGGCTTCTTGCCTTTATGAATCAGCATTCCGATGTAGAAGCAACCACATTACTTTCGGCATTGAAAGAAAATATCGATGAATTTGTGGGCGAAGCACCACAGTTTGACGATATTACCATGCTGATGCTTGATTATAAACCCGGAAAAGGAGGTAAGTGAATGACATATAAAACATTCCCGGCAAAGACTGAAGCTTTGTCCGATGTTCTTGGCTTTGTGGAGCAAATGTTGGATAGCTTTGAATGTCCCATAAAAATACAGGTAGCATTGTGTGTAGCCATTGAAGAGGTATTCGTTAATGTTGCTCACTATGCCTACGGGGAAGGCGAGGGCAATATGAGCCTCGGTATTGGCTTTGATGAAGAAAGTCGAGCCATTACTTTCCGCATGACTGATAAGGGTATTCCATTCGACCCATTAAAGAAACCCGATCCAGATATCAGCCTTTCTGCTGATGAACGGGAAATCGGCGGTCTTGGTATCTTTATCACTAAGAAAACGATGGATTCTTTGACTTACACTTATGAAAACAACGAAAACATTTTGACCATGATTAAAAAAATTTAAAGGAGATTAACTGATATGACTATTGAAATTAAGAAAAATGCAGAAGCAACCATCATTGAAATTGTAGGAAGACTTGACACCATTACAGCCCCTGAACTGGAAAAAACTATTAATGAGGATATTGGTGATGCCAAGAATATTATTCTTGATGTCAAGGGTATGGAGTACATCTCTAGCGCTGGTCTCCGTGTACTTCTCGGAGCACAGAAGAAGATGCAGAAAATCGGTTCTATGAGGGTGACAAATGTTTGCGAAGAGGTTATGGAAGTGTTTGAGATGACCGGTTTTGCTGATATTTTAACAATTGACTAAAAAAATCAAAGGAGAAAAATATGAAATCTAATATTTGCAAAATTGAAAAAGGTACAAGAGCTCTTGATGCAATTCTCAAAGAAAGTGAAAGAGTAGCGGAATATAACGGTCTTAATCACAAGCAGACTCTTCAATTACGTTTAATTTGCGAGGAGATTGACGGAATGCTTCCTTATATTATAGATGATTTTGAGGGAAGATTTTGGATTGATTTTGAAGACGGAGTATGTAAGGTAAATGCTTCTATTCAAATTCCCGAGTTCAACACTGACAAGAAGGAAGCGTTAATTAATGTTGCAAAGAATAAGAAGAATGCTGCCGCTGTTGGAATTGTTGGAAAAATCCGCGACGCAATCGAGAATTTCATCTTTAATGAAGCGGCAATGGAAATCTGGGATTTATCTGCGGAATCATATGGACCGTATGGATTTGCAAGCGGATACTGCGAAGTTGCAGATTATTCTTATTATTGGAGATTAGAAGAATATAAAAACTATGTAAAAAAGGAAGAGAAAAAAGAGGAATGGGATGAACTTGAGAAATCTGTTATTGCATCCGTTGCTGATGATATAACCGTTGGAATAAAAGGAACATCCGCAGAAATTGTTATTATTAAAAAATTTGCGTAAGGAGATAAGAAATGAAAATTGATTTTACAATAGATAACGGAATTTTAAACGTAGCTCTGGATGGTCGTCTGGATACCATCACAGCTCCCGAACTGGAAAAATTTCTCGGTGAAAAATGTGCAGAAGCCGATATGCTGATCTTTGACTGCGAGAAACTAGCGTACATATCTTCCGCAGGGCTTCGTGTTTTACTTGCCGCTCAGAAGAAGACAATGGGAGCGATGAAGCTTATTAAAGTTTGCGAGCTTGTTATGGAAGTGTTTGAGATGACCGGCTTTGCTGATATTCTGGTGATTGAATAATTGGATTTGAAACACTATAAGGAAAAATTTAAACTTTGAGAGGAACAAAATGAAAAAAATAATTTCAGTTATATTGAGTATTGTGTTTGTGCTAGGCATATTCCCGACAGTAAGTTTCGCAGCACCAAACACGGAGAATATTATTATCCTTTATGAAAATGATGTGCATTGTGCAGTGGAGGGTTATTCAAAGCTTTCCGCAATGAAGAAGGAACTGCAGGAAAGATATGCGTATGTCGGAGTGGTTTCCGTCGGTGACTATATTCAGGGTAGTAGTCTTGGTGCTATATCACAAGGTGAATATATCGTTGAACTTATGAATCTTGTGGGATATGATGCGTTAACGCTGGGTAATCATGAGTTTGACTACCGTATGGATAGACTTGCGGAATTAGTGTGTCTAATGAATACGAAGCCGGTCTGCTGCAATTTTCAGAAAATCGGTGAAACGGAGTCTTATTATGAACCCTATACCATCGTGTCTTATGGTGATGTGGATATTGCTTATATAGGCATTACGACCCCCCACACAATTACGTCCTCTTCGCCAGCTCAATTTAAAGACGACAACGGAGAATATATCTATACCTTTAATCCGGAAACGTTGTATGATATTGTGCAGGATAATATTGATTCGGCAAAGTCTGCGGGCGCAGATTATGTTATAGCCCTTTCTCATATTGGATATGCGGATGATGAAACACACGGAGATATAGAAGATATAGAAGATTTGATAAGGAATACTGACGGGTTTGACGTAGTGCTTGATGCACACTCTCATAGCGTAATAGAAGGAAAGACAGTAGTAGACGAAGGTGGAAATGAAGTTCTTCTCAGTTCTACGGGAACAAAGTTTGAGTATATCGGCAAACTTACGATTTCAGACGGAGAATTCAAAACCGAGCTGATCAATACAGCGGAATATCAGAAAACAGATCCAGACATTGATTCTTATTAAGGAAGGAATCGATCTGGATAGAATGGCGAAAGCTATCGAAATGGCAATCAAAAATCATCCCGCATTTTCTACCATTATTCAATTTACCGAAGATGGAGACTTGATACAGTATTATGATTCTCAAATGCCGGTTACAGTAGCTCTTGAAAAAATCAGCACCTGCGAATTTGAGAAAATCAAGAATACCCTTGTGCAACCGTTTAAAATAGTGAATTCTCCTTTGTTCCGTTGCAGATTTTTTGAAACGGAAGATGCTGCTTATCTGTTCTTTGATGTGCATCATATTATCTACGACGGCACTTCGTTTAAGGTCTTTACAAACAGTGTGATTAATGCTTATATGGGGAATCCGTTAGAAAACGATTACTACTATCTTGCTCTGCAGAGACGAGAACAAATGCAACTGACCGATTTTTATAACGAGAGTTGTAAATACTTCGAAGATAAATATGAAAATGTGAAGTGGACTGTATGCCCGAAGATCGATGCGGTGACGCGCGAAAACGATTTGGGGCAGATTTCCTGCGAAGCGGAAGTATTGCCTTCACAGCTATCCTTGCTTGAGAAGAAATATATGGTGACACGAAACGAATTTTACGTTGCGGCAACGCTGCTTGCAATCGCGATCAGCACAAATGCACATGACGTTCGGGTGTCTTGGATTTATAACGGACGAGATGACCTTATTGCTTCTTCGAGCGTTGGACTGTTCTTCCGTGATCTTCCTGTTGCTCTTCGTCTGAATGACGAAATGACATTACGCGATATTTTTGCAGAAGTTCAGGAGCAAGTGAAGAATGGAATCAAGTACAGTTGCTATTCCTACAACGAAATCGAAGCGCCGCCTGTAGACGATGATGACACCTGTATTCTTTATCAAAGAGATCTGCGTGATGTAGGTGACTTTGGTGGACTGACAGTGGAAGAAATGGAGATTCAGCAAAATAAGGCGGCCTCCCAAACGGTACTGGATATCCAGATACTTGACGGTGAAGCCGGATTGCAGTACGTGTTTGATTATGCCGCGAGCCGCTATGAAAAGGAAACCATGTCCGAATTCCAAAATCTGTACAAACGTGTTATTGCCACCATTGTCAATGCAAATACGGATGGCTATACTTTTACGCAGTTGAAGAAGGATGTGCTCGGCCAAAAAGGTCTGATGCAGAAGATAAAAGATATCTTTTCTGAGAAGAAGTAACTTGGAAGCAAATGAGCATCCGATATAGTTTATCTAAATAAAGTACTTATATAGGCGGCGGATTGATAGGATAATCCATTTGCATACGCAAATTTATACAAGAAAGGAAAATAATTATGAATCTGTGAGGAATATGGATGGCAAACAATAACCTCAAAGAAACTTGACCTGCATGAAAATGCGTTTGCGGTATGTGTAGATGGAGTATCAAAAGCAGGGTATTTTTGTCTGGTCTTTCAAAATATGTTTCTAAAAATATTATGCAAAGGAGTAACACTATGATTAAAAACAGAACAACACAGCTTATTTTTCAAACAATTTATTGTACTTTGGGGGTTGTCGGTTGTATTGCAGGACTCGGAATCTTTGATAACATTAAATTGATTCGTTGGGATTTCTACGTTCATTTCACCAACATAAGTAATTACTTTTGCCTTGGTGTTATGATTGCCGCATTGATTCAAACAGTAAAGAAGAAAGAAGATAGTTATGTTTCTACGGCTCCTGTTTTAAAGTTTGTTGGAATGTTAGGCATTTTGCTTACCTTTCTTGTGTTTAACATACTGCTCGCCGGTGCAGAAGGTCGTGACCCGCAAGCAAACTGGCGTATTGGAAGTCTTTTAGCCCATGTAGTGCTTCCGATTATGTACATAGCTGACTGGTTTTTATTCTATGAACGTAAAAAATGTAAGTGGTATTATCCACTTGTATCGGTGGCTTTTCCGCTTGCGTATGTAGTATTCCTTCTGATTCAGGCAATCATTTTGAAGTTTGACTCTTCTATTATGATTCCTACTACAACCACACCGCTTATCTATCCTTACTTCTTTGTAAACCTTGAGACCCAGGGCGTTTCAGGTGTTCTTATGTGGAGTGGAATCCTTTCAGCCGCATTTGTTGTAATGGGATATGCTTTCTTAGGACTTGATAGGATTCTAAAAAGGAAAAACGCTTAAAAATATAAGGAGATGAACTATGAAATTAAGAAAAAAAGATGGAATTTTCCTCATATTAAGTGCTATTATTTTGGTAGCAGCTGTAATTTATGTATTTGTTGGTGCAAGAGCCTCTGGACCTGAAGTAACCATACATAAGTTTGAAATACCGGTTACTTATGAAGAATATGGCGAAGTTAAGACACAAACAGTGATTTATTACGGCCAGTATTGGGAAGAAGAGAATTCATTTCATGCTTATTATGAAGATAGCGGCATGCCGGATAGTGTATTCATGAAGGAAGAAAACGGAAATCCTATATGGTGGCTTCAATTACAGCTGGAGGCCGGATATTTGATGGGCGACCCGGATTATGCAGACTTTTATGCCGATGGTATGCCGGAGCCGAAAATCGGCTATTATGATGAGGAGTGGAATGAACATACTGATGTAACAGAAGCGGAGCCTCACGGCATCAAGCTCATTGGTTGCGAATATCCTGAACCGATTGAAAATAAAATCGTGGACAAGGGTGTAAAACTGACTCTTTCGGATATTTCCGTACTGACAGCATTTGCCTTTGTAATCTTACTGCTTAGCATCCTTCTTGTGAAAAAGGAAGAAGACGTGGTTTATCAAAGCCGTGATAAGGCAGCTTTGATTTTTAACTGGGTAATTGCTGTGGTGGCACTTCCTTTATTCTGGGCACTTGGTGGTGAATGGGAAGTTCTGGGAGATCGGACTTTTGATATTGTGCTGTCAAACTTAATGGCGCCTATCACCGTTTTGGGTATTTGTGCTTCCGTAATCCTGCGCCGAAAAGGAAAGAGCTTGCAGGGGATGCTGGCACAGTTTATCGGCCCGGTAGTGTTCTTATATTTGCTTTTTGCCAATGTGTTGTTTGCCTTTGGTTTTTATCTGTTGTTCCTTATAGCAGGAATCGCAGCCGGTATTATCCTTGTGGTTCGTGCGCGAAAGACAGAAGCGGGTACGTATACTGTTCTTGATAAAATATCCATGGTTACTAATGTAATACTGTGTATTGTATACTTCCCACTTTCCTTGATTATGTTATTAATGGCAAGTATTACGGGTACCGGATTATATGCCAGCCTTGTACAGAAATTTTTGGCGGATGTTTTTGCTTGTCTTATTGCAGCAACGCCAATCTATTGCGGAATTGCGTTGGGCATGTCCGTATCGCTGCGGAGAAAGGGTAGAAGTGTTGCCGGATTTTTTATCCAATTTGCCGGATTTATCGGAATTGTTTTATTGATACTGATTGATGCTATTCCGTGGATTAGTATAACAATCAATTAACGACTAGGATTGAATTTTAGAAAAAGAAAGAGGATGCTCCTCGCTATGACGTAAATCATAGTGAGGAGTATCCTTTTTTAGGAACTTATTCGGCTTGTTTAAAATAGTTCAAAACGCTGATGCATATTGCGGAACGAATAATAATTTTGTAATACACATTGGCATCGTCGTATAGAGTGTTTCAAACATCGATTTTGTCAGCCTTTTGTTGTCCTTTTCATTCTATAATATAAGAAAGTCTGGTAGCACAATAGTAGCATTTTCCAGTGCGGAAAAGGCAATAGAGATGATCAAAAAAAATGGAAAACAAATCGATCTTTGCTTTACCGAAGTCGTAATGCATGGTTCTTCTGGTTTTCGGATTGTTGAGGAGCTTCGCCGGAGAAACAGAAGGGCAAAAACAGTACTGATCGCACAAGATAAGGACTATGCGTTGGAAGCCTTGCGGGTCGGTGTAAACGACTATCTAATTGAACCGCTGACGATTGAAAGCATTCACCATGTACAGATTAGTTGCAGATAAACAGACTAAAAATGACACATATGGGGCTTTGGAAATGAGGAGTGGTTTATTTATAACTTTACATTAACAATTTAGGAGGAAATTACAATGACCATTAATCAGAACAGAGAAGGAAATCAACTCACTTTATTCTTAGAAGGGCGCTTGGATACCACGACGGCACCCGAACTTGAAGCTGTTGTCGATACAGCCCTTACAGATGTTGAAACGCTGGTCTTGGATTTGGAACAGCTCGAATATGTCTCTTCTGCTGGTCTGCGTGTTTTTCTGAAAGCGCAGAAACTCATGAATACCAAGGGCATTATGAAGACTATTCATGTCAATGCAACGATTATGGAGGTCTTTGATATTACTGGTTTTGTTGACATTCTGACGATTGAATAAAGAAGGACAGCTTTGGCCGAATAGAAAAGTGCCAGGAGAACAACTTTACAGAACATGTGCTCCCAAATAGGTGATTGAGCAAAGCAGTACTTTGGATTTTAGTATTGATGATAGCCGTATTGAACTTGGTTCAAATGTACACAAAGAGAAAAGCACACTAAAACCGTAATATAGAATTGGCTCTGGCTAAAAATAGCCAGAGCCAATTTTTAACTTTATAAAATAGTATTTCACTGTACTCCCACTTGTCCTACATTCTGTCCTGCGCATGGAAATATAATAGTTTGTAAAATATGAAATAAGTTTTTGTCAAAGGGATTAAAAAACTAATATATTTATTAATGTCTTGGAGGTTGTTAGAAGTATGGAAACGACAGTGAAAAATAGAAATAAAGTGGTTGAATACGCAAGTTTTGTACTGTTATTAATCTTGTCGGTAGTCTGCATTTTTTCTGTTATCACGGATACCCATCAGGTGAGCCTGCCGATTCCTATGCCTCAGGAGTTTATTGGCGAATACAGCTATGATGGAGAGAACTGGCAGCCGTTGACGGAGGATGTAGAGCTTTCTGCACTGAAAGGGAATCTGTTTCTTCGTGGCACCTTTCTTCGGGAAATGAAAGAAGGCTGGCGGCTGAACTTTTACCGTAATCATATCGGCATTTCTATCAAGGTCAACGGTGAGCCGATTTATATGGATGCCATGCTTCAGATTCCTAATCTGCAAGCGGAGTTGTTTACATCTGTGTGTGCGCGGGAATGGATATCTGTTCCTGTCGCAGGGATCTCCATGCAGGATACCATAGAGATCCATTTGCATAATCCTCATACATTTGGTAATAAGACGGCATACCGAGATTTTTTGATTACTCTTTGTTCAGATATGCCTATGCCGGGATTGAATATCCTGCAGCAGAATTTGGATGCATATGGAGAGCCACTTAGAATCATCGGCGGCCTGCTGGTCGTAGCGTCCTTGATGCTTCTGGTTGTGGCGATGGTTGCTGCTATTGTGCGTATTCCTATTGCCGGCCGTCTTTTCAAGTTGGGATTGCTGACATTTTTTGGGGGCGGCTTTATCGCCTTCGATACGATTGATATCTCCTTTTGGAGCGAGCTGAATGTTCTGAACACCTATGCGCAGCAACTGTGTATGATGCTGGCGGTATTCTGTCTGGACAGCGTTATCTGTGACTATCTCACGGGTAAACGGAGAAAAGTGGGTGAAGTAATGGTTGCATTTTCCGCTGCTCTGTATAGCGTATTGATAATACTTTCTTTCACTGGGGTAATGGTACTTTTTGACACTTTGTTGTATTGGTCCGCCTTACAGGTTGTACTGTGTCCTGCGCTGATAGTGTGCTGTGTTGGAGAACTTTTGAAGACGGTACCGAGAGGGCGATATCTTGCCCTAATCTCAGGAGTTCTGTTGTCCGGAGCCATTTTGGTGGATCTGAGCGGTGTGGGAGAGAATATCCTATGTCGAGGTGTGTGTTCCAAGGTTCTGTTTATAGTGATCTTTGTAGTGCATATAATTGTGGCAACCAAAGGGATTGTGCTCAATCACCAGGCATCCATACGAGCAAAGGAACTGGAAAAGGAACTGGAGGAGAGCCGTATCTCTGTAATGTTATCCCAAATACAACCTCACTTCCTATATAATGTTCTTGGCACAATCCGAAGCCTGTGCCGAAAGGATCCTGAACGGGCATGGGTGGCACTGGGAGACTTCTCAAAGTATCTGCAGGGTAATGTGAGTGCACTGAAAAATAACCGGCTGGTTCGATTTGATAACGAATTGAGGTATATTGAATCTTATTTGAAACTTGAAAAGCTTCGCTTAGAGGAAAAACTGAGCATTCTTTACGATGTACAGGTAAGGGATTTTATGTTACCCCCGCTGACGATACAACCACTAGTGGAGAATGCTGTGAAGCACGGGATATTTGATAAACCGGACGGTGGTATGGTTGTGCTTCGGACCAGACAGGAAGCGGATAACATTATTATTTCCGTGGAGGATAATGGGGTCGGATTTGATCCGGAGGCACCTGTTCGGCAAAGCGAAGAGCACGCCCATGTAGGGCTGGTCAGTGTGCGCGACCGGTTGAAAAAAATGGTGGGTGGACAGATGACAATCCAAAGTGCATTGGAGAAAGGTACAACTGTCACGGTGCGCATCAGTACGAATTTGGAAATAAAAGGAGAGATGTAGTATGTACGTATTGGCAGTGGACGATGAACGGAATATGCTGGATGAACTGGTAACAGAGCTTCAGAAGGTCTTCCCGCAAGGGCAGATCCATGGGGAGATGGAGGCTCTTGCGGCGGCAGAGTGGGTTCAAAGTCTGTGGGAAGAAAGACAGACTTTGGAGTATGTCTTTCTGGACATACATATGGGTGGGATGAACGGTCTCGAGCTTGCAAGACAGATTAAGACGTTTCACCCCGATGCGAAGCTGATCTTTTGTACGGCCTACACGGAGTATGCATTTGATGCAGTGAGGATGTTTGCCAAAGGATATTTGCTCAAGCCTGTTAGTGCAGAGGATATCATTAGGACGCTTGATGAGATGGTGTATGACTGGCGGAAGAAAAAAAACGAACTGCCCCAGGATATTCGTATGCATACCTTCGGACATTTTGAAATTTTTGTAGCTGATCGTCCACTTACCTTTGAACGTGAAAAAGCAAAGGAGTTGCTAGCTTATCTCGTGGACCGCCATGGTGCAGCGGTTACTACAAAGCAGATTGCAGTAGCTCTTTGGGAGAATCGTCCCTATGATAGGACGTTAAAAAATTATGTAGCAACAATTGTTAAATCACTGAGAAAAGCGCTGAGCGCCGCCGGCGTGGAGGATATACTGATTAAGACGCACAACCACCTATCGGTAGACATTACAAAATTCAAATGCGATGCCTATGACTATGAAGAATGTGATGCTGTGGCGGTCAATTCCTTCCATGGAGAGTATATGGTCAATTACTCATGGGCGGAGTTTACCGCCGGAAGATATACCAACATGGAGCTGGAGCGGATGAGATAAAAAGAAGTAACGATGAAAGAACAGGGTGAAGTGACTGCTTTTTCGTTTACGCTGCTATTGAT
>ERZ808026.183-NODE-183-length-13262-cov-4.164808_pt1 | contig 13262 bp, 9 predicted proteins | sample MGYA00380182_ERZ808026 | MGnify/ENA primary metagenome ERZ808026 (study PRJEB31490, sample SAMN06133376) | cow dung metagenome | isolation source: H9 | host: cow | place: China: Chengdu | collected 2015-05 ... | reverse complement strand
GACTTTTTATTTGATTGGAGTAAGCTATGTCACGTCGAATAGGAAGAATTCTTGCGTTTCAGGCATTATATTCATGGGATGTTGGTGGAGTTAATATTGATGACTTACTGACTTTTTCATGGCTTGAACATGATGATTCAGATGCTGCCTCTGGGGAAACACAGGAAGATGAAGTGAAATTTTGTCTTGTTGACAAACAGATGAGTCTTTTTGATACTCTCGCTCCTGAAAAAAAGGAAGAGATTTATCTTTTTGCACGTCTTCTTGTGAAAGGAACTGTTGAAAATAAAGATAAAATCGACGAAGTTATTAAAGCTCATCTTTCTGCAAAATGGAGTCTTGAACGCATAAATAAAGTTGCTCTTGCAGTAATTCGCATGAGTGTTTATGCGATGATGTTTCAGAAGGATGTTCCATCTGCAATTGTAATTGATGAGGCTGTTGAAATCGTTAAAGAATACGGAGTTGATGATTCTCATAAATTTACAAACGCAATTCTTGATAATATCAGTAAAGACTTATCTGAGTAATATAAGTGAGACTTAATATGAAAAAGCCTGTAATGAAAAATTTGCGCATATTAGCAGTCGCTGCAATTTTTCTGCAGGCTATTTTTATTTCCTGCTCAAAAAATGTTACTCAATATTCTGTAACTTCTGCTCTTGATCAAATCGATGCACTGATAAATCAAAATCAATATAAAGAAGCTGAGAAAGAACTGGGAAAGCTTGAAAAAAATGCCTTTGGAGCATGGACTTCAATTGGAATTTTCCGCCGTTACAGCAGAATGTCTCTTTTGGAAAAAGCTGAAAAAAGCATAGTTCAGGCAATAAAGGCTAATCCAGAAAATCTTGAATTAAACGCTGTATATACGAATTTTCTTCTAAAGCAGAATAGAATTCCGGAGGCGGTAAAAGCAGGAAAAATGCTTCAAGGAACAAAATATGGTTCTATATATTCGGAATCTATTTTAAGAGACACTTTAAGCAAATTTGAAAATGATAAAATAAAAGAAGTTTTTAATTCTATTGATTACTATCCTGTTTATTATGATGCGTATCGGGGAACAAAGGATAATGCATGGTTACGAAATTGTGCTTTGCTAAAGCTTTCTTCTGGAGCTTTTGCAGATGCTTGTAAAATAAAGCCTGCAGAAATATATGGTGCCGAAGATGCGTATTTTTGGGCATTAGTAACTTATGACGGTAATTGTTTTGCTGATTCTGTAAATTATGCGGAGCTTGCCAAAAAATTATATCCTATGTCAACAGGTAAAAAGCGTCAAAAGCTTTCTTCTGAAAAAATTGTATCATTAATAGGCGATTCCTATCTGGCTTTGAATGATGTTGAAAAAGCAGAAGAAGTTCGTTCTGAATATTTAACATCAATAAAAAAATCAAAAGGTTACTGGAATCTTGCGGAAAATTCTGAAGAAGAAACTTATCTTCCTGTCATGTTTGTTAATAGTGCTAAATGGGCAAAAGATAATAATGAGCTTGAAAAATGTGCAGAGCTTTTGCGTTTTTGTGTTGATAATTGGAAAGATTATGTTCCCGGGTTAATTGGATATGCTGATTTTGCTTATAATTCCAGTTTAGTTAGAAAAGAAGATTTTGAAACGATGGAACTTAGGGATGCAGGGCTTGCAACATTAGAAATGGAAAAATACGACAATCGTGCAAAGCTTCCGTTAAGTGATGCTGTTTTTAGAATTGAAGAAAGTCTTAAGCGTGTTAAGAATTCCCTTTTATATATTGTAAGGTTAGATTTAAAATACAAGACAGAACCAAATTTTTCTGAAAAACAAAAAAAAGCTTATATATGGCGAATTCTAGAAGAAAATATGTTAAAGCCTTCTGTTTATGAAGAAAATCTTTTTGATTATGCTGAAAATTTTTTTCTTACTACAAAAAACTATGATGATGCCTGGAAATTATTTTACAAATATATAGCGAATAAATATTCAATAAAGGCTGATAATACTTTTTGGGATGGATTGATTCTTAAAATTCATGAGATAAGTCAAAAAGAACTTGAATATGCTGCTTATTTTGCAACTTTATCTCTTAGAATTAATGATTCCTTATGTTTATATGAAAGTGCCGTCTTTGAAAGCGGGAATAAAAATCAAATATCAGCCCTGGTTGATGATAAATCGTGTGCCAATCTTGCAATGATTTATTATTCTGTTGGCAATAAAAATGATGCTTTGGATTTATATGGGCGTATTACTGGTCGAACTACAGATATTTATCTGCGCTCTTTGGCTATGTACAGAATGGCTCTTATTTATTACAAGGATGATGACATAAAAAATGCAAGAAGATGTGCCGAATATGCGGTTTCTTTAAATAAGAAAAACACAGAAGCACGATTTCTTCTTGCAAAAATCAAGCAATTATAGACTGTTATTTTTCAATTACAGCAATAATATCTGACATTCTAAGAATCAAGTGTTCTTCGCCGTCAATCTTTACCTGTGTACCAGCATATTTATCGTACATAATGTTGTCACCGATTTTTACAGTGATTTTTTCATCTTCTGTTCCAGGACCTACAGCTACGACAGTTGCAGTCTGTGTTTTTTCCTGAGCAGCTTCTGGAATGATAATTCCACTTGCTGTTTTTGTTTCTGCTTTGTCATTTTTTACAAGAACTCTGTCTGCTAATGGTTTTAATGTCATTTTTGTATTCTCCAAAATTAAATATATTTTAGGGGTCGTTTAAATTACATTTTAAAAGACCCCTTATTATGCTAATAATAAGTAAGTTGTATCATTAATAAAATAGTGAGTAAAAATTACTCAGATAATGAGTCAAAAAAGGACAATGAGTAATTTTGACTCACAATCTTTTATTTTATTGTGATAGTAATCATTTATTTATTATAAAATCTAATAAAATTTGACTCAAAAAGCAAGAAAATAATTACAAATAAATAAAAAAAACATGATTTTAAATTAATTTATAAAAAAATAATCAGGTTGGCACAAAAATTGCAAATAAATAAGTAAACCTAATCTGGAGGAAATAAACTATGACAGATGAAAATGTACTTGCAACTTATCTTAAAGAAATTAACAAAATACCTCTTCTTTCTAATGAAGAAGAGGTTGAACTTGCTGAAAAAGCTGCTGCTGGTGATAAATTGGCAAAGAATAAGATTATAAATGCAAATCTTCGTTTTGTTGTTACTATCGCAAAAAAATACCAGAAAAAAGGTCTTGATATTGAAGATTTGATAAGCGAAGGAAATATTGGACTTATTAATGCGATTGAAAAATTTGACGTTTCCAAAGGTTATCGTTTTATATCTTATGCTGTATGGTGGATTCGTCAGTCAATTCTTAAAGCTATTTGTGAAAAAAGCAGACCTATACGTCTTCCTTTGAACCGTGCAAACGAACTTGTACGAATAGAACATGCAAAAAAAGAATTATATTCTACAGGTCTTTCTTTGAACGAAGAGGATGAAATTACAGAAGTTGCGAATATGTTGAATATGGATTCTACACACGTTCGTGAAATGATTAATATTTCAAAAGAAATGGCATCTCTTGATTCTGAAATATATGGTAAGGATAATTCATATACTACTATGGGTGAAATGCTGGAAGATACACGTTATGCAGCTCCAGATACAAAATTGATTGAAGAAGATATGAATAGAGAACTCAATGATGTTATTGATACATTAAAACCAAATGAAGCGCAGGTTTTGCGCATGAGATATGGTCTTGATGGTCAAAAACCAATGTCACTTAAAGAAGTTGGAGAAGCTTTTGATCTTACAAAAGAAAGAATTCGTCAGATTGAAAAGATTGCAATAAAGCGAATGAGATGTCCTGTTCGTGCAAGACGACTTTCTAGTTATGTTGCTTAATGTATGTAAATGCATCGTATCGTGCCTGCACAAGAATGTCGTGGTCACGGACGATATCTGCGATTCCTAACGTAAGGTTTCCGGCCTGCAGGGTTCCGGTAATTTCGCCGGGACCTCTTAGTTTTAAATCTTTTCCTGCAATTTCAAAACCGTCTGTGCTCTGGCGCAAAACTTTCATTCTTTCAATTCCAGTTTCAGTAATTTTATTGCTGTAAATCAAAAAACAGAAGGATTGTTCTGCGCCTCGACCAACGCGGCCTCTAAGCTGATGAAGTTGTGCAAGTCCAAAGCGGTCCGCCTGTTCGATTACAATGCAGGTTGCATTTGCAACGTCCACACCAACTTCAATGACTGTTGTTGCTGCTAAAATCTGGATTTTTCCATCTTTAAAATCTTTTAAAATCTGTATCTGATCTTCTTCTTCTACTTTTGAATGAACAAGAGCGCATCTATAGTCAGGAAAAATATTTTGTGAAAGATTCTGAAAATTTTCTTCTGCTGATTTGATTTCTGCGTTTACGTTATCAGAATCTATTGCCGGATAAACAAAATATGCCTGACGACCTTGTTTAAGCTGCTGACGGACTGCTTCATACGCATTTCGTTCATTTCCTTCGCGGACAAGATAAGTTGTAACAGGTTTTCGTCCTTTTGGCATGGTTCTAATAACGCTTATGTCCAAGTCACCAAAGACCGTAAGTGCCAGAGTCTGCGGAATTGGAGTTGCGCTCATCATCAGCAGGTGCGGTTCAAAAGTAACAGACGGATTAGCTTCTGTGTGGCGGCCTTTATCTATAATTGCCTGCCGTTGAACAACGCCAAATCTGTGCTGTTCATCGATTACAACAAGCTGAAGGTCATTATATACAACTTGCTTTGAAAACAATGCGTGAGTTCCGATTAAGATATTGATTTCGCCAGATTTTAGTGCTTTTAAAAGCTGGGTTCTGCCTGCGGCTTTTACGTTGCCCGTAAGAAATGCAACTTTTACTCCAAGAGGCTCCAGCAGTTTAGCGGCGTTTTCTGCATGCTGCCGGGCAAGAATTTCTGTTGGTGCCATTAAGGCGCACTGACCGTTCCAGTTTATGATTCTAAGGCAGGCAAAGAAAGCAACAAGAGTTTTGCCGGAGCCAACATCTCCCTGTAAAAGCCTCTGCATTGTAAAAGGTATTTTGAATTCTGCGACATTATTTGTAAGAATATTGTTCCTTTCGATGTAACCAGAATCAATGTCGCGATTCATCTGGTCAATTACCTTCATCTGGTCAGAAGTTAGTTCAAATGGAAGTCGCTGGAAAAGTTCTGCCTGAAGGGGAGAAAGATTTTTTGTGAATCTGCTGAGTTTTTCAGTGTAATTCTCTGCTGACTCATCATTGTAAGACTGTGAAGGGCTGGTAATTTCATCTGAATTTTGAGGAAGTGTAGCCTGAGGAACGGACCCTTTATGGAGAAGGGCGCGTTTTGCAATTGTTGTCTGAAAATTGAAAAGTTCTTCATATATTAATGTTCGGCGGGCATCCTGAATTTCAGAAGGTGACTGACTTGTGTGAATCTGACGTATTGCATCCTGTTTAGATAGAAGGTTGCGGGATTTTATAAATTCTTCCGGAATTTCAGAATCAATTCCTTTTGAATAGTGTGCCAGTGCAGCGGCAACTGCCTTGCGTATAGTTTTTTGCGAAAGACCTTCTGTAAGGTGATAAACTGGAAGAATTCCAGAATCAGGAAGTGGCGAATCTGCAAAATCTTCAATAGCACCCGTTTCGGAAAGCTTTACTGTGTCAAAATCTGTTGATTGTATCTGACCGTACTTTATTTCAAAGGTTCCTGTTACGGCAATGATAGAACCGACTGGCAGTGAATGCTGCAGAAAAGCTCGGTTAAAACATATCAGGCTGGCAGAAGCTGTTTCATCAGAAATAATCAGCTTTAGAGTTTTCATTTTGCCGTAGCCAAAGAATTCGTGGGAAATTACCTGAGCAACAGTATGAACCTTGCCGAATTTGAATTTATCAAGAGAAATTCGTTGGCGCCTGTCTTCGTAACTTTTTGGATAGAATTTGAAAAGGTCTGCAACCGTAAAAATGTTGAGTTTTGCGAAAAGTTTTGCGGCAGCAGGGCCAACTCCAGAGATTGCGGAAACAGGTGTTTTTATATCATCGATTTTCATTGATTAAAATGGAATAATGGCGCAAAGACCAATCAGAATTTTAATAAGGATGCTGCTCGCTGCCAGAACTGCAAAAAGAAATGCACTTGCCAGCAGAAGAGCTTTCTTGTAATCAACAGGTCTTCCCATTGTTAATGGTCTTGCGATTTTGTATACAAGCCTTGAAATTGAATTATCCAATACCTGCCATGGTGAACCGTATTCATTGCTTGATTTTACAAAAATTGCGACACAGTAACGGATGAAGAATAAAAGCATCATAATTCCAACGAAAGTAGAACCAACAGACCATACTAAGCTTAAGATTCCTGCAAGAATTCCACCGATGTATATTTTTCCGCTTCTGGCAATATCATTTAATATGGAAGAAACCAAAGTAAGAAGTCCCAGTGAAATTACTGGAGTAAAATCAAGCATTCCTACTCTCAGTGGAAATTTGGCGAATATGTAAAGATAAGGGTCACATAGTTGGGAAAGAAAGGAACCGATGCTTGAGTAGTTTATGCTTGGAATCCAGGTAATTATGATGCGAATAAAACAGATTGTTCCGTATAAAGAAACTGCACTCGCCAGCAATCTGAATATCAATGATATTGTGTTTTCCATTTTTTTCTCCAGTTATTGTTATGCCGTCCAGACATCCTTTATTATATTCATTTCTTTCAAAACTTTTATTGTCTCATCAGAAGAAGAAACTGTAAGCTGTGGATTTGCCTGAACAATATATGAACCTTGAACAGTATCTAAATGAAAATATACTGAACAAGAACCTGTTTGGGCAAATAAAATTTCTCGGATTTTGGAAAATTCCAGCTCCGGAGAAGTAATATTTTTTTCCAGTTCAATATGAATTTCAGAAATGGATTTTGTTTTCAGGGAAGCAACGTCTTCTAAACTGTCTACAATAAAGCTTGGCTGCTCTCTTGTTCCGTCTACGCGTCCTTTGAATGCGTAAACATTGCCAGACTGCAGCTTTGATGAAAGTGATTCCCAGGTTTTTGAAAAGAACGTAAGATCAATTTCGCCATCATAATCCTGAAGTTTTGCAAACGCCATATCTTTGCCTGTTTTAGTATGAATCTGACGAAGATTCTGAAGGAATCCCAGAACTGTATACATTTTGCCGGAATTGCGGTTTGCCCAGGAATTTGCTCCGCTGGCAGCCAGACTTTCTTTAAAAGCTTTGTCTTCTTTAGCGGCTCTGTCCATATTTTTTGAGCTTAAAGTAACACAGGTGCTGATAACCTTGCCGTACTCGTCCAACGGATGACCGGAAACGTAGCTTCCGATGATTTCTTTTTCGATATTAAGCTTTTCCATCTGAGGAAGATCCGGAAGTTCTTCGAAAACGAAATCAGCATAAACTTTTTCGTCGGTGTCGCCGAATAAATCGCCCTGTCCGTTGTCTGTGCCGTTCATTTTATCATTTACGTAACGAATGGCTCGTTCCATGTTGTTTGCAAGGGTGGTTCTGTTCTGACCAAGCTTGTCAAAAGCGCCGGTTTTGATGCAGACTTCAATTGCTTTTGAGTTCAATGGCCTTTTTTCGCGTCCTTCTTCATCTTTTATTGTAAGAGGAAGACATCGTTCCAGAAAGTCCATGAAAGATTTGTACTGGCCGTGTTCTTCCCGTTCGCGAACGATGGCATCAGCAGCTTCTTTTCCCATTCCTTTCATTCCACGGAACGCAAAAATCACATCACCGTTGTCAACGTCAAATTCAGAATAAGACTTGTTGATGTCTGGCGGCAGAACCTTTAAGCCCATTCGTTTACATTCAGAAAGATACTGAGGAACTCCATCTGTGGAAGTAAGTTCGTTTGTAAGGTTTGCAGCCATGAATTCTGCAGGATAATGGCATTTCAGATATCCTGTGCGGTATGCAAGAACTGTGTAGGCTGCAGCATGGGATTTGTTGAAACCGTAACCTGCGAAAGGAATCATGATTTCAAAAATGTCTGCGGCGTGCTGTTCTGTAAAGCCCTGTGCAATGGCACCTTCAATGAATTCCTTTTTCTTACCCATCAGAACTTCTGGCTTCTTTTTACCCATGGCGCGACGAAGCATATCGGCTCCACCAAGGGAAAAGCCTGCAATCTTCTGAGAAACCTGCATTACCTGTTCCTGATAAACCATTACACCATAGGTTTCTTTTAAAAGGTCTTCAAGACAAGGGTCAGGGTAGTGAACTGTTTCCGGCTTCCATTTACCGTCGATGTACTGCGGAATGTAATCCATTGGACCTGGGCGGTACAAGGCGTTTAAGGCAACAAGCTCTTCTATACAGCGAGGACCTACCTGACGGAGAATTTTCTGCATACCAGGAGATTCAAACTGGAAAACGGCAACAGAGTCGCCCTTACAGAACATATCAAAGGTTTCGCTGTCGGATTCGCTCTGTTCGGCAACGCTGAAAACTGGATCTTCCGGTTTTTTATGACGGTTGATGATTTCTTCTGCATAGCGAATAAGAGAAAGGGTTTTTAGTCCAAGATAGTCAAATTTTACAAGTCCACAAGGCTCAATGATATCCATTGTGTACTGTACGCCAACTTCCCCGGTTTTTGGGTCTTTGAAAATCGGAGCCCAGTCTGGTAGGGCTGTAAGACCGATAACCATTCCAGAAGCGTGAAGACCTGTGTTGCGGTTTACGCCTTCCAGTTTTTTTGCCAGCTCAAAAAGCTTTGTGTAACGAGGATCTTCCAGATAAGGTTCCAGCTGACCGCCTTCTGGAGCCGGGAATTTTTCTGTAGGATGGAAAGCATCTTTTAATTTTGCTTTTGGAGAATCTGGAATGCAGGCTTTAAGCATGTTTACTTCTGCAAGTGGAATACCCAGTACGCGGCCGACGTCTGCAATACACTGCTTTGGTTTTAAAGTACCGAATGTAACAATGTGCCCAACCTGTGGGTCGCCGTAAAGGTCACGGGTATGCTGAATGATGTCCTGACGATAATCGAAATCCATGTCGATATCAAAGTCTGGCATGGAAACACGTTCAGGATTCAGAAAGCGTTCAAAAAGAAGATTGTAGCGGAACGGGTCAATGTCTGTAATTGTCATTGTATAGGCAACAATTGAGCCGGCACCGGAACCACGACCAGGACCAATCGGAATATAAGGCTTTGGCTTGTTGTTTACGTTGTCCCATGTAGATTTTGACCAGTTAATAAATTCCCATACAATAAGGAAATATCCCGAAAATCCCATTTTGAAAATAATTCCAAGTTCGTATTCTGCTCTGGCACGGATTTTCGGAGTAATTTCTTTGTAACGCATGCGTAAGCCTTTTTCAACAAGGTAACGCACGTAATCATCCTGATTTTTTGTGTAATCATCATGGCGCTGGAATTCTTTTGGCAGTTCAAAGCGAGGAAGACAGCCCTTTAATTCTGGTGTTGAATACTGATGAATTGTAAGATTACACATATTTGCAATCTTGATTGTGTTTTCGTAAGCATCTGGAACATCAGGGAAAAGCCGCCGCATTTCTTCTTCTGTTTTAAAATACCATTCTGTGCGGCCATCACCCATTGTCTGGTGCGGTTCGTTCAGAAGATTCTTGAAACCGATACAGCGAAGCGCATCCTGAGCTTCTGCATCTTCTTTTTCTATGTAGTGAATATCGTTTGTGACTACAAGAGGAACGTTCAGCTTGCGGGCAAGTCTTATGAGTTTTTCATTGATTTCTTTTTGCTCTGGAAGACCATGATCCTGAAGTTCAATATAATATCTGTCAGGACCAAATAAATCACGGTATTTTGTTATAAGCTGTTCTGCTGCTTCTTCAGTATCGTTGAGCAATGTCTGAGGTAATTCTCCGGCAACACAGGCCGAAAGACAGATAAGTCCTTCATGGCGCTTTTTTAACATTTCAAAGTCAATGCGTGGTTTACCGAAATACTGACCTTCTGTATTTGCATCCGAACAAAGCCAGCTCATGTTTTTGTAGCCGGTTTCATTTTCGCAGAGAAGAACAAGATGATAATTCTTTTTACCGTATTTAGTGCGTTCCTGCTTAAGATGATCGTCTCCAACGTAGAATTCACACCCTACAATAGGATTGATTCCGTTAACGTGACAGAGCTTTTCAAAATTCAATACGCCAAACATGTTACCGTGGTCAGTAAGAGCAAGAGCCGGCATGTTGAGACGTTTTGCCTTTGCAACCAGCTGGTCTAACTTACAGCAGCTGTCTAACAGCGAATAATCTGAATGAACGTGAAGATGCACGAACTGGGCAACTGGTGTGCCTTCTGGGGCAGGATCAAATTTGTGATAGTCAGCCATGACGCATTACTCCGAAAAAAATAATTTAAGTCATGGAGCTGTCTGATAAGTTTGTAATGCTGTGGCTGAACTTGTCTGAACCACCACATTTAGTGTGATGGTCATTTCGAAAGGCTCAATGACCACTGCAATTTATACTTTTGGGACAGCCCCGTTTTAACTATGCCGAAACAGCAGTTACGGCTCCAAAAACACCAAGGCTTAAAAGGAGCATGATTGTTCCCGCAAGCAGGACACCGCAAATAACGGCAATAACAGTTTCTTTAAATTTCATATCAAGAAGGCTGGCAGCCAAAGTTCCAGTCCATGCGCCAGTTCCAGGCAAAGGAATTCCAACAAACAGGAACAATGCGAAAAAAAGTCCACGACCAGCTTTTTCCTGAAGTTTAGCGCCACCCTTTTTTCCTTTTGTAAGGAAAAATGTACATACTCCGCCAATTATTTTTTTATCCTGTCCCCATTCAAGAAATTTTCTTGCAAAAAGAAAAATGAAAGGAACAGGAATCATATTTCCAATGATACAAATTGCATAAACAAGAACGATTTTAGAAATATCGTCAGCAGGCATAAGTCCCATTGCTGTTGCAACAGGAATGGCTCCACGAAGTTCAATAAGTGGAACCATTGAGATTAAAAAAATGATAAAATAGTTCTTAAGCATAGTCTGAATTATATGGTTAATCCAATTTTTTTACAATTTGAAATCCCAGATTTCTTTCTGAAGTTTAATGATTGAGCGGGTATTTTCGAGAGATGTATTCTTAAAGTTATCCATACTTTTAATTACACGCTGCAGATTATTCATAATTTCTGCCATGTGCTGGCGGGTTGTATTTGATGTTTCGCTAAGCAATTTCATTTCAGAAGAAATCTGTTCACCACCTTCAAGCATACCATTTGCACTGTTTTTTACAGTTGCTGTAGAGTTTGTAATTGAGCGTATTCCTGCAAGAACCTGCTGATTTCCGGCAGTCTGTTCTGTCATAGCATTGGAAATAATATGTTCCTGGTCTTTTACTTTCTGGGAAAGTTCATAGATAATGTTAAACTGTTCCTGAATTTCTTTTGTGCTTGTTGTTATGAGAGAAACAGCTTCTGCAAATTCTTTAAGGTTGTGCTGGATGTTTTTAGACTGTTCGCTAGACTGAACCGCAAGTTTACGGATTTCATCGGCAACAACGCTGAATCCCTGTCCAGCTTCTCCTGCATGAGCTGATTCAATTGCTGCATTCATTGCAAGAAGATTTGTTTCAGCCGCAATTGCCTGAATAGTTTCGCTGGCAGCAAGCAAGTCAGAAGATTTAGAAAGTACATTGTCTGCAAGTTTTACAGCAGCAATAACGCTCTGACGACCATTTTCAGAAACCTGAGCAAGTTCATTTACAGATTCAGTATTTTTTTCAAGAATGGAAGAAACACTATTTACATTTGCAACCATTTCTTCTACTGCAGAAGAGGACTGCGAAATTCCTGCAGATTGTTTTTCAATAGCGGCATTAAGAGCTTTTATCTGATTGATAATCTGAGCAGTTGTAGAGTGGGCATCTTCAACGCCTTTTGCCTGATTAGCCATATCCTGACGAACTGTAGAAACTGAATTTTCAATAATTTGAAACCTGGAAAAAGATTCTTCAATGCTTACGTTAAGAGATTCAGAAGATTCTTTTGAACTTTCTGAAGAATGACGGAAATCCTTAAGAAGACCTTTTGTTACATCATAGAATTTGTTTACACCGTTTATAAGTTCTCCAAGTTCGTTTCTGTTTGTAACTTTTAATGGCTTAGAGCGGTAATCTTTCTTTTCCAGGTCATCAAGAAACAGGTTAAGAGTTTTGATTACAGTAGAAACCTGTTGAACATTTGTAAATGTGTTTATTGTAATCGAAGATGTAGAAATAATGAAAATTAATATGATAGGGAAAAGAATATCAAAAAAGTTGCCGGAAGCAATAATTCCTGGAGTTGTAAGAATACTTACGACTGCGGAAACTGTTCCGATGATGGAAATGACATTCATTACAACAAGGCGTTTTGTGATGGAAAGAGTCTTGTCTTTTCTTGAATAGTGAAGCCAGATAAGTTCTTTTTCAAAAATTGAGAGATAAAGACTGTATGCGATTGCTGACATCTGAAGAAAAATACCAAGATAAAGACTTAAAAAATGCGCAAGAATTTTTTCGCCTTCATACATTTCATATTCAAGTTCATTCTTTGAGCCCCAGAAAAACATCATCACAGGAATTGCGATAGAAAATAAAACTGGAAAAATTACAGAAAAATTTCTTAATTGTTTTACAAGCTTGTTGCATCGCTCTAAATCTTGATTTGTTCCATTAAATGTAAGCAGCTTCTTTTTGAAAATAGCCCATATCATTATTGGACAGATGATGGAGACAACAAATAATGCCAGAACAGGAATGTTTACAACTAATGTCTTTAATTCTTCAAAAGTAACAGATTTTGAAAAAAACAAAATCAAATTGAAAAAGATAAAAGTAAATGCAAAAAGAACTGAGAAGGTTCTGACAGGTCTATTCGTAAGTTTTACAGGGTATATATTCTTGTTAGCCATATTTATTCCTTATATAACGATAAGTATCACTTCAATTTTACAACAATATTTATCAAAATGGAAAAGAATTTTTACGTTTATATAAAAATATTTATATACTCTTTATTCGTCAGGACATTCATATAAAAAAAGAAAATTTAAATTCTTTTTCCCCAGTGCTTTGCTGCTTGTAACTGGCGGTACAGGAACAATCATTGGTGCTCTTGTAATGTCTGTCCCAAAAGTAATGAGTGTAGCGCTCATTGAGCCCTTCGACAGGTGATTCCAGAGCCTGTGGAAGGGCTCAGGAACCACTCGTCGAAATGACTGCTACACTAAATGTGGTGGTTTCGATAAACTCAACCACC
>ERZ808026.181-NODE-181-length-13296-cov-3.975490_pt1 | contig 13296 bp, 7 predicted proteins | sample MGYA00380182_ERZ808026 | MGnify/ENA primary metagenome ERZ808026 (study PRJEB31490, sample SAMN06133376) | cow dung metagenome | isolation source: H9 | host: cow | place: China: Chengdu | collected 2015-05 ... | reverse complement strand
GTTTATCGAAACCACCACATTTAGTGTGATGGTCATTTCGACAGGCTCAATGACCACTGCAATTTATACTTTTGGGAAAGGCGCTTTTTTTATGGAGTGGGATGAATAACCAGCCTTTAAGTCGTATATGGTGTATTAAGTCCGACTGAAATACCTTAAGAGAATAATCGGTACCCCGATTTTTGCATCCTGGTTCGTTCATTTTATCTGAATTTTATGAATAAAGACGAATTATCAGTCAATTGTTCAAATGGATTTTTTTTCTCTGTCAGTGATTTTTACAAATCAGTTTTTGGAAAAAAAGTTTATAAAATTGCCATTGATGCAGGATGTTCTTGCCCTAACAGGGATGGAACAAAAGGAACCGGTGGTTGTATATTTTGCAGCCAGAAAGGTTCAGGAGAGTTTTCTCAAAAAAAAGAGCTAAGTGTTAGCCAGCAGATTGAAAATGGAAAACTGCTTGTAAAATCAAAAACGAAAGATAATAGTTACATCGCATATTTTCAAAATTTTACGAATACCTATGGTGATTCAAAAAGTTTGATAAAAAAATATTATGAAGCCCTGGAATGTAAAGATATTGCAGGGATTTCAATTGCCACTCGCCCAGATTGTATTTCTGATGAAATTTTAGAAGGGTTAAAGCTGATAAGTGAAAAAAACTTTGTAATGCTGGAGCTAGGGTTTCAGACTTGCAATGAAATATCTGCTAAATATATAAATCGATGTTACGAAAATCTCGTATATGATGAATGTGTTTTAAGAATAAGAAAAGAATGTCCTGAAATTCATATAATAACACATGTTATATTTGGACTACCAGGTGAAACAGAGCAGGACATGCTCAACACTATTAAATATGTTGTTGATTCTAAAGTTCATGGAATAAAAATTTCAGTGTTGCATGTGTTAAAATTCACTAAGCTTTTTGATGATTACATGGCTGGGAATTTTAAATGTTTATCAATGGAAGCTTATTTTAATATTCTTGGAAAGGCTATAAATATGATTCCTCCCGGGATGGTAATTCACAGGGTTACAGGAGATGGTGCAAAATATTTACTTGTTGCTCCTGAATGGACTGCAGATAAAAAAAAGGTACTCAATGCAATGAAAAAGAATTTTACTGAAAATAATATAAAACAAGGCAGTTTTAAATTAAAAACTTGACAAAATTGAAATTCTTATTTCGCTTGACTATTGTTTTATTTTTTAAGAATATATTTACATTATGGAAAATATTGAGATTAACCGCGCATATTTAGAAACTTTGTCTTATGCAGATTTGCTTAAGATTGCAGATGATAATGGAATTGATGTACCTGCAGATTTAAGCCGTGGTTTTCTTATCGGTGAGATTATCGAAATTATTGATGAGAATAAAAAAGCTGGTGATGAAATTGATATGATGATATCTGATTCAATGACGGCTATGGAGTCAGATGATTTAAGTTTGCGGACTTTTAATTCAACAGAAGTAGAAGTTGTTTTGAGAAATCCTGCCTGGGCTTTTGTATATTGGAATATAAGTGAATCAGATAGAATTTCTCTGGAGAAAGCATTTATTAGTCAAATGGTTCTTAGAGTAAGTTTTTTCAATGCAAAAGAAGAAATCAAACCTGTTGAATATTTTGATGTGCAGATTTCAAAGGACGATTCAGGGCAGTATGTGCTTTTGCCAGCCGGGAAAAAATTTTTTAGGGTTGATTTATTGTTCAATATTGATGGTATCATCGATATTCTTTCTTCATCTAAAACTATAGAGATGCCTGCTGGTGCGGAAGTTCTTTCTGATTTTCGTCCAGGGAAGAATGAAAATATATCAGAAATTTTAAAACTTTCTGGTTTTAATAAGCTTTTGCTTGAACATTATAAAAATCACAGAGAATCTTTTTCTTAATTTAAAAATACAGATAACTAAAAACAGGATAAAAAAATGGGAAATAAAAAATTAGTGTTTGTCCTAACGGCTAGTCAGGATTATTTGCGACACGCAAATGAAGATGGAAAAAAATACACTGCTGTTACAAATTCTTTTTTTGAGTCAATTTCAGATACTTACATTCCTTTGCTAAAAATGCTGGAAAATCTGGAAAGGGATAATGTGGCTTTTAAGGTTGCACTTGTGCTTCCTCCTATGCTTTGTACTTTGCTGGAAGATCCTGTTGTTCAGAAACAATATAATGACTGGCTTGATAAAAAAATTGAGTTTGGACAGAAAGAAATTGTTAGAACTGCATCAAATCCAGAACTTTTAAAGCTTGCAAAATATTGTTTTGAAAAAAATCAGGAAGATAAACTTGCTTTTGAAAGTTATGGTCAGAGAATCATCAAAAAATTCGGTGAGTACCAGAAAAAAGGGTATGTTGAAATTCTTGCAACTTGTGGAACTGATATGTTTCTTCCATTTTATAATGAAATGACAGAAGTTATAAATGCTCAGATAGAAGCAGGTTTGTATTCTTATAAAAGCTTTTTTGGTGAAGTACCTGATGGTTTCTGGCTGCCTCTAAAGGGATATTATCCTGGAATAGAAAAAAATGTAAAAAATTATGGCTTTAATTACACAATTCTTGATGCAAGAAGTTTCCTTTTTAGTGAAATTGAGCCAAAAAATGGAATTTTCACACCAGCTAGATTTATAAATGCATTAGGAGCTCTTAGTTGTGATCCTGAAACAGAGGATGAGATTTACGGCGAAGAGGGGTTTGCTCATAATTCAGTATTCAGAAATGAGGCAAGAGATGTTGGATATATGCTGAGTCAGGAAGAGCTTCTGCCGTTTGTGGAAAAGGGTACCAGTCGATATGCTTTGGGATATAAATATTGGAATAAAGCGGCAATTGATGAAGAGGAACTTTGCGATGCTAATGGTCTTGAAAATGTTTATTCTCCTGCTGATGCTTTTGAATGTTGTGAAAGACTAGCAAAGAGCTACGTAGAGAAGAAAAAAGAAATTCTTGAAAAGGCTGCTTCTTATATCGATAAAGATGTATCACTTGTTGTAACTATTGATATGAACAAGCTTCGTAAAAATTGGGTAGAAGGCATTCATTGGATTGAAAATGTTCTAAGAATTGCTGCAGAATCAGGAATTGAAACTGTGCTTCCAAAAACGTTGATTGGTAATCCTTTTGAATTGCAGAGAATTAAGCCTTATTATGGTGCTTCTAGTGGAACTGGTTATGGAGAAGAACTGCTTTCAAGTAAGAACAACTGGATGATGAAGTATGTTCGTAAAGCAGGAGAACGCATGATTGACCTTGCAGAAAGATTTCCAGCAGAAACAGGGTTAAAAGCGAGATTGTTAAATCTTGGAGCAAAAGAACTGATGCTTGCGCAGTCTTGTGGTTGGGCTAGAATGATAGATAGTGACGAATTCCCAGAATATGCGGAAAGCCGTTTTAAACAGAGTATAAATGATTTTACAGCGGTATTTGATGCTTTAGGTTCCAATACAGTAAGCACGGAATGGCTCACTAATCTTGAAAATAAGCATCAGTTTTTTCCATGGATGAATTATCGCATTTTTAGTAAAAAACACTAAAAGCACGAAAGAATTATTCCTGTTCGTTGTTGTAATCAGTAAGGTCCTGGATTAATTCCAGCATGGAACTATATTGAGATGCTATTTCTATTGCTTCACGGGCAGGATCAAAATATTTATCTAACTTTAATGCTTCTTGCCATGCGATGATAGCTTCGTCGTATTTTCGATCTGCATATAAAGAAAGTCCATAACTGTACAGTTCGTCTACTTTTAATCTGATTTCCTTTCGGCCTTTGTCTCCCAGCTTAATTTTTGCAGACACACTTATTCGGTTTACTGGGTTCAATGAAGAGGTCAAATCAAGTGAATAGTTTAGATTAAAGCGCATTTTAAAAATTTCAAATTCACTGCCTAAAGAAAATCTTGGATTTGCACCTTTTAATTGAAATCCACAAAGAATTGAAAAATAGCTTGTTATATCTGCACAGAAGCCTGTACCTGCATAAAAAATTTGATACTCATCTAAAGCGGAAATGTCAAAAGGCTGACGGAATTCGAATGAAAATGTTAATGGTCTTAAAGGTTTATAAGAAAATCCGATTCCTGCAGATGTGGTAAGTGGATCATCAAACTTTATGCTGCCACCAAAACCGGTAATTGCAGCTCCCAGATTTGAAAAACTTACTCCAGCACGGCAGTTAGATTCTCTTGAATTGTAGAATTTAAAAAAATTAAACTGAGTGATAATACCTATATCTGCCATAAAAGCCAAAGCAGATTGTTCTAGTCCCGAGCCAGAAATAGTTTTTCCTGTTGTTTTATCACTGTAATCTGGCATTCCACGCCATGAGAATTTAATATTGGAACCAACAGCCAGACCTTTAAAAATATAGCCAGGATGAAAATTGTGGGATACATTAAAAACTGCTGTAGTTTCTGTGTAATAATTGCTGGAGGATTTAGTTCCAAAAGAATCGTATTCAGAAAAAGGAACATAAAAGCAAGAAATTTTGCCTCCAAGACCAAGATTCTTTATCCTTGTTGTTGCTGCAATCGTTTCCATTGCAGAGTCTGCAATCCAGGAATTATGAAAAAGTGAAATTTCTGTATTTTCAAGGATAGAGGATGCGGCAGGATTAAAATCAATATAACTTATGTCATCTGCTAATCCTGTATATGCGCTGCCAAGACTTTCTGCTCTTCCTCCACTTGGAATTAATAGGGAACGAAAGCCTGTTGTTCCTTCGTAATTTCCGGTTAGACTGTAAAATTTATCGGCTAAATTATATGACAAGTCTGTTAAATCTAATCCAAAGATACCTGTGGAACAGACTATTGTGAGAACAATTACTAAATTTTTTTTTGCCGAAAAAAACATTTTTATCCTATAATAATAGTGTCGGATTTTTTATGTATATTCTATAATGGAATACACCGAAAATCACTATAAGGGAATGCGCACAAAAGTAATTATTTTTATTATTATAACACTTTTCTCGATGATTAGAGCATTTTGCAAAGAAAATAGTAATGCAGAGGGTGTATTGTCTTTAAAAGAAATTGATTTGCTGATTAGAAATAATGATACAAGGGATTTTCAGCGGGCTCTTGATGAATTGAATAAATATTTTGCTGCTAATCCAAATGAATTTGATGCAGTTCAGCAACGAATTAAACTTATAATGAAATCAAGAGATCTGTATTCAAGTTATGTAAATCAGCTTGTTGAAATCATAAAAGAAGGTAAAGAAGACAAGGAAAATGAGCTAAAAGAAATTACAGATAAATTAATAAATCTTGAAAGAAATCCTGGTGATTCCAGATTAGATATCATTAAAGATACAAATTATCTTGTTTCAATATATCAATACAGTGCAATTCAGAATAAGACAAAGGAACTGATAGACAGGCAGGATTATAAGGCTGCTGCCATAAAAGCTAGTGAAGGGCTAAAAATATTATGGGAAAATTTTGATCTGAAATATGGTGATGAACAGGTTGGAAATCAGGTAAAGGCTTACAATTTGCGATTAAAAAAACTTGTTGAACTTTATTGTGGAATTGAAGACAGGTTTGAAAGTGCTGTTTCTGCATATTTGTCTGCGTTAAAAAAAGATAATGAGGCTCAGATTGATGATGCTCTGGTAAATGTTCGTTCTGTATTTACGGATGCGTCTAAAATAAGAAATGAAATACTTGAAATCGGCAATTTTTTTAAGGAAAAAAATACTGAATTAAAACGTAAACCAGTGAAAGTTCGGAAAACTCAGGCAGATGAGCAGGATATATTTCTTAAGCATGGAGATGATTATCTTGGGCTGGCAGCTGGTTCTATATTTGGATGGAAAGAAAATCCTGATCCAGACCATGGAATACTAGGTGTTTTGGATGCCCAATGGAATATTTCTGTGGAAAAAATGAAAGCCGATACTATAAATAAAATCAGGGGATTAACCGTAAAGTATTCTTCTTCAAATTCTGTTGCTGAATTTAAAGAAAATGGAATATTGCCAGATATTGATGTTCTTCGGAAAATTCATAAATATGCCGGTTATGGAAAAACTGTCAACGGTTTATATGCTCTTCTTAAAGATGATGATGGAAAAAACTATAAATCTGTGTATCCTAATTATAACGGTTCTATTGATTATGTGGATGAACTGGCTGTTTCTTCAAATTTTATTGTAAGTGGAATATATGGAATGGCAGAAGCTTTTGAAAAGGCAATGAAATCTGTTTCCGCAAAAAAATCAGCAGAGCAGGAATTATTGGGATATGATTATTCAGAAGGGCTTTTGGAAGCAGTTTCATTAATAAATGAGCAGCAGAAAAATATTATAAACGCAAAGACAAAAAAGAAGCCTGCAGAAAATAATTATATAAGAATTTTAGAAGAGAAAAAGAAAATATCAATCAACGAAAAAAAACGTACAATGCCAGGTGTTCAGGTGAATGATGAAATTATTGACTGGCATGAATTTAAGAATACGACTGAAGGTTTTGAAAACGCTGCTGGCTCCTATGCTGATAAGGTTGTTTCAAGAATATACGTAACACTTGCTCAGTATTATGCCGACTGTGGAATTGTTTATGTGAAACAGGCAACAAAAGAGGCTGATGCAATTAACAAACTTATTTCAGGAGATTCATCGTCTGGAAGTTCAAGACGTTACTCAAAAAATGCTGTATTACGAACTAGTGAACTTACTGATTATATTTTCAAAGCCAGAGAAATTCTTTCTAGCGGTTTAAAAAAAATTACAAGTTCCTATTCTGATACATACTTGTCGTACAGTTCTTCAATTTCTTCTTCAATTGACCAGCTGGATAGCATTATAATTAAATCAAAGGAAACTCTTGTTGTTGCAGAAAAACTTGTAAAGCGGGCAGAAACAAATAAACGCAAAGGTGATGAATCTATGCGGGATTCAAGAAAATCACTTTCACGAGAAAATTATGATAAAGCTACTGATCAGGCTTATAAAGCTAACGATTATTACATTGAAGCTCTTAAAGATAACTATGATGAAGAATTCAGTAAATCAAGTTCACTTTCTGTAACTGGTCTCTTAACAGAAATTAAGGAAAAGCAGAAGGTATACATTTTTGATGAAGTTGATACTTTGATGGCTCAAGCTAATGAAGCGTATCGTAATGATAATTACAGTGAGGCTCAGAAATATTTAAGTCGTGCACAGGAACGCTGGAGTATTGTATTTCCTGAATTGGAAAATGGCGAAATTGCAAACTTGAATTCAATCATTGATATTGCCCTAAGAGCTAATAATGGTCGTTATCCAACTGATAAGGTATCTGAAATTAATCAGATTCTTAGTATTGCGAACCAGAATTATGATAAAGGTCTGGCTTTGTCAAAGAAAGACAATCGTTCTGAGGCAGCAGAGGAATTTAACAAAGCGCTTAAAAAACTTGATGAATTAAAAGTAATCGCTCCTCGAAACAAAGACGCAAATATTCTTCGCTTTAAAATTCAGCAATATCAGGACCCTAAGCAATTTGAACAGAAATTTGATGCTATGGTTCAGCAGGCAAAACTGGATTACAAGAAGAAAGATAAGCAGGTTCAGGTTTATAGTGATCTTAAGGATTTAGCGGAAATGAATCCGGCATATCCGGGACTTAAAGAACTTATTCTTGAAATTGAATACGAAATGGGAATTAAGATTCGTATAACAGATACAAGTAAATCTGAGTCTGCAGCACTTTACGCAGAAGCAAAGAAAATTTTTGATGCAGCTGGTTCTAATCAGGAACGATTGAAGAGCGCAATGGCAAAAATAGATCAGGCAATTGCAAAATTCAATGGAAATCGTGAAGCAAAGTCCCTTAAAAACAAAATTCGTGTTAAACTAGAATCACAGGTTGTAAATGTTACTTTTGAAGTAAATGAAAAGTACCAGGAAGCTATGGATTTGTACAACGCGTATGATTATGCCGGAGCAAATGAAATTATTGAAAAAATTTGGGCTGACAGCAGAAATCATACTGATAAAATTGATAAACTTAGAAAACGAATTAAGGCTGAACTTATTTAACATGAAATCAAGAATAATTGCACTGTTTGCTGTTTTAGTATTTTTCTCTTTTCCGTTGTTTTGTCAGGAATTTTACTGGGAGGAACCGGTTGTGGTTTCTTCTGGGGAAGGGCGGTATCCTAGAACTGTTTCTAATGAAAATAAATCTTATGCGTTCTGGCAGGAAATTATTCCGGAACGAAAACAGATTTATTTAAGTGTAAGATATAAAGCTGAAGACGGAAATTGGAAAACTTACAAAAATTTTGCAGGTCCTTTTTCGTATTCAGGAGAAATTCCTGAACTTTATTCCGCTGCAATTTCATCTGACGGAACAGTAGTAGTTGCTGCATTGAGTTCTACTGCAAAAATATCAACGTTTGTTTCTAATGATAACTGTTTAACTTTTAAAAGATATGATTTTCCGGTTGAAAAGGGGGATTACATTGCTCCCCGAGTCTTTGTCTCAAAAAATGATGATTTTTTACTTTTTTGTTCTGTGGCGAAAGAAACAACTTTGGGTACAAAAGTAGCAATTCAAACTCATAATTTCTATCTGTATGGTGCAGTTTCTTCTGATGGTTTGAATTGGAGTGACTTTCATCAGATTTTTTCTGGAGATAAATTCAATAATTCTTTTTCACCTGTTATAGCTTCTGATTTGGAAAATGATTATTTGATTTTTCAGACACAGTATCAGGCTGGTGATTTGATAACTTATCATATTTACAGTTCTGTTTCTGAAGATGGCGGAAAAAAATGGAAAGAACCTGTTCTTATTTCCGGGGAAAATTCCTTTGAAATGAAAGAAACTGATGCAATGAGTTATGATAATCAGTTGCCCTTTGCGTTTTCATATAAAGACAAGATTCATGTTGCATGGGAAAGAAATATTCCTGGTGGAGATAATTCAAAAATCAGTTACGTGCAGTTGAACAGTCAGGGGGTTATTCCCCGTTCTGCAGAAACAATAGCTGATGAAGGAAATGCTCGCGGGGTTGTGCTTTTTTCTATTGATGATGAAATGTATGCTTCCTGGTATGCCAGAGGTTCTGGAGCAGATACAGTATATTATGCCAAAAAAGATGGTTTTGACTGGAAAAAAGAATCAGTTGAAACTGGTAAGAATTCCTGTAAAAATCCGTATCCGCTTGTAAATAATGGCAGTACGGCTTTTGTATGGCAGGAAAATTACGCTTCTGAAAAAAATCGGATAAAATTTCTTGCGCCAGATACAACATGCGCAAAAGCAGCTGTGTCATTTGATAAATACAAGGCGGAAACCCGTTCTACAAACAGTAAGGTAAAAGCTAAAATTGTATTGCCAAAAGATTCTTCTGGAATAGACGGATATTCCTACAGCTGGTCTCAGGACGAAAATGTTGGTCCGGCAAAAGATGAGAATGATATTGTTATTGGAAATGGAACATTAAATCTTTCTGCATCAAGTGAAGGAAAATGGTATTTAAAAGTATGTGTTCTGGATAAGGCTGGAAACTGGTCAGAAGAATCTAAAATATCATACAGTCTTGATTTAACTCCACCAGAACCTGTTGTATTTTTACCAGTTGAGACGGATGAAGCTGGTTTTTTGAATTCAAATTCTTTCCTTGTCAGGTGGCATTCTGATGACGATGATGTTGCTGGATATAATTATACTGTTTCTAAAATAGCAGATTTAAATAAACGTTTTGCGAAAATTCCCAGGAAATCGCTGGGGGTAAAAAAATCAGAATTAAAGGATTATGGCGTAAAGCTTATTGCCGCCAACAAAAAAAACATTGAAAAAGAACGGAAATTATCAGGGGCAATAAAAACAAAATTTGAAAACGCTTCTTTTAAAAATCTGGATAACGGACTTTATGTGATTTCTGTAGCTGCTATTGATGAAGCAGGTTATGTTGGAAAATCTGCCAGCTGTTATGTGCTTCTTAATAAATATGTGCCATTAACCAGAATTACGAAAATTAATAAAGAAGAATCGATTTTTGGTGATGTAAAGATTGATATCTATGGACAGGATTTTACTGTAGATGGAACAATTACAAAAGTTGTGATTGATGCAGACGGACAGGAGCCTTATGACCTTACAGTTGATTCACAGAAGGGTGGATTTAAGGTTTCTTCGAATTCAAAAATTTCAAGTGTAAATCTTGGAAATGAACTTGGAGAAGGTTCTTACTATGTAGGAATAATTCACAGTTCCAGAGGCTTGTGCATGACTAAAGTGCCTGCACTTAACATAGAAATTAACGGAACTGTAAAAATTGAAAATGATTATGACTATCAGCCAAGGTGGCGCTCAGTTACAAAAAGTTACAAATATCGGTTGTACTTTGTACAGCTTGCATTTTATATAATCCTTCTGCTTTCTGCGGTAGGAATTGTTGTATTTGGCTATGAATTTGTAAAAAACTGCCTGGATTATTTCAGTACAAAGAGAATTATTGAACAGCTGTCAAAAGGAGTTCTTATGGAAGCAGCGATAAACGAAAATAGAAAACGAAAAGGAACGCTAAAAGCTTCTCTTTCTGGATTTACAATTTCCCTTGTTGCGTTCATCATCGCCCTTATTTCTATAATTTTGGGAACGCAGATGATAAAGGCTCAGAACCGAACTCTTGCAAAAGGTTTGCATGACAGAGTTGACGTTCTTCTTTCAAGTCTTGTAACAGGAACTCGCTCCTATCTTCCTTCTGGAGATGTACTTGAATTAAGTCAGCTGCCACGTCAGATGAATTCTCTTTCGGAAGCTCAGTTCGTTACGATTACAGGTTTACCAGATATGGAACGAAACGCAAAGAATTCAAAGTCTTTGCTTCATATCTGGGCAAGTAATGATGAAAATATTAAGAATAAAGTAGACGTACTTAATGCAAGAAAAACATCTTTTGATCCAGGTGTTTCAGAACTTGTTAAAAATATAGAAAACGAAACAGAAGTTCTTGAGCAAATAAAACTGGTCAATGAAGATGCTGGCTTACAGTGCGGAGAAATTGTAACACAACTGGCTCTTCTTAGCAGTGAAAGTGCAAAGGCAACCCCTGACCGTCGACAGGAAATAAATGAATCTATGCAGCATCTCAATATCCAGCTGAATAACAAACTGAATGAAATATCTCAGAAAGCTGCCAGTGCTATTCCGGAATATAATGACAAGGAATTGGACAGAGAAATAACGGAATATCTGTTTTACAGACCTGTTCTATTCCGCAGCGGACAGTCCCATGATTTTGTGCGGGGGCTTGTTTTCATAAAAGTAAATACAAGTTCTCTTATAGAAGAAGTTGATGCATCTACAAAGCTTATTATAGTTTCTGTTTTGATAATTGCGTTGTTTACAATTGCAGTTGGTATTGTGGCAGCAATTATTTTTGCGATGAAAATCGTAAAACCTATCAGTCGTCTTGAAAAAGTAGTAAAAAATATTTCAGAAGAAAATAATAAAGAATTGCTTTTGCGAAATGAAATCAAAAATCTGCCCAACAATGAAATCGGTCGTCTTGGTGAGTCTGTTAACCGAATGCAATTTGATCTTGGTATAAATGCCCGGGAACTGAACCTTCAGTTGAATGCCAGTGAAATTCAGCAGGGACTTGTTCCTTTGGAGCCTTTGGCAGGCAATGTAAAACAGAATATTTCTAAAATCAGCGATTCAAATGTAAATGAGTTTGCATATTATAAAGGCGCGGCGGGAGTTTCCGGGGACTATTTTGACTTTAAAAAGCTGGATGACCGTTTTTATGTTTTTGTAAAGTGCGATGCTTCTGGTCATGCGGCTCCTGCTGGAATTCTTGTAACAATCATAGCGACTCTTTACAAGAAATGGTTTGAAACATGGAGTTTTGCAAAAAACGGAACCAAACTTGAAGAATTTGTGTATAAAGCAAATGACTTCCTTGAATCGTTGAATATTAAGGGAAAATTCGTTGCCATGATTATCTGTCTCTATGACAGTAAAACTGGTTCAGTTTATATGTGCCACGCAGGTGATAAAATTTATCGCATATACGATGCAGAAACAGGCACTTTGAATAAAAAAGAACTGAGTGAAACTCCTGCGGTTGGACCATTTCCTTCATTCATGGTTGAGATGAAAGGTGGATTTAAGGTTGAAAAAGCAGTACTCAAGCGTAAAGATATTCTGTTGATTTATACTGACGGTATTGAAGAAAATGGACGAGCTAAACGCAAAAGTGATTTCTCTGCAATCATGAAGCCAAAACTGGATTCATCTGGAAAGCAAATTTCTGATGATTACGGCAATCTGGAATGGGAAGTAGATAAAGAAGAATTTGGAGAAGAACGTGTTCATGACATTGTACAGGCTGTATTCAACAGAGAAAAGTATGTTCTTACAAAAGAACTGAATCCTATTGTTGCAGAAAAACTTGTATTCAATTTTACAAATTGCGAAGGAACAATTGAAGAATGTGTTTCTGCACTGGTGTCTATAGAAAAAGTTTTCCGTCTTTACAAGCCGTATTCAGCAAGTGCTAAAGATTGGGTAGAAGTTGATGTTGCGATTGACCGTTTCTTGAAAGATCATTTTAATCTTTACGGTGAATATGCTCAGCAGCCGGTAAATGAAAAGGGTGAAATCATAAAGCCTAAGAATCCTAATTACGTTTACTATGCATATTGCAAAGAAGACGTTCAGGAAGATGATCTTACAATGATTGCAGTGCAACGACCGTAATCATTGTGACTTTAGCTTCTGGCAGTTTACGTTTAATTCAAAATGTATCTGTGAGATTTTAAGGAGATTTTAAGGAGCATTTGTGTAAATCTGTGTTCTATTTCCAGTATCTTTTTCGATTTTTCTTTTCTTATGAAAAAAATCGGGTTATATTAGAAATAAGGAACATGAGATGTACTCATTTACTTTTTTATGGGAGAAATGTTATGGATAAAGAAGAATTCAAAGAAAAATTTAAATTTGGAATGGAAAAGGTTGTAGAATCTTCTAAAAAAGCTCTTGCTCAGGCCGGAAGCGCCGTTCAGGATTTTAGTGATAAAAGTGTTATCAGAATTGAAATACATCAGCTTGAATCAAAGCGTGATGAACAGGTAAAACTGCTGGGGGATTTAGCAATGTCTCGTTTCCTTGCAGAAGGCACACAGACACTTTCATCTGACGAAGAAGCTGTTTCTGCTATTCTTGAAGAAGTCAAAAAACTTGACAAGGATATTGCAGAACACAATGAAAAACTTAAAGCTGAAAAAAAAGACGAATAGAGCTAACAGTTTTAGATTTTTATGCCACTATGG
>ERZ808026.180-NODE-180-length-13298-cov-3.458135_pt1 | contig 13298 bp, 12 predicted proteins | sample MGYA00380182_ERZ808026 | MGnify/ENA primary metagenome ERZ808026 (study PRJEB31490, sample SAMN06133376) | cow dung metagenome | isolation source: H9 | host: cow | place: China: Chengdu | collected 2015-05 ... | reverse complement strand
TTGGAAACGCTGGATATAATAAAGAAACATTAAAAACAATTAATGCAGTAGAAACTACAGTTAAATCATATACAAATAATGTAGATAGAGTTTCAAATGCAGTAGCTGTAACACCATTAAAAGAAACAGTAACTAATGTTTTAGAAAATTTAGATAACTTAAATCATATTGACCAAAACAACTTAAGTGACCTAGTTTTAGAAACAATGATTGTAGAGACATTAGTTGGAAAATCAAAATACGATTACAGTTCTACTAATTACAGAAATTATGGCATTGCACAAATTAGAACTGAAACTGCTAAAGATGTTCTCGAGTGGTTACAAAGAAAAGATTACAATGTCTACCTTAAAGTAAAAAGTTTAATGAACCCTAGAGTCTCTTTAAAACAAAATTTATTGTACAATGTCCCGTTTAGTATTGCAATTTGTGCTGAGTACTACTTTAGAAGAAATGCTAATTTGCATTTAGATATTCAAACAGTGGAAAGTAGAGCGAAGCAATGGAAGAAGAATTACAATACATATAAAGGATTAGGTACAGTTCAAATTTATTGCCAACGCGTTCAGGATTATTATAGTAAACATAGAATTTAAAAAATTTTTAGTAAACAAATAGGAGAAGTATGAATCTAATTATTGCCCCACATCTAGATGATGAAACCTTAGGATGTTATAGTCAAACTAAAGATAGTTTTATTTTAGTAATTTGTGAAGGGTTTAATAAAAAAGATAAACAAAGAATTAAGACATTTACTAATAACTACAAAAACTATAAAATTCTTCACATCAATAGGATACCATGTCACAAAGATCGAGAATAACAATATTGCAGAACATATAACATCAATATTTTTTTCTAAAAATTTTCTAAGCAATTCTTTTATTTCTCTATAACTTTTTACAATATTTCCCATTCCCATAAATCATTCCTTTTGACATCATCATTAAGAAGCATATTGCACTTACCAAACAACTTCTTCTGCATATGTATTTACATATACAGTACAAGCTTCATCCTTATATGTATTTATTACAATTCGCATTCTTCTTCCAGAAACATAGGCATCCAATTTGTAATATGCTCCACTGTATTGGTTCGCTTTTAACGCTGCACATATCCCATTAACGGTCACTACCGCACTAATCATTGGATCCACTGATGCGACCATCGCCCCAAGTATTCCTCCTCCAATAATATCAAGTTTACTAGATTTTGTAAGCTCTGTCACCAACCCTGATTTTTGATATATTAATTTATACGGACCATTTGTTTCTCCATATTCGCCTTGCAGCCATTCTTCTGAACCATCTCCATTTCCACCTGGTCTACCTGGCCATGCGTAAGTTGTTGCTTCACTTGCCATAACACATATCGGATTTGTAGCAGATAGTGCCATAATAAAACTTAAAAAGATACATATAATTCTTTTTTTCATCTGTATTTTCCCCAAATCTATCGTATAATTAGATTGTTTATTAAAAATAATTATTATTTCTTTCATTATCGATTCACTGGAATCACCTCATTCTTTTATGTTTGTAAATTATTTTCGTAAAGAAAAATGGCTATCCACCACTTTTCCAGTTAGCATTTAATCCGGGTATCGTGCCCAGCCCGTTATCTGCATAGATGTACTGCTCTTATTCTCTATATACACAGTATACTTACCATCTGAGGGAATCTCAAAAATATGTGACATACTGCCACTTCCCTGTAGATAACTCAAGTTCCCTGCACTGTCTCTGATACCGATTCGATATACAATGCTGCTGTTACTGCATTTTGCAGAAACATGTATGGTATCATCTTCCTGCATATCCTGCCATCTGTAAAGTATACGTGTATTTGCTTTTATAATATAGTCTAATGTTATCTCCGTGCTAAATGGAATAGTTTCATTGTCCACCGTCAAATCAATTTCTTCTACGCCTTTCTCTTCTGCAACTGTACTACTGCTTTCCATGGCGCGATAATTGATTTCTTCCACTTCCGTTGCCACTTCTGTTTTTGCAATCCACTTCTCATTTGCTCTTGCTGCCCCTTCTGATACAGCATAAGACGGAATCACCGCCAGCATTGACAAAACCATGCAGCTTACAACCGCGGTCCCCTTTCTATACTTATTCCCTCTTACCATACCTTCTAACCTCCTGAATAAATTCTTTTTTGACTTGCATAATGCCGATACAAAAATCATATCATCACCACTATCTTCCATTCCAGATAGATAGTAACCATACTCCTTCATCGTAAAATGATCATTGTTTTCACAGGTTCTGATATCACACTCAATTTCTTCCTGCAAAATCAGTTTTTCCAAAAGAATATATGCTAATGGATTCCACCAGTGGATGAATGTAACCAGTAGTGCCAACTCTTTCCATACAAGATCGTGACTCTTCACATGATTCATTTCATGCTCCAATACCATATGCATCTGCTTTTCAGTATATATAGTCACAGGCAGTATAATCATTGGTCTGATGCTTCCTACGGTTATAGGAAAAGATATTAAATCATTTTGATAAAACTGCACATGTCTATATTCATTCTTTTCTTTATACTCATCAATGAGTTTTTGACAACAGTTGTCCGCTACCGGGATGTTTCCTTTTAGTAAATTCTTTAATTTCCCGTACTGTATAAAACGAAAAACAATCCCCATTGCCAGTCCAAACAACCATATGGCTGCTGCATAAATATATCCCCTCCGCATTGACACTGTAGAAACATTCAAAAACTCACTTCTCCACAAAATTCCATGAGAGTACATACTTATTCTGGATTTCATCGCCAATAAAGATGCAATGGGAAATAAATATAAAATCAATCCAGTTTTTATCCAAACAAGCCTGATCCTACTGTTTTTCCATTTTGAAATTTTTCCAAGCAGCAGCAATATCATTACAAAAACACTTCCTGCCACAGCTGTTGCCACTGCACAAAAAAAGATTCTCTGTGCTGCAATTGCAAAATTAACCCAGTTCATTCAAAATTTCTCTTATCTTTCTTTTTTCTTCCTCTGTCAAATTTCTTGCTTGAGATAATGCTGAAAAAAACACATCTGCTTTGCCATCACTTAAAGTATCCACACATTTTACTGTCTCTTTTTTACGATATTCTTCTTCTGAAATCGTTGGATAATAATAAAACTGTCTTCCCTGGCGCTTACTGGTCAAAAGATTTTTCTTCACAATCCTTCCTAAAAATACCGATACCGTTTGCGGCTTCCAATTCTTCCCATAAATTCTGTTTACGCCCTCTGCAATATCCTGCAAGGAAAGCCTTTCATCACTTCGCCAAATGACTTTCATCACAAATAGTTCACTATCTGATAATGTATAATCTTCCATTTTTCTATCCTTTGTATCAATTTACTTTTGTTATTCATTTACATACATAAATATTAACATATATTAAAACTATTTACAATTTCTTTTTAAATATCAACAAATTGTTTATTCAATTTTTACAAAAACAAGAACAGATGTGGTCGAAGCCACATCTGTTCAAAAACTTTTATTATCCAAATACTTTCTTTCCATCTATGTAGGTGGCCATCACATTTGACTGGCTTTCAAAGAGACATCCATCCATGATCACGATATCTGCATCTTTACCTACTTCAATGGAACCTACGCGATCAGCTACGCCTGCATGTTCTGCCGCATTGATCGTAATGGCTTTTAATGCATCGAATTCCTTCATGCCTTCCTTCACGGCAAGTCCTGCACACAATCGCAGATACTGCTGCGGAATTACCGGTGCATCTGTAATGATTGATACATGGCATCCTGCATTGGCCAGATCGCCCGGTGTCCGGAAGGATTTATTTTTCAACTCAAATTTGGTTCGATGTCCAAAAGATGGTCCCACTGCCAACATCACATTTTCTTTTGCCAGTTCTTCCACAATCAGACTTCCATCCGTCACATGTTCCAATGTAATGAGCACATTAAATTCTTTTGCAATACGCAGAGCCGTAAAAATATCATCTGCCCGGTGTGCATGTGCCTTTAACGGAATCTCACGACGAATGACCGGAAGCATGGCCTCCAGTTTAAAATCAAATGGCGGCTTTTTAGACAGATCATCTCCTGCCGCCTGAATCTTCGCATCATATTCCTGCGTTTTAAATAAAAGTTCTCTCAGCTTTGCAGCGGTTGACATACGGCTGTAATTATTTTTGTCTTTATAGCAGCGCTTTGGATTTTCTCCAAAAGCACATTTCATGGCAACCCGGTCGTTGATCACCATATCATCTACACGTTTTCCTACTGTTTTCATAGCAAGAAATGTACCGCCTACCACATTGGCACTTCCCGGTCCTACACAAACAGTTGTAACACCGCCTTCTCTGGCCTCTGCAAATACAACATCCATAGGCTCCACACAGTCAATACCACGAAGATGAGGTGTCAGAATATCTGTCATCTCATTGACATCATCTCCCTCAAATTTGATACTGCTGCCGATGGTACCCAAATGAGAATGTGCATCAATAAACCCCGGATACACATGCAGGCCTTCCGCCTCTACAATCTCGCATTCTGCCGGCACTTCAAGGTTTGCTCCAAGTTTCACAATTTTTCCCTGATTGATCAGAATGTCTTTCTTTTCCGGTATTTCATGCACTGCATCAAATACCAGTCCGTTACGAATACAAATCATTCGAAATCCCCCCTATATTATCTCATTATTTTTTTGTTCCTTTGGAGTTTCTTGCCGCCACTTTTAAGCTGCTTAACACCATTTCTTTTTCTTTATAGGTAATCGTCGGTGAAGTTTCTTTATTAAATACGTAGGCAAGCTCAAGTTCATCCTTTGTTCCAAGCTTCATACCATGGTTGCCCACCGCTGTCTTTTTCATTTCCGGTATATCGGAAAGCGCAAGCTTTAAGAAATATCCTGCTTTTGACTGGAGAACTGCAAATTCACTTTTCTCCAGCTTCAATACTCCAATCACTTCATCCTCATCTGCAAGTTTTGTGGAGGCAATGGTTTTTTTCGCCACATCAAATTCTGCCCCTGCTACCACCTTGACCATACCTGTCTTTGTGGCAAACAGCAGTTTTTCTTCCAGAATGTCACTTAATGCAAACACACCCACCGCACGTTCTGCGGCACTGTCAAAATTACTGTAGTTATCAATCGGAACACCCTTATCACGGAATTTTCCAAACGGTACATCCATCACCTTAATGGTGTGCATCTTACCGGTATCCGTAAAGATCACCAGACGGCCCGTATTCATCACCTGAATCACATGGCGGTTTTCACTGTCTGCCGCCTCTTTATTGCGCTCATAGGTGGCCATATCCACGGTTTTGGCATAGCCAAAGCGGTCCATCAGGAACATTACCGGTGCTTCTTCAATCTTCTTTTCTTCGTAAACTGCAGCTTCTGCATTTTCAATAGAAGTTCTTCTCGGGCGGTCAAATTCCTTTTTATACCCATCCATTTCTTTCAAAAGAACCTTGGTCATAGCCTTGTGATTTTCCAGAACATCCATATAAAATGCAATTTTCTTTAAGGTTTCTTCATGCTCGCGAATCAGAGCTTCCACTTCCAAACCGATCAGCTTCTGCAGTCTCATTTCCAGAATCGCCTGAGTCTGGCGTTCTGTAAAATGCAGTTTTTTCGCATCTTCTTCGGAAGCTTTGGAACGGAATTTAATATTCCCCGTTTCTCCTCGTGTGAGACATGCTTTTGCATCCTTCACATTCTTACTGCCGCGAAGGATTTCAATGATCAGATCGATCACATCACATGCTTTGATGAGACCTTCCTGGATTTCCTTTTTGTCCAGTTCCCTATTTAATAAGGTCTTATATTTCCTTCCGGCCAGTTCATACTGAAAGTCCACGTAATACTCTAACACCTTTTTCAGCCCCAGAGTTTCAGGTCTTCCATCTGCCACTGCCAGAATATTTACCCCAAAGGTATCCTCCAGCTTTGTCTTTTTATATAGAAGGTTTTTCAGATTTTCTACATCCGCACCCTTCTTCAATTCCAGCACAATGCGGATTCCTTCTTTTGAAGACTGGTTGGAGATGTCTACAATGTCCGTTGTTTTCTTAGTTTCAATCAGATTTACGGTATCATTCAAAAATTTTGCAATGTTATTGCCGATCATGGTATATGGGATTTCTGTAATGACAAGGCGCTGCTTCCCGCCTTTTAAATCTTCCACTTCCACTTTTCCCCGAATCTTAATTTTCCCCATACCGGTTTCATAGATGTCTTTTAACTCATCTTTGTTGATAACGATCCCGCCTGTAGGAAAATCCGGTCCCGGCATAATTTCCAAAAGCTCTTCCGTGGTAATCTTTGGATTTTTCATATAAGCCTTGGCAGCTTCCATAACTTCTCCAAAGTTATGAGGCGGCACGTTGGTAGCCATACCAACCGCGATTCCTTCCGTACCATTGATCAAAAGGTTTGGCACACGTACCGGAAGGACTGTCGGTTCTTTTTCTGTCTCGTCAAAGTTTGGCATAAAATCCACCACATCTTTGTCAAGATCATTTAAAAACACTTCCTGGGTTACCTTCTGAAGCCTTGCTTCCGTATATCGCATGGCCGCAGCACCGTCACCCTCGATGGAACCAAAGTTCCCGTGACCGTCTACCAGCGGCATTCCTTTTTTGAAATCCTGTGCCATTACAACTAACGCATCATAGATGGAGCTGTCACCATGGGGATGGTATTTACCCATGGTATCCCCTACGATACGGGCACATTTTCTGTATGGTTTGTCATATTTAATACCCAGCTCATGCATATCGTACAGGGTACGGCGCTGAACCGGCTTTAATCCGTCTCTCACATCCGGAAGGGCTCTGGCGATAATAACGCTCATGGCATAGTCAATATAAGACTTCTGCATCACCTCCGAATATTCGGTTCTGATAATTCTCTCTTCCATTGCTTCCCCTCCTTAAAAGTCCAGTTCCGCATCCGTTGCGTGCTCGTGAATGAACGCGCGGCGCGGCGGAACCTCTGTTCCCATAAGCATTTCTGTCACATTGGAAGCCATTCTGGCATCCTCGATTTCCACACGTTTCAAAATACGGGTTTCCGGATTCAGTGTGGTTTCCCAAAGCTGGTCTGCATCCATTTCACCCAAACCTTTGTAACGCTGTAAGGTAAAGCTTCCCTTGTGGCATTTGCGGTACTCTTCCAATGCCCTGTCATCGTAGAGGTATTCTTCTTCCCCTACTTTTGGCATGGCTTTGTAAAGAGGCGGCATAGCAATGTAAACATGACCTTCATAGATCAGTTCCGGCATAAAACGGTAAAACAAGGTCAGAAGCAACGTGCTGATGTGGGCACCGTCCACGTCGGCATCGGCCATAATGATAATCTTATCATAACGAAGTTTTGTGATATCAAAATCGTTTCCGTAGCCTTCTGAAAAACCGCATCCAAATGCATTGATCATGGTCTTGATTTCTGCATTTGCAAGGACTTTATCAATACTTGCTTTCTCAACGTTCAAAATTTTACCGCGGATTGGCAGGATTGCCTGGAAATTTCTGTCTCTGGCAGTTTTGGCAGAGCCTCCCGCAGAATCCCCTTCCACGATGAAGATTTCACATTTGGAAGCATCCCGGCTTTCGCAGTTTGCAAGCTTTCCGTTGGAATCAAAGGAATATTTCTGCTTTGTCAGCATATTGGTTTTTGCACGTTCCTCAGATTTACGGATTTTGGCTGCTTTTTCCGCACAGCTTAAAATATTCTTTAAGGTTTCTAAATTTCTGTCAAAAAATCTTGGAAGCTCATCAGAAGCTACTTTTGCAGTGGCTTTAGATGCATCCTGATTATCCAGTTTCGTTTTTGTCTGACCTTCGAAACGTGGTGCAGGATGTTTGATGGAAATCACCGCAGTCATTCCGTTACGGATATCCGCACCTGTAAAATTGGCATCCTTTTCTTTTAACACACCGATTTCTCTGGCGTAGCTGTTCATAATAGTGGTAAAGGCTGTCTTAAATCCGGTCAGATGAGTCCCACCCTCTGCATTGTAAATATTGTTACAGAAGCCCAGTACGTTTTCATGGAACTCATTCACATACTGAAAAGCCCCTTCCACAGTGATTCCTTCGGATTCTCCTTTAAAATAGACCGCATCATGAAGAGCTTCGCTCTTTTTGTTAATATCCTTTACAAATCCAATGATTCCGTCCGGTTCGTGAAATTCCAAATGGTTCACTTCCGCACCGCGACGGTCTTCAAAAATAATGGTAAGCGCAGGATTGAGGTAAGCTGTTTCATGAAGACGGCTGATTACCTCTTCTTCCTTAAATCTTGTTTTTTCAAAAATCTCCGGATCCGGCAGAAAATTGACCTTTGTACCGGTCTTTTTTGTATTTCCAAGAATTGGCAGCAGACCGTTTTCCAGCTCAATGACCGGAATTCCCCTCTCGTAACGGTCATGGTGGATAGCCCCTTCTCTGCTGATCTGCACATCCATATAGGTAGAAAGGGCATTTACAACAGACGAACCTACCCCATGAAGCCCGCCGCTTGTTTTATATACAGAATCGTCAAATTTACCGCCTGCATGCAAAGTGGTAAAAACAAGACGGGCTGCAGACATTCCTTTTTCATGCATACCAACAGGGATGCCTCGTCCGTCATCGTTGACCGTACAGGAGCCATCCTTTTCCAGATATACTTCAATTTTGCTGCAGTGTCCGGCAAGATGCTCATCTACTGCATTATCCACGATTTCATAAATTAAGTGGTTTAACCCCTTCCTGGAAACACTTCCAATGTACATCCCCGGACGTTTCCTGACTGCCTCAAGGCCTTCTAATACGGAAATACTCCCCGCATCATAGGTCTGTTTCTTCCCCATAACCTGACTCCTTTTCCTCATAACTTCTTTATACAAAAATAACCACTCCCAATGGAAGTGGCTATGCTGCTTTAACAGTCCGTACGGGAATCGAACCCGTGTTTCCGCCGTGAGAGGGCAGCGTCTTGACCGCTTGACCAACGGACCATCATCACTTGGACATTATAGACCCAAACAGATGTTTTTGCAAGTTAATTTTTCTAATTTTTGATTTTATTCTTTGTAATGTATTATCTATGGACTTATCTTTTTTTCCGAGCATTTTTGCAATGGTCCTGTAATCCTGTCCTTCCAGAAACAATTCCAAAACCTCTTTTTCCATAGAACTTAAATGTTCCTGAACTTCGAAGTACATCTGCTGGTAGTTCGCTCTTTCAATAACGGCTTCCTCCATACCATATCCCGGTAAATGCTCCGACTCTTCCGAAAGTGAAATATATCCGTTCAGCGGGGCATTTTTCAGTCTGCCGGCAGCTTCAATGGCAGTGTAGATCTGTCGCTCCACACACAATCTGGCAAAGGCTGCAAAAGGAGCTCCATTTTCAGGATTATAATCTCTGATGGCTTTAAAAAGGCCGATCATTCCTTCCTGAATCAGGTCTTCTTTGTCTCCCCCTACCAGAAATAAAGCTCTGCTTTTACTCTTTACAAAAGGCTTGTACTTTTCTAACAAATAATCTTCTATAGCTGATTCACCGGCACGAAGCCGACAGATCAGCTCTTCATCACTAAATTCTTTGTAATCAATCATTAGCTCAATCTCTGCCGAACAATTTCATAGGCCAGGACCCCGGCTGCTACTGAAGCATTCAACGAATCAATATCACCCTTCATCGGAATCGAGGCAATATAGTCACATTTTTCACGAACCAGACGGCTCACACCTTCGCCCTCATTGCCGATCACAAGACCAATGGCTCCTCTTAAATTTAAGTTATACATTACTTCGCCGCCCATATCAGCACATACAAACCAGAGGCCTTCTTTTTTCAGTTCCTCAATGGTTGCTGCCATATTTGTCACCTTGGCAACCGGTGTATAATTCAGGGCACCTGCAGAAGTTCTTGCCACAGTGGCTGTTAAGCCCGCAGCGCCTCTTTTGGGAATGATCACACCGTGAGCACCGGCCAGGTTTGCTGTACGGATGATGGCACCCAGGTTATGGGGATCTTCAATCTTATCCAGCAGGAAAATAAATGGCGGTTCATTCTTTTCTCTTGCAATAGAAAGAATATCCTCCACTTCCGCGTAATTATACGCTGCCGCATAGGCGATGACGCCCTGATGATGTCCTGTTTCTGATAACTGATCCAGACGTTCTTTTTTTACAAACTGGACAATGCAGTCATGTTTTTTTGCTTCTCTTTTCACTGTCTGGATCGGTCCATCCTGGCAGCCGTCTAAAATAAATACTTTATCAATGGTTTTTCCGGAACGAAAAGCTTCGATAACAGCATTTCGTCCTTCGATTGTTAATTCTTCGTATCTCACAGTGTTACCTCCGCTTTTTCTACTCCCAAATGGATGAGTTTTATCATTCGTTCCATATCGCCTTTTAAATACAGATATCCCATCAACGCTTCAAATCCTGTGGCTCTGCGATATTCTGACATGGTAGCATTTTTCGCCCGTGTCACTGCTTTCGCATTGCGCCCACGTTTGTACACCGCCATCTCTTCTTCCGTCAGTTCATCCTTTATGGCTTCAATCATAAGTGCCTGTGTCTCTGCTTTTACAATTTTTGTAGCCGCCTTATGAAGCTTTTCTGCCTGTGTGTTTTTCCGTTCTACAAGGACAGTCCGCACCACCAGCTCAAAAATCGCATCACCGATATATGCAAGGGTCAGCGGGGAGTAGGTACGTAAATCCTGCTCCTCTAACCCGAACTCATTCAGAAACTTTTCTTTTAATATTAAGCTCTTTTCCATTGTACTCCTTCTCGTGTATCTTTCAGAATGATACCCTTTTCCAGAAGCTCATTACGGATTTCATCTGCTCTTGCAAAATCCTTTGCTTTTCTTGCTGCCTGTCTTTCAGCGATCAGATTTTCAATTTCTTCATCAAAAAGCTCTTCTTCTTTTTCTACGATAACACCTAAAATATCGCAAAGTTCTGTCAAAGTCTTTCTTACTGTTTCAAGATATGCTTTTGCATTGTCTGCAGCTGCATGGGTATTTGCATATTTTACAAGCTCAAACACTGCTGAGATGGCATCTGCTGTATTAAAGTCATCATCCATGGCTTCTTCAAATTTCTGAACAAATGCTTTTACTTCTTCCAAGGAAGCTGTTTCTTCTGCTGTCATTTCTTTTTCTTCTGCATTTCCAATGAAATGTTTTAAGTTTTCAGCAGCAGTTACGATACGTTCCAAGCTGTTTTTAGAGCTTTCCATCAGTTCTGCACTGAAGTTCAACGGACTTCTGTAATGTGCCTGCAGCATGAAGAAACGAAGAATCTGCAGATCATATTTCTCACTGATTTCACGCACTGTAAAGAAGTTTCCTAATGATTTGGACATCTTCTTATTATCAATATTTAAGAATGCATTGTGCATCCAGTATTTTGAGAACACCTTTCCGCAGCATGCTTCACTCTGTGCAATTTCATTTTCATGATGTGGGAACACCAGGTCTTCCCCGCCGCCATGAATATCGATCTGTTCACCTAAATATTTTTTAGACATGACAGAACATTCAATGTGCCAGCCCGGTCTTCCTTCTCCCCATGGAGATACCCAGGCAGGTTCCCCTTCTTTTTTCGGTTTCCAGAGTACGAAGTCTAAAGCATCTTCCTTTTCATCTTCACCGGATACTAAGAGTGTTCTGTTGCCTGCTCTTAAATCATCCAGATTCTTATGGGATAATTTTCCGTAGGAATCAAATTTTCTTGTACGGAAGTAAACTGTTCCGTTTACAGGGTAAGCAAATCCTTTCTCAATCAGGTCACTGATCATTTCGATCATACCATCGATTTCCTGTGTTGCCAGTGGATGAGTTGTAGCCGGCTTAATGTTCATTCCAGCCATATCTTTTTTACATTCTGCGATGTATCTCTGAGAAATTTCATCTGCAGAAACACCTTCTTCAATTGCTTTTTTGATGATCTTGTCATCTACGTCTGTAAAGTTGGATACAAAATTCACATCATATCCTTTGTATTCAAAATAACGGCGAACAGTATCGAAAACGATCATTGGTCTTGCGTTTCCAATGTGAATGAAGTTATATACTGTTGGCCCGCAGACATACATACGCACCTTTCCTTCTTCGATTGGCACAAATGTTTCTTTTCTTTTTGTTTCAGTGTTATAAATTTTAATCATGTTCTATCTCCCTTTGTAAATTTGTTACAATTTCTCTTAATTCACGATTTTCATTTCGAAGCGCAATAATTGCATCCAGTACCGGGTCAGGCAGATTTACCTGATCCAGATCCATACGAGGTTTTTTATTATCTCTCTTTACAATACGTCCCGGAACACCTACCACCGTGCAGTTTGGCGGTACCGGTTTTAATACCACGGAACCTGCACCAATTTTGGAGTTCTCTCCTACTGTAAAGGAACCGATAATCTTTGCTCCGGCACTGACCATCACGTTATCTTCCAGGGTCGGATGACGTTTCCCGGTCTCTTTTCCTGTACCGCCTAAAGTTACTCCCTGATACAGTGTTACATTATCTCCAATAATCGCCGTTTCACCAATGATCACCCCTGAACCATGGTCAATAAACAGGCCTTTTCCGATGGTTGCACCCGGATGAATCTCGATTCCGGTCTTTCTCGCTGCCCTCTGTGATATCCAGCGCGCCAGAAAATAATGCTTTTTCAAATATAATTTGTGAGCCACTCTGTATCTGAGCATCACCTGAAAACTGGGATACAAAAGCACTTCCATCGGGCTTTTAATAGCAGGGTCACGTTCCTGAATAACCCGGACTTCTTCTTTGATTCTTGAAATCATTCCCATTATATCAACTCCTCACTTGCGGCTTTGACGAATAAAAAAAACCTCATCTCTGCATTCAATCAACCTGTGCTGTTTTCACAGGGACTCTGCTTAGAGACGAAGTTATCCGCGGTTCCACTCTAATAAAGGCAAACATGCCTTCACTCGAAGCACGTAACGAGTGCGAATCGTATTCGGCTAGGCTGCATCACTTCACCGAATCAGCTCCCGGATGCACTTCCTTTATATTTCCACCAGATTCGCTTTCAGCCGGTGACGAATCCTCTCTGCTGCTTTCCTATAAAGTACTTTTCCGTTCATTGCCTTTATACTTTTTCACTTACATTTTAGAATATGCGAAAAGCGTTGATTTGTCAAGGAAATTCCCTAATTTCAAAAGGAACTGCCCTACAGCAGTTCCTTATAAAGTCTCAATACATTTTTATAAAAAATGCGTTCTATCTGTTCTTCGCTCAAACCACGAT
>ERZ808026.179-NODE-179-length-13306-cov-4.385517_pt1 | contig 13306 bp, 18 predicted proteins | sample MGYA00380182_ERZ808026 | MGnify/ENA primary metagenome ERZ808026 (study PRJEB31490, sample SAMN06133376) | cow dung metagenome | isolation source: H9 | host: cow | place: China: Chengdu | collected 2015-05 ... | reverse complement strand
GCCGGTATCGAGCTGACCTACGAGGTCGGTACCATGATCGAGATCCCCCGCGCCTGCCTGACCGCCGACCAGATGGCCACCGAGGCTGAGTTCTTCTGCTTCGGCACCAACGACCTGACCCAGATGACCTTCGGCTTCTCCCGCGACGATGCCGGTAAGTTCCTGGATGCCTACTACGCTGGCAAGATCTACGAGAGCGATCCCTTCGCCCGTCTGGACCAGAACGGCGTGGGCAAGCTGGTCGAGATGGCTTGCAAGCTGGGCCGTTCCACCCGCGCTGACCTGAAGCTGGGCATCTGCGGCGAGCACGGCGGCGATCCCTCCTCCGTGGAGTTCTGCCACAACATCGGTCTGGACTACGTCTCCTGCTCTCCCTTCCGTGTTCCCATCGCTCGTCTGGCTGCCGCTCAGGCCGCTATTAAAAATCCTCGGTAATTCAAGTTCCGTTGATTTGACAGCTTAATTACAAAACCCTCGTGATTCATAATAATGAACAGGTCCATTAAAAACGGACAATGACAAAACACCCCCTGATGTAGGAAACTAAAAGTACTACATCAGGGGGTATTATCATGGGCAAAAGAAGCTATACGTACACGCAAGTATTACTGCCAGAGATCCGAGCAATGGTGGAATCAGGAAAGACACAGCGCGAAATTGCAGAACATTTTGGTTTTTCAAGTAAAGAAGTGGTGCACAAATTGCTTAAGCGAGAAAGAAGAAAGGATGCAAAGCTTGCAGCAGGCATGATACCTCGTCCCAAAGGCCGTCCACGGAAAGATGGACAGGCTCCGCACCAGTGGCCGCTGGCCACCGCTGCATTCAATTGACAAATACACGACTTCGTGGCATAATATGTTAAGAAACCTTTAACAAAATATACGAAAGGACGAGGGCAAATGAAAAAAATTTTCAACAAATTACCCATGATGTTAATTATGCTCGTCATGTTACTTGCATTTAGCATCCCGTCATTTGCAGCAACGACAGATTCCACCGGTGTATGGACTTATGAACTTGGTGCGAATGGTCTGACGATTACCGGTTACAACGGCAACTCGGCAACCGTCACAATTCCATCTACCATAGATGGATATAAGGTAGGTGCGATTGGTAAACAAGCTTTTGCGAATAATACTACTATCCGTACCCTTACCATTCCTGAGACGATCACAAGCATTGGACCGGAAGCTTTTTACAACTGCTATGGCTTGTCTCAGCTTTACTTCAACGCAAAGAACTGTACAATTCCTGACATCTGGCGTTACGACGGTAATAAGGGTGTCGGTGTTTTCTCTGGTGCTGGTTCTGCCGCAACATCCTTTAATGTAACCTTTGGTGCCGGTGTTACAGATATTCCGAAGAATCTCTTTAACACAGATTACGAAAATGGATATGGTTATGCTCACATTACATCCATCACATTTTCAAGCGGAACAAAAACAATCGGTGATTATGCGTTTGAGGATTGCCTTGATCTGCAGAAGGTAGTGTTAGGCTCCAATATCACAACCATTGGAGAAAGTGCATTCGATAATTGTACCTCCATTAAAACCGTAACATTCAAGGACAAATTGACAACAATTAAAAACAGCGCCTTTGAAAACTGCACTAACCTCACCTCTATTACTTGGGGTACAGGTCTTGACTCCATTGGTGCATATGCATTCAAGGGATGTACCAGTTTACAGGCTGCTCATATCCCCACACCAACAACCGTGATAGGCCGTCAAGCATTTTGCAATGCTACATCCTTGAAAGAGATCACCATCCCTACCTCTGTAACAAGCTTAAATTCAGAGGCATTCTATGGAACCATCAGTCTTTCTAAGATTACTTTCTCCGCAAAGAACTGTACTGTACCTGGCATCTGGCGTTACGACGACAACAGGGGTGTCGGTGTCTTCTCCGGTGCTGGTTCTGCCGCAAGCAAATTAGAAGTTATTTTCACTTCTTCTGTAACAACGGTTCCTAATGGACTGTTTAATACAGATCGCGAGAATGGTTATCCTTATGCCTATGTTACTGGCATTACATTCAACAGCAGCGTAAAAGAGATCGGAAATTATGCATTCCAAAACTGTGAAAATCTTTCCAAGCTTGTGTTGGGAACAGGCGTAAATACCATTGGCGAATATGCATTTAACGGTTGTACAGGACTTCAGACAGTAACCTTCAAGGACAAGCTGTCTACTATTAATACCGGTGCCTTTGAAAATTGTACTAACCTTACCTCTATTACTTGGGGCAAAGGTCTTGATACCATCGGCAAATATGCCTTCAAGGGATGTACCAGCTTAAAAGCAGCCAACATCCCTACCCCCACTACAACCATCTGCAACCAGGCCTTTGCGAACACAACAAGCTTGACCACACTAACAATCCCCTCCTCCGTAACTTCTATCGGTGCGGAAGCATTCTATAACACTACAAAGCTTGCTAAAATTAATTTTAACGCAAAGAACTGTACTGTACCTAACATCTGGCGTTACGACGACAACAAGGGTGTCGGTGTCTTCTCCGGTGCTGGTTCAGGATGTTCTTCCTTAACAGTTACTTTTGGTTCTACTGTGGTAACCATTCCCGCTAACCTTTTCAACACTGACAAAGAGAATGGCTATGATTATGCTTATGTTACCTCTATTAGCATTCCTAGTAGTGTAAAGGAAATTGGAAACAATGCATTTGAGGATTGTTTCAATTTGAAAACCGTTACTTGCAAACGTACCAGTCCGGTATTAGGAACAGACGTATTTAAGAACTGTCCTACCTCTGCGAAGTTTAATTGCTACTACGGTGGCACAGTTGCAGCGTTTGCAAAAGAATACAATTATAAATATTCTTACTTAACACCTACAAAACCTGAAATTAATTCAATTTCCAACACTTCCAAGGGCGTAAAGATTACATGGACTGCTTCTTCCGGCGCATCCAAGTATTACATCTACAGAAAAACAAGTGCTTCTGGAAAATGGGTACTGCTTGATTACGTCAAACCAAGTGTACGCTCTTTTGTTGATGATGAAGCAACAGCAGGTAAGACATACTACTATACTGTAAAAGCTTACGCACCGGGCGGCTTGTACAGCTCTTACGACAAAACAGGGCACAAGATAGAATTCTTAAAGGCTCCTAAGAACTTAAAGTTAACAAACAAGGCTTCCGGTATTTATGTTGACTGGGATGCATCAACGGGTGCAGAAAAGTACCTTGTATACCGTAAAAAGGGCAATGGAAATTATAAGAAGATCGCTACAGTAAGTAATACCTATTATTATGACAAAACAGCTACTACGAACGGTTCTGCATACAGCTATTATATTTACGCATACGACAGCGGTAGCAAGAGTAATAAAAGTGTAGTAAAATCGACTTACCGCCTGAGCAATGCAACGCTTACCAGCGTGGCAAGTAGTTCTTCCGGAAAATTAACAGTTAAATGGAGCAAGAACATCTATGCAACCGGGTATCAGATTCAGTATAGTACTAACAGCTCCTTCTCCAATGCAAAAACATTGACTGTTTCCGGTAAATCTACTGTATCAAAGACAATTTCTAATCTTACAAAGAACAAAAAATATTATGTACGTGTTCGCGCTTGTAAGAACGTATCTGGTTCGAATTACTACTCCAAATGGAGCAGTTCCTTAGCAGCAACAATTAAAAAATAAGGGGCTGTCAGGGAATAGATCGTTCTAAATAGGGCGAGGTGCGGCTCATATGCACCAAAACCTCGCCCTGATTTTCCCTAAAGTTGAGGCGATCCCCTATGCGATTCTCCATCACTTCACCTATCATATCACTCACGAGGTAGAGGGCATCAACCGTATGCTTCTCTTTCTCACACCCAAGCCCATCGGCACCATCGAGTGGGAGTGATCCCACAGGTCTAAAAAGCCCAGTCATCACCGGACTTTTTAAGGATTTGAGCCATTCGTGGCAACGAAATGGCAACAAAACTTCATTATTCAACAATAAAGAGCTAACTGATTTTGATTAAGTCAGTTAGCTCTTTTTATTTTAGTCGTTATATTTGTTCAGGGTACGGATGATGTGTACAGTAGATAGCACTGCGTTGTAGCATAACTCAGCATCCATAGCGGTTGCAGTTCGATTGTGTGTCAGTTCATTTGAGAAATCAACTGACGCTTTCGCAAATTTGACTTCACGCTCTTTGCTTTTCTTATGCATGCAGTAATGGATGTAAGCATCTAACATGCGCTTCGAGTCTGCTGATCCAATATCCGTCCCATCGGTAGAGGGGTGTTTCGATTTATCAAAGACTGTCTGAGCCAAAGTGATCAGCAGTTCCCTGCCGTACATTCCAACAGATTGATAATCAAGGGTCTTCTCCGCTGAAACCAAGACATCCTTCATACGACCAACCCCATCATCCACTAAATCCCAGCCGGTTGGCTCGTAATGTAATAGAGTTGTTGTGTTTTCCTCGGAGTTTTCCAATGTATCAATCAGAGGGGCATATATATCACGGACAAATGCTCTTCTACTTTGATATGTGTCCAGATTTCGTTGCTTGTAATCGTTGTACCAGTCCCACAGGTCATTATATCTGTGTATTGGCTCAAGGCCAAGTTGTTTAAGAACTGAGAGTAAATACTGATGACGCCGTTTATAGCCATCATTCTCGCTCTTGTCCCTAATTTGGATAATTCCCGTACCAGCTTTGATTAGGGTTTCTTTTTCTTCTTCAATCAAGCGAAGAACGCTTTCTTTATTGTGTTGAGGAGCTATGGCTGCCCAATCAACATACTGGTCAATTTTTGCAACCAGCTCAATGCCGGTTATTACAAGCTGTTCATCTTTGTAAAAGGAGTTTAGTGAGTTAGTCAATGCCTCCTCATACTTTTTCTGTACAGGAAGGATTTTTGCAAAATCCGCATATTTCAGATGGAATTTTAGTTTGAAATAGTCAATTCCACCATTCCAGTTATCGTGGTCAACAAAGTCCAGAGAGTACTCCGCTTTTTTAACAATGTCAATAATTGCTCCATGATTAAGCTGTCGCAGATCTTGAATAATCATCGAAACGATTTTTTGGACATCAACAGGATAATCCATACTTGTTCACCTCCGGGGTCTCAGTTGTTTACATCGTTCAGACCTTCCAGAAGCATATCGCTGAGCGCCTGAGAAGGTACTTTCGCCCAACGCTGTGTGGTATCAAATTCGGGATAGCGGTAACGCCAACGATCATATTCTTCCTGCGTGATCTCACCTGCTTTGAGCATAGCAGCAGCCTGTCTCCAAGCACACAGCATTTCGTGAAGCTGAGCGGCATCCTTGGTTTTACGCACATCGACCTTCAAGCAGATTTCCCCATCGGCTTCGTCGATATGGAGTCCGTATCTGTCCTCCAAGGTGAACAACGTGTGCATCAGACCGATATAGGAATCAATGTCCGGTACGGCAAGAGCCTGCGGAGATACATCAAGCGTATCAGCCAATGCTGTGGTCAAATCCGTTTTAGGAGTTCTTGTTCCTGTTTCATACTGAGCGAGACGAACATCGGCAGACTTCTCCGAGAAGCCTACCTGCATACCAAGATATTTCTGAGTCATACCACGCATATTGCGGAAAAAGTTAATTCTTTCGCCGATAGCCATAATCATTCTCTCCTATCGTAAATGTCTTGTTTATAGTAGTATAGCATATTTGTTTAAGATAGTCAAGATATATTAAATAAATTTGTTTAATATTCTTTCTGCAAGCCTCTTGACATAAACATAAATGTTTAGTATAATGATGGTGAAGCTAAACAAATATGCTTAACATTCTAATAACGGCATGATAATACTCGCTCGGGCAAATCGGAGGCGACAAGAAAGTATCCGACACGAAATAAGGATTATTATGCCAAAAGCTCAGAGAGCACAGTCAATGGGAATCTGAATCAATGTTTTAAGGACTTTTTTGAAAGACTGTTGATTTTTCCTCTCTGAAATTCCGAATCAGTGAAAGGAGTGATTTACACAGCAAACCAACACAACTGAATAACAGCCGCAGGAAACCGTCAGTCAACCGCAGATCAACAAATCACAGGAGGTACGCTTATTGAACGAGAACAACTTTATGAAAGTCGAAGACGTGGCAAAGGAACTGGGGATCTCAATCTCCCACTCCTACAAAGTCATGCAGCAGCTCAATAAGGAGCTGAAAGCAAAAGGGTATATGACCATCGCAGGAAGGGTCAACCGCAAATATTTTATGGAAAAGTTCTGCTACAACGGAACGGAAAGGAAGTGATTAAATGGCAGTTTATAAAGAAGAAAAAACAGGCACTTGGCGAGTGATCTACCGCTACACCGATTGGACGGGTGAAAAGAAGCAGACACAGAAGCGTGGTTTTCAGACCAAGCGTGAAGCACAGGCTTGGGAGCGTGAACAGCTCAATAAAGCGAGAGCCGATCTGGATATGACCTTCAAGAGCTTCGTAGAGCAGTACACGGCTGATATGCAGACCCGTATCAAGGAAAACACATGGGCAACCAAGGAGCATATCATCCGTTCCAAGCTGTTACCGTACTTCGGCAAACTGAAGATGTCTAACATCACCGCCCAGCAGATCATCACATGGCAAAACGAGCTTATGAATTACAAGGACGAAAACGGAAAAGCCCTTTCGCCCGTATATCTCAAAACGATCAACAATCAGCTCAGCGCCATCTTCAACCATGCGGTGAAGTTCTACAACCTCAAAGAAAATCCTTGCAGGAAAGCCGGCAGCATGGGCAAGAAGAAAAACCGAGAAATGCTGTTCTGGACGAAAGAGGAATATCTGAAATTCGCAGAGGTGATGATGGACAAGCCCCAGTTCTACTACGCATTTGAAATGCTTTACTGGTGCGGTATCCGTGAGGGCGAGCTGTTGGCGCTCACTCCGGCAGACTTCGATTTCAAGAAAGGCACGGTAAGCATAAACAAATCCTATCAGCGGTTGAACGGACGTGATGTTATCACCACTCCCAAAACGGAAAAGAGCAACCGCATCATCACCATGCCGCAGTTTCTCGTCGAGGAAATACAGGACTATCTCAGACAGCTCTACGATGTGGGTATGAACGATAGAATGTTCCTTGTAACCAAGAGCAGTCTGCACAGAGAAATGGCAAGAGGTGCAAAGGAAGCGGGCGTACAGCGTATCAGAATCCACGATATTCGTCACAGCCACGTTTCCCATCTGATCGACATGGGCTTCTCCGCTACGGCGATTGCAGACCGTGTAGGACACGAAAGCATTGACATCACCTACAACTACGCACACCTGTTCCCGTCCAAGCAGACGGAAATGGCAGACAAATTGAATATGGAAAGGGGCGCATGATTATGTCAGCAAAGAACATGGACAACCACAACCGATGGAGAAACAGAACGGTGGCGTTCCGAGTGTCGGACGAAGAAAATGCACAGATCGACCTCGCTGTGAAGCTCACAGGGCTTACCAAACAGGACTATATCACTCGCAGACTTCTCTGCAAGGATGTGGTGGTACAGGGCAATCCGAGAGTGTACAAGGCACTCAGAGATCAGTTCGCCGCCGTCCTGGAGGAGCTTCGACGCATTGAAGCCGGTGAGGGGGTGAATGATGAACTGATCGACACCATCAATCTGATTGCAAGCATTATGGATGGAATGAAGGAGGACGATGCCTATGGTAATTGACGCAAAAGAAAAGACTGCCCTTGCAACATCTGTTGGCGCAGATGAAAGGCAGTCCGTTCAAAACACTAATAATATTATACCCACTTCCGATGTGGAATTCAATCACCCAGATGAAAATTCTTCGGAAAATCTTGAAGAAATCTATCGTCAGATGCGCCGCATGGCAGACCCGCACTATCTTCACACGGTTTCTATGACCGAGTTGTATCAGACCTCTTACGAGAGCAGACCGCCGATTATAGGCGGCCTGCTCTACGGAGGGGCGTATATCCTCGCAGGTGCGCCGAAGATCGGCAAATCCTTCTTGGTAGCGCAGATAGCCTATCATGTCAGCACAGGCAAGAAGCTTTGGGACTTCGATGTGCATCAAGGTACGGTGCTGTACCTCGCTCTGGAGGACGATTACCAAAGAATCCAAAGCCGTATGTTTATGATGTACGGTGTGGAGGACAGTGAAAAGCTCCACTTTGCAACGGTGGCAAACAAGATCGGAAACGGGCTTGATGAACAGCTTGAATACTTTATGCGGGAGCACCCCGATACCAAGCTGATTATCATTGACACGATGCAGAAAATCCGTGAGGTGGGCGGCGAGGCTTACAGCTACGCCAGCGATTATGAAATCATCGGCAAGCTGAAGCAATTTGCAGACAAGCACAGTATCTGTGTTCTGACCGTCCATCACACAAGAAAGCAGCCTGCAGGAGATACCTTTGAAATGATCTCCGGCACGACAGGATTACTCGGATGTGCCGACGGCTCCCTGCTCATGCAGAAGAAAAAGCGAACAGCGTTGGAGGCAACCATTGATGTGGTCGGACGAGATCAGCAAGACCAAATCCTCTATCTGAGCAAAGACCCCGACACGCAGATATGGAACCTGGACAGAACAGAAACCGAGCTTCACAGAGAGCCGCCCGATCCTGTATTGGAAGCGGTGGCAAGGTTGGTTACACCGGAGCAACCGGAGTGGACAGGCTCACCCTCTGAGCTTGCAGAAAAGCTCAATATTGGAATGGCGGCAAACGCCTTGACCAAGTATCTGAACATCAAACACGGCAGGCTCAAAGACGAATACGGCATCAGTTATGAGAATAAAGCCAAGCACTCCGGGCGCAGGGTCACATTGACCTTGATGCCTTTGGATGCAGCACAGTAAACCGAGTGCGACGGTTGCGACGGTCGCAACGGTTAAAACGATACCACCAAAATCACCGTCGCAATCGTCGCTATCGTTGCGGAAAGGAAACGAAGCGAATGAAAAACGTACAGATACCCTATGAGCTGTTCGTTGATTTGGTGCTTTACCACCTCAACGGAGAGGATAACTTCGACGAAGAAATCCGACAGGGCTTAGAGCAAAAGCTGGATGCCATGCTCAACCGACAGCTCTACTCTCAATACAAGACCGCCCCCACCGAAGAACAGCGGGAACAGGCAAGGCAGGAATATCTTGACCGCCGTGGAGTGCCGCAGAGCTACCGCTGGACTATTTCTCCTTGGGAGCTATGACAGGAGCGTGCCACGCTCCTGTGGATGGCAGACAAGGCAAAGCATTGGCTGACACAGACCTCACCGCATCTCCCGTCCCCATCGAAAAATCCGCAGATTTGGAGATGGATGGCAGAGAGGATTTTCAAAACTTCTCTGCCTGTGGGCGGCGGCATTGAAGCAAATCCCGTTGCGGAAAGGCTGTCGGTCACGCCGTATTTTGAGGATGTGGGTACTACCTGCAAGCCGAAAAAGACGGCAGAGGCTTCCGCAGAAGCCGCATACCCCCTCGGAGAGCCCACGGTACTTTGCAGCCGTAGGATGAAAGTATCATAGTGGGTTATTACACTTTCGCAAAAGTGTCTCTCCGAAACGCTACTCTCTACAACACCAACAAAACGCAGGAGGTAAATGCCTATGGCAAGAGGCGATGGTATCCATCGTACAAGTGCAAGAAACGCAAAATTAGCTGATGCAGACATCAGCAAAACACAAGGTCATAACGAACGAGAAAAGGAATCCTATTCCAATCAAGATATAGTCCCGGAGCGAACTTCGATGAACGTCCATTTCAAAACTCCGACAGCCGGTTACACGGAAATGTTTGAGCAGATGGTGGCGGACGGAACGATCTCCACTCGTGGTCTGAAAGCCGATGCCGACAAATTCGGTGAACTGGTTTTCGATGTAAACTCCGCATACTTCTACAATCACGGCGGCTACGATTTCGCAAAACAGTTTTACGAAGATGCTTACAAAGCGGCAGTAAAAATCGTAGGCGGTGAACAATATATCCTCTCTGCAGTGATGCACGCCGATGAACGTAACCGAGCCATGTCGGATGCCTTGGGGCAGGATGTGTACCACTACCACCTACACGTTGTCTATGTGCCGGTGGTCGAGAAAGAAGTCAAATGGACAAGACGATGCAAAGATCCGTCCTTGGTCGGCACAGTCAAAGAGCGAATCACGCAAGTGAGCATGAGCAAGAAATGGGAATCACAGCCCGTTCTCGGAGAGGACGGCGAACCACTGAAAACGAAAACCGGAAAAGCCGTTCTCAAACAATCCTACTCTGTGCTGCAGGACAATTTCTTCGAGCATATGCGAGCCACCGGATACACCGATGTGGAACGTGGCGAGCGTGGCAGCACCGAAGAACATCTGACGGTTACGCAGTTTAAGGTTATGAAAGAACAGGAGCGTTTGAGCGAATTGCAGGATGCGAGAACGGAGATACAATCCGAGATCGCAGAACTACAGGAGGCTCACGCCAAGGAAACCGAGAAACTGGACAAAACCAAAGAGCGCATCCAAAAGCAGAAACTTGACCTCAAACGGATAGACGAGATTGAAGCCAAGCCCACTCTAATCGGAAACAAGGTCATGGTGGATAGGGACGATTTCGATATGGTCATCACAGCGGCGAAGAAGCATATCACACAGGAAAAGAAAGAGCCCGCTTTGCAAAAAGCCCTGGATGCCGCACACAAGCTGATCGCAGAATTGAAAAACACGGTAGCCGATCTCACAAGGAAATTGGCAGCGGCAACCAAGGAACTGTCCGAATACAAGTCCGTCCGTGGTCAGCTCCGCACAGCGGATCTGGAGAAGGAAAATGACCGTCTCCGTAGCAGACTTCGCACCTATGAGGATGTAATTTCCCGCAACAATCTGTGGCATTTCTTTAGCGGAAGTCGTAGCAAAAACCGCAACAGAGACGATGCCCGCTGATTCCCGTGTAGAGCTGGAAAAAACGCAAATTTTCAAATGGGAGTGTTCAAATCGTATAGCGCATCATTTGAACGCTCCCCATCAAAAATCAGCCCACTTTTACAGGTAATGAGCTGAGAAAAATTCGTGAAAAACAGGAGGTTTTATGAGAACAGGTCTTTCCAAGAAACAGAAAGCAACAAACATCTATTTTAACGAAGCAGATAGCATGATCGAGGTCTGCACTTACAACACCGCACTCAAAAACAGGCTCACCGAGTATGCCGGGAAATATCCCTCTGAGTGCCGATTGATCGATGATGACGGAAACGGCTGTCTGACCTTTGAAGTCAGCAAGGGGCGCTTCGGTTTCAAACTGACCGCACCCTATGATGAAACCCGCCGTAAAGCTGCAAGCGAACTGGCAAAGAAAAACACCGAAAGATTAAGGAGGCAAGAACAATGAAAATCCAATCTTGTGCGTTCAATATGGATACCGCCTGCATGGAGCTGAAATTCGATGACGGCAGCATGATCGCCATTGATACAATCGCCGTGGAGAATGAAGTAGCCGACAATATGTATCAGCGGTCAGAGCTGGACTATCTGATCTACAACGACCCGGTGGCATACGCCGAGCTGATACTGAACGGCGATCCCGAAACCTATCTGAAAACTGTCACAGAATACAAGCCTTTGGATAGCTGACCACTGATGCTGGTAGTTAAGGTGTCGGTAGAAAATTTCACATTTTTGTGATATAATTCTATAAATACAGAGCATAAACAGCGGCGATCTGGCTAACCGCCAAGTCGTCGCTGTTTTTCTCAATTATTTTTCAAAATTATTTTTTGAGAGTGTCCAAAATCGCCATCCCCCATCGTTATTATAGTTAAAACAACCCAAGGGGGGAACTGATATGTTATCCGAAGAAATGTTGAAGCAAGCAGCGGAAGAACTGGCTCATGCCATGAACGAGAGCTTGCCAAAACCGGAACAATGCCAACATCATTTTTCTGAAAGATTTGAAGCAAAGATGTGGGAACTCCTTTCGCCATTGCCAATATCCCCGGATGATAATAAAACAAAGATGTTTTGAAAATTTTTCAAATTGAGTGTAGTTTTTTGCGACAGATTGCAAGTATATAAGTGAAGGAGTATATCAAGGAGGTGCAACCTATGAAATGCCCTAAATGTAATGCGGAAATGGAAACCGGTATGATCCAGTCCGGTAAAATGATTATCTGGACAAATAAGAAACATCACATAAGCATCAATCCTCGGAAGGATGATGTTGTACTGGCAGACAATCCTTTAGGTGGTACAACTGCGCCTGCTTGTATCTGCCGTAATTGTGGTCTTGTAGTTGTTGAATACGGTAAAGAGCAATGAATGTAAATATTACAAAGACAAAAGAATATTACGCTAAAATAACTGATTCCGAATTGTGCGGTTGCGACTATTGCCGTAATTACAGACTTCAGATCAAGTCTGCGCTTCCGGAGGTTGCTGCGTATTTAGATTCTTTAGGCATTGACATCAAAAAACCTTTTGAAACCTCACCTCTTGAACCCGACGAAAACGGAATGTTGGAATACTGTGGCTGTCAATACATTGCATTTGGAAACTGTGACCTCGAATATCGTCACAGAATTGGTGATGTGGAATTTCGTATTGCGACATCGCATCCCAGCACAGGTATTGAGCAAGAGCATTTTGTTTTGGAATTGTTTCCGGTTCAACTGAAATTTGTTTGTAAAGATTGAATTTGACAAAGGCGGTGATTAAGTGCAAATAGTTGACAGACTTTTAGATGCCCCATGTTACATAATTGAGTTTCTACCTCAACAAGTTCCGAAGGATTGTGGTGGACAGTTTTTCGCTGTCGAGGACTATTTGCTCAAACACCGTGGGCGTTATGGGATGAGCGATAGACTTGTTCGCATCATTTTGAAAGCAATGTGCTATTATCCCGTAGTTGTTTATTGGGGAGATTGGATTGAACAACCTACCCCCGAACAGGTGGTAGAAATCATTGATACCATTATAGAAAACCATTCTGGTAATATGAATATGGTGTTCACAAACAAAGATGCACTTGTAGAATTCGGAGGCGATTGCCTAAATATGAGCATTTATAATCCCGATGAAGAAATGTGTGTACTGTTTGAGAAAATCGCCACTTCCGAGGGAATGTTTTGGCGAAAAGCAGATTGAATTTGACAAAGGAGTGTGATTGTATGAAAAAAATGATATTGGGAGTGGCGTGGCAGATATTAGGATTTCTTGGTGCGATTATTATCTTATGCTTTGCAGCACCGCATAAATGGGACTATATGGGGATAACTGGCATTTTAGGTAGTTTGTTGGGATTGGAATTGATAGTCCCTCTTATTGTATGCGTTGTCTTATTTGTTCTGGG
>ERZ808026.178-NODE-178-length-13320-cov-3.988900_pt1 | contig 13320 bp, 7 predicted proteins | sample MGYA00380182_ERZ808026 | MGnify/ENA primary metagenome ERZ808026 (study PRJEB31490, sample SAMN06133376) | cow dung metagenome | isolation source: H9 | host: cow | place: China: Chengdu | collected 2015-05 ... | reverse complement strand
CCACCACATTTAGTGTAGCAGTCATTTCGACGAGCTCAATGAGCGCTACACTCATTACTTTTGGGACAGCCCCTTTTTTTTCTTATTTGACCATAACTCATAAAAAAATTATAATAAAACATTATGAATAGAAGACTTATTACATCCGCTTTACCTTACGTTAATAATATTCCACATCTTGGAAATTTGATTCAGATGCTTTCCGGTGATGTTTTTGCACGTTTCTGCAGAAGCCGCGGTTACGATACACTTTATATCTGTGGTACTGATGAATACGGTACTGCAACAGAAACAAAAGCCATTGAAGTTAATAAAACTCCCCGCGAACTTTGCGATTATTACTATGGCGAACACACAAAGATTTACGACTGGTTCCATATCAATTTTGATAAATTCGGTCGTACTTCAAATGATGAATGTACAGAAATTACACAGGCGTTGTTTAATGACCTGGATAAAAACGGATACATCAAAGAACACGCAAATAAACAGCTTTTCTGTCCTCATTGCAATATGTTCCTTGCAGACCGTTATGTTCATGGAACTTGTCCAAAGTGTGGTTCTGAAAAAGCCAGAGGTGACCAGTGCGACGACTGTGGCTCTTTGCTTGATCCAACTGAATTAAAAGAACCAAAATGTGCAACTTGTGGCAGTACTCCAGAAGTTAGGGAAACAAAACACCTTTACATTGATTTGCCTTCAATTTCAAAGAAACTGGACGGATGGATGAATGAAGTCAGCGTAAAGGGAAAATGGTCAGACAATGCCATAAACATTACAAAAGCATGGATCCGTGACGGTCTGAACGAACGTGCCATTACCCGCGATCTTAAATGGGGTATTCCTGTTCCAAAAGCCGGTTATGAAGACAAGGTTTTCTATGTTTGGTTTAATGCTCCAATCGGATATATGTCAATTACAAAACAGCTTGCAAATGAACTTGTAAAAGCCGGCAAGCAGAGTTTTGACTGGAAAAGCTGGTGGCTTCCTGAAGAAAGTGAAGAAGGCAAGTCTAAGGCTAATGTTGATTTGTTCCAGTTCATTGGAAAGGACAACATTCCGTTCCACACTGTAATTTTCCCATGTACTTTGCTTGGTTCCAGTCACAACTGGACAAAGCTTTATCACATGAGTTCTACTGAATATTTGAACTATGAAAGCGGTAAATTTTCCAAGAGCCGCGGAGTAGGCGTTTTCGGAACAGATGCAATTGAAACAGGAATCAAAGCTGACGCATGGCGTTTCTATATTTTCTACAATCGCCCGGAAAAGCAGGACTATCAGTTTACATGGAAGGAATTCCGTGAAAAGTACAACGGGGAACTTCTTGGAAATCTTGGAAACCTTGTAAACAGAACATTACTTTTTGTAAACAAATATTACGAAGGCATTATTCCTGATGCTCCTGTTGATGAAGAGCTTTGGGCAAAGGTTCGTGAACTTGAAGCAAAAATCACAGAAAATCTTGAATGGGCAAATCTTCGAGATGCATTCCATCAGATTTTTGAAATTTCTGATATTGCAAACAAAGCTTTCCAGAATGGCGAACCTTGGAAGACTCGCAGCGAAAATCCAGAAGCAGCTGCAAAGCTTATTCATAACCTTTGTTATGTAATCAAAGATCTTATGATTATGGCTCATCCATTTATTCCACAGTTTGCGGAAACAATTCTTTCTTACCTTGGTAAGCAGATTTCTGAACCTTGTTTTGGAGAAGAACCTGTTGCAGGCGGATTGAACTGGTCAGATCTTGGAAAAACAGAAGGTCTTGATAAGGTTGGCGAAACTGCAGTTTTCTTTACACCTCTTGACCAGAAAACTGCAGACGTATTCCGCGAAAAATTCAGCGGAAGCCAGCAGGAACGCAAAGATAAATCAGAAGGCAAACAGAAAAAAGAAAAAAAACAGGAAAAAAAGAAAGAAGAACCTCAGGTTTTACCAGAATCTGAGCAGCCTGTGCATTTTGCAAAGAACATTCAGCTTAAGGTTGCAAAGATTATAAAGGTTGAACGTAACCCTGAATCTGACAAGCTTTATGTTGAACATGTTGATGATGGCAGTGGAACAGATCGCATAATCCAAAGTGGTTTGGTTCCATATCTTAAAGAAGAAGATTTGCTTGGAAAAACTGTAATTATTGCAGACAACCTGGCTCCAAGAAAAATGCGCGGAATTGAAAGTCGCGGTATGCTTCTTGCTGCTGACTACAAGGATGAAAACGGCAAGGACTGCGTTGAAATTCTTACAGCTCCCTGGGCAGCTCCTGGAACAAAAGTTGTTCTTGAAGGCGACGATGTTAATGCAGAAAAACCTGCAGAAATTCAGGCAGATACTTTCTTCCAGATTGAAATTAAGGTTATTGATAAAGCCGTTCAGATTGGCGGAAAGAATCTTGTTGTTGATGGAAAGCCTTTGTCAACTGAAAAAACTGTAAATGGACCTGTTTCATAATGTATAAGATTGAAATACAAGAAATTGCGGAAGTATCCAGTTCAAATTCCGGATACTTTCAGCAGACAAAATTCTGGTGTGAATTCAAGGAAAATCATGGATGGAGCTACAGAAAGTTCCGCATTTCTTGGATTCATATAGAAGCTGACTCAAAAGGAAATACTCAGGCAAACGGAAGTCAGGAAGTTAGTGTTCTTACACGAACTTTCGCAAAAGGATTTTTTTCTTTGGCTTATGTTCCTCTTTTTCCTTCTCTCCCTATTGAAGGTGTAAACAGTCACGACCAGAATATTGAATTCACAAATCTTATGGGCGAAATTGGCATTGCGTTAAAGCCGTTTCTTCCAAAGAACACAATCTGCATTCGCTTTGATCCTGCTGTTGGCTTTGACAATACAGAGGATAGAGATATTTTCGTTCGTGGAACAAAGCTGGTTGCTTTTGCAGACCGTCTAAAATTAAAGAAAAGTGCCGTTGATATACAGCCACCAGATTCAACTCAGATTGATTTAACACCTGCAGAAGATGAAATTCTTTCAAAAATGAAATCCAAGTGGCGTTATAATGTTAATCTTAGCGCTCGAAAAGGCGTTGAAATTATCCGCGTTACTGGTGAAAATGAAAAACTGTCTGAATATCTTGATATTTTCTATGATTTGTACAAAATTACAGCAGAACGAGACGGTATTGCTCTTCATGCAAAAAGCTATTACGAAGATTTACTTAGAAAGTCTGCGGCAGAAATTGCAGCTGGAAAAGATGTTCCTGTAATAAGTCTTTATCTTGCAAAGCACGAAAAGGACTTTCTTGGTGCAATTATTACGCTGTTCAGTAAAACAGAAAGCATTTATCTTTATGGATGCTCAGGCAATGTAAAACGCAACCTTATGCCAAATTTCCTTTTACAGTGGACTGCAATGAAGGATGCAAAGGCTTACGGCAGTCAGTATTATGATATGTACGGAATGCCTCCTGCAGATGATGAAAATCACCCTATGCATGGCTTGTATCTTTTTAAGACTGGTTTTGGTGGAAATAATATTCACAGAATCGGAAGTTTTGATATTCCATTGAAATTTGTTTACAGATTTTATGACAAAGCTGAACGAGTCCGGGCATTCTGGCATAAAGTAATTCTAAAAAAAATCCGCGGGCGGTAATCAGTGAAGACAGAAGATTTCCGCTTTTTAATTGACTGCAAAAAAGAATTTGAATTTGATTTTCGTGGAATAAAGTATTCAATTACATATGGTTCAGATTCTAAAGGCGACTATATTGCTTTTGGTCGTCTTTTTCAGCCTAAACGTTTTTATTCCTGGGGTGAACTTATGAATGAAGCTGAGGTTGAAAATTCCTATTTTCGTGAAGTTTTAGAAGATTTGTAAAAAAAATGACTGACCTTTGAAGCTTAGTTTTCTGGTCAGCCATTTTTATTTTTATTCTTTACCGTTCCAGCAGTATGTGCACAGCTTACAGTGTTCTAGTCCAGTGCTGTCAAGCATATCGTCAAGACGGTGATAGCGTAAAGTTGTAAAATGAAGCTGCTTTCTGATTTCTTCCTGCATTTTTGCGTACTCTGGAGTATCTGGATCACAGTATTTCTGAAGAGTTTCCATGCTTACGTTTTCACCTTCAAACTGACGTACAACCCGGCGTGCAATCAGATCCATTTCCGACTTAGAACGTGAGAAATTAAGATATTTACAGCCGAACATGATTGGAGGGCAGGCCGGGCGAACATGAACTTCTTTTGCGCCGCTTTCGTAAAGGAAATCTGTTGTTTCTCTAAGCTGTGTTCCGCGGACAATTGAATCATCAATAAGAAGAATACTTTTGTCTTTGATAAGCTGCTGAACAGGAATAAGCTTCATGTGTGCAATAAGATTACGCTGATCCTGACTTGTAGGCATAAACGAACGTGGCCAGGTTGGTGTATATTTGATGAATGGACGAGTAAACGGAATTCCAGCTTCGTTTGCATAACCAACTGCATGGGCTGTTCCAGAATCAGGAACGCCGGCAGCACAGTCAGGATGAATGTTGTCGTCCTTGTCGCGCTTTGCAAGATATTTTCCGCAGTTGTAGCGCATGGCTTCTACATTTACACCTTCATAGCAGGCTGTAGGATAGCCGTAATAAATCCATAGGAATGTACAGATTTTCATTTCTTTCTGTGGCTGCTGGAGAACTTCAACTTTATCTGCAGTCACAAAAACAATTTCTGCAGGTCCCAGTTCCTTGTAATCCTTGTAGCCAAGGTTGATGTATGCGTGGCTTTCAAAGCTTAAACAGAAACCATTATCCTTGCGGGCAATCTGAAGAGGAGTGCGCCCGAATTTGTCTCTGGCACCATAAATTCCCTGGTCAGTCATTACAAGCATTGTAATAGAACCTTTGATTTTTTCCTGAACGTATTTTATTCCTTCAAGAATTGATTTTTTCTGATTGATAAGAGCAACTACAAGCTCTGTCTGATTTATTTCGTTGCCGCTCATTTCAAGAAAGTGTGCATAACCTTCTTTTAAAATTTCATCAGCAAGCTCATCTTTGTTTGTTACGATTCCGACTGTTGTTACCGCAAAGTTTCCAAGGTGAGAATGAACTAAAAGTGGCTGTGGTTCGTAATCGCTTATACAGCCAATTCCAATTTTCCCGTGCATTGTGCCAATATCATCTTCAAATTTCGTACGGAATGGTGAATTCTGAATGTTATGAATAGAGCGAAGGAATTTTCCTTCTTCAGAAATGATGCAAAGTCCGCCTCTGCGAGTTCCTAAATGTGAATGATAATCAACTCCGAAAAATAAATCCAAAGAACAGTCGTTCCTTGATGCAACTCCAAATATGCCGCCCATTTGTAACCTCTATGGAGATAGAGTAATACTTTTTTTGTTTTTTTTCCATAGTAATTGACAGTATGTTTAACAAGAACAAAAAAATGAAGTTTTGAAAAAAAATTGACATTTGATAATTGTGTAATAAAATAAAGTGGGAATTTTATTTATTGGAGGAACATTTATGAGACGTTTTTATCTATTTTTGACAGTTGTTTTATTTTTGTTTTTTTCTTGTGCAAATAATATTGCTGACAATAAAAATGATTTGGCAGCTATGCTTATTTTGCAGAATTTGCAAAAAAAAGAAACTTCAAATACAACAGTTAAATACGGTTCTATTACAATTAATACAGGAAATTCAGAATCTCGTGCTACAGATGTTGCTTCAATAAGTAAAGCTACTGTTACTGTATACTGGGGTAACAAAGCTGAAGAAAAAAAAGATGCTTCAGTAGATTTCTCTGGGAATGGTACAGGTTCAGTTACAATAAATGAAATTCCTGTTGGAAAAAATCGTGTAATTGTTGTTGAAGCAGCTGAAAATATCAATAACATAATTAATAAAATGGCAGGAATTGAAATTTCTGCAGTGACAGATATAAAGGCTGGAAATAATAATGTTACTGTAAACTGGAAATCAACAGCAGAAGGAAATGTTTACAGAAAGCTTTTAAGTTCATCTAAAGTTAACTTTGAAAATATTTCTAGAGATGATGTTAAGGCATTGATAAATGAAAATGTTCATTCATCACTTATTAATTCTGATTCAATTGCTGCGGATATAATAAATAACAGTAAAAAATCTGCTGATTATTATGTAAAAACAGCTGGTTCTGTAAAGTTTACTTCAGATTCTTCAGAAAATAATGTAATATTCCAGGTTTGTGATCCGGCATCGTCAAAGTTGGATTCTATACGTTCTGGTGTAAACATAATTAGTGGCATTACTCCTGGTACTTGGAAAGTTTTTGGGGTATTAAATGATTCTGTAATCTTTTCGAAATCTGTAGATGTTGCTTCTGGTGCAGAAGTTGATTTAGGTACAATACAATTCAAAACGCCTGTACCAAGACTTGAAGATTCTACTGGTACACAAATAAGCGAATTTATTTCTGGCAGTACAAAAGTATATTTAAATGCACGCACTTATGATGATGAAACACCTCTTAGTGATGTTGTTATATACTATACAACAGATGGTACAGAACCAGATGCTTCCAGCACTAAGTATACATCTGATGGAATTTCTGTAGATGTTGGAACAACATTAAAAGCTGTTGCAATAAGCAATTTGCTAGGTAATTCTAATGTTTCTTCATGGACTTTTGAAAAACCTTCTATTGGTATGCAGCATCCGAAAACAGGAAATTATTCTGTTGCGTCTACAGATACAACTGCAGTTTTGGGTGCAAATGTTAAAGGTGACAAAACTTCTTTTGTTCTTTATTCAGCAAATGCTACGAAAGTCCTGCTGGAAATTTACAGTAAACCTTTTGGCGATGCTGTTCCTCTTTATGATTACTGGATGGAAAAAGACAGCAGTAATTACTGGCGCATTACATTGAACGGTAACCTTAAAAACGCAATTTACGCATTCCGCTGCTGGGGCCCAAACTGGGAATATTCAGATGAATGGCAAAGAGGCGGAAGCAGCATAGGATTTATTTCTGACTGCGATGAAAACGGAAACCGCTTTAACCCGAATAAAGTTGTATTTGACCCGTACGCAAAAGAAATTACGCACGACCCTAGCAACAAAGATGCGCTTTCACATTCTCCAAGCACAGAAAAACCGTATAATGCGCTTTCTACCGGTGCAGATTTGAGAAATTACGATACAGGAAAAATTGCCCCGAAAGGCTATATTATTAGCGACAGCACAAGTTACGGCACAAAACCTGGAATCCCTCAGAAAGATGCAATAATCTATGAGGCACATGTACGCGGCATTACAAAACATTCGTCAACGGCAAATCTTTCTTCCCTTTTAAGCGGCTACAGTCAGTTTGCTAGCGTTCAGGATATTCCTTCTGAATATAGAGGAACTTACAAAGGCGCTTCATATCTTGTTCCATATTTAAAAGCGCTTGGTATAAACACAATCGAACTTCTTCCTGTTCACGAAACAGACAACGATGCAAATCCTGATGACGGCCCGGGCGGAAACTTCTGGGGCTACATGACATTCGATTATTTTGCACCGGACAGACGCTATTCTTATGATAAAACGCCGGGTGGCCCTACAAAAGAGTTTAAAGAAATGGTAAAGGCTTTCCACGATGCAGGAATGGAAGTCTACCTTGATGTTGTGTACAACCATTCAGGCGAAGGCGGTCCTTGGAATGGAAGTAAAGACAATAACGCACAGGTTACAGTCGTAAGCATGCGCGGAATTGACAACAGCACTTATTATTCACTTGTTCCAAGCGATAAATCAGCATATTGGGAAACTACAGGCTGCGGAAATAACCTTCAGTGTGATAATCCTTATGTAAGAGGTTTTATCCTTGATTCCCTTGAATACTGGATTGATGAAATGGGCGTTGACGGCTTCCGTTTTGACCTTGCAACTGTTCTTGGACGCGAATACAGTTCTTCAAGTTCTGGCTGGGATTACAATCTTAACGCAGAAACGACCGTAAAAATTGCGGAACTTGGAAAAGCAAAAAATGTTGAAATGATTGCAGAAAGCTGGGATTGCGGAAATAATTCTTATCAGGTAGGAAACTTCCCGGACGGCTGGGCAGGCTGGAACGGTTACTACCGCGACAGTATTCGAGCATTTGTCGGTAACGGTGCAGAAAGGGCTGCAATTTCATACACAGACGGAATTTACGGTTCACTTAATCATTTTGGTGCAGCCGAGCCTTCCGTAAACTTTGTAGTTGCCCACGACGGATTTACGCTTGCAGATTTGTGTTCTTATTCAGGAGCCGGAAACGCTTTAAACGGAACATTAACATGGCCGTTTGGACCTAGCGACGGCGGAAACGGTGATAATAATTCACTTGGAACAGGAACAGAAGCTGCTTCAAACAGGCAGAGGGCACGAAATTATTTTGCAATGCAGATGTTCAGTGCAGGAATCCCGATGATTGTTTACGGGGATGAATTCGGACGAACTCAGAATGGAAACAACAATCCGTATAACATAGACAGCGTTGCAACATGGAACAATTATTCGATGGTTGCAACAGATTCTCCGCATACTGTAAGTACAGGTTCAGACGGAAAAGCTGAATGTGGAACTTACACAGATAAATTTGGAACATTTGACACTGAAGGCAAAAACGGAAACTTTGACTTTGCACGCTTTGTGATGAACGAAAGACTGAACAATGAAAGCCTTCGCCAGATTACAGGTGTTGATGCTCCAATTGAATGGTATTCAACTGCTGGAGTAAAAGGCTGGGAAGATTCAGGCTGTAAGAAAGCTGTAATGATAAACGGTTCAGGTGCTAAAAATGGCGGAACATATTACATGATGATTAATATGACAGGCTATGATGCATCATTTACATTTCCTTCGCCTTCAAGCGGAAAAGAGTGGACTCGCATTGTAGATACAGGAAACTGGGCAGAAACAAATTGCAATTATTGGGAAGAAAGCGATACTTCCTACAGGCGTGATTCTTCTAGCACTTACAGCGTAGGTCCGTACACCGTAACGATTTTAAAACAGGTTGCAGATTCTCCGGTATGTGCAACTCCTGTAATTAGCGGAACTTCTCCATTTGAAACAAGCACTCAGATTACAATTGAATGTTCTACAGAAGGTGCAAAAATCTATTACACTTTAAATGAAAATACTCCTTCAGAAGAGAACGGAACGCTTTACACAGGGGCATTTACCGTAACAGAAAGAACATCCGTAAATGCAATCGCTGTTTTAGACGGATATAAAGCATCCTCTGTTGCTTTAAAAACATTCTATGTAAAAGGATAAGTTTCTGAATCATCAAAAACAGCCGTAATGCTTCAGGGCTTTACCTGGAATTCTGCGCCGCGGGGAACAGGCTGGAATAAAGAAAATCCAAGTCCTTACTGGGGTAATTGGTATGGCATAATGAAAAAGAATGCTGCTTCAATTAAAGACACTTTTGAATATGTGTGGTTTAATCCGCCAAGCATCTGTGATTCAGCTTCTTCTGAAGGATATGCGCCAACAGAACTTAACAATTTGAACAGTTACTATGGAACGGCCGAAGAATTAAAAGAAGTAATTTCTGCAATTCAGCCTGCAAAAGCAATTGCAGATATTGTTGTAAATCACCGTGCAGGTTCAACTTGTTGGGGTGATTTTACAAATCCTGATTGGGGCGTTGTAAAAGGCGTAAAATATCCTGCAATCTGTTCTGATGATGAAGCTTTCAATGCAAGTTCTGGTGATAAAGCTCACATGGTAGGAAATCCTTCTGGAGCTGCTGATACAGGAGCTACATACGGTGCATACCGCGATCTTGACCACACAAATACTGTTGTTCAGGACGGAATCATTGCATGGATGAACGATGTTTTAAAACCTGCCGGATTTGTTGGATGGCGCTATGACTATGTTAAGGGATTTGGCGCAAGTTATGTAGGCCAGTACAATGCAGGTTCTTCTGCAGAATTCTCTGTAGGTGAATACTGGCCTACAGCCGGATATTCAATTGATAATCCTTCTTCATGGGGAAATGAAATTAAAAACTGGATTTCTGGTACAGAAACAGGCGGCCAGCGTTCCCGTGCATTTGACTTTGCATTAAAAGGCGCAATGAACAGCGTATTCGGATGTACATGGCGGGAAGGAGAATATCCAAATTATACTTCAGGCGGTTCTTCTGGAAGCGGAAATTATGCACTTCTTGCAGATGAATCAAACCTTTATATCAGCCAGCCTTCTGATGCCGTAACATTTATCGATAACCATGACACAGGCTCTAATCAGGGACACTGGGAATTGAATCGTAATAAAATCGGTGCAGGTTATGCCTTGATATTAACTCATCCTGGTGTGCCTTGCGTTGCATGGAGCCACTACTTTACCTTTACTGAAGGCGGAAACGGTGATACAACTTATCCGAACAGCGGAATTTCTGCGGCAGGAACTTATGTTGGCGGAAGCACTGTTGCCGGTACAAGCAATACTCTTCGCCAGCACATCGATTACCTTATCGGTTTGCGTAAGGAATTAGGCATTGAATACGATTCAGAGCGTGAAACAAAAAAAGCTGACAGTTCTGGATATGCAGCTGAAATTACCGGTACAAACGGAAGTTTAATCGTTTTGATTGGCACAGGTTATACTCCATCTGATTTTGAATACGAAGAAGTGTACAGTGGTACAAACTTTAAGATTTGGAAAAAAGACGGTTCTGGCGTTCAAAAATGTAGGACTCCTGTAATCACAATCAGCGGCGGAAATGCAACCATTACTTGTGGAACTGATGGCGCTACAATCATGTACGGATTTAGTTCTACAGCAATGAACAGCACTTATTCTGCACCTGTTACAATGACTGATGGTCAGACTATCTATGCTTATGCAACTAAAGATGGATTGAAAGATTCTGGTGTGGCAAGTAAGGCTTATACTGCCTTGACAACATTTAAGGCTACAAGTTCTGCAACCTGGATTACAGATGATGAATGTGTAATTTTTGCCTGGTGCTGGGGTGGCGGAGCAGGTGAAGGTGTCTGGTATGAAGGAACTTCTGATTCCTCTGGTGGATTTACCTGGGACGCTCCTAGTGATATTACAAACTTCCTGCTTGCTCGTTGTATAAAAGGAACAACAGTACCTGATTGGAAAAACAAATCAGATACTCCTGGTCGTATTTATAACAAGACAGATGATTGTGCAGTTACTTCTGGTACAACGCAGTATACTGTACAATGGAACTAAAATTTATGGGGCTGTCCCAAAAGTAATGAGTGCTACACTAAATGTGGTGGTTTCGATAAACTCAACCACCGTAATGCAAACTTATTGGACAGCCCCTTCCGAAGCGAAGCGGAGGAATGAGTAAGGCTTTGCCGACGGAACCACGGAACACCTGTTGCAAAAAATACTTGCGCCCCAAAAAAAATAATATCTTAAATTTTAATATTTTTTACAATTTTTCGATTATGGCTTTATAATATTTATATGACTCAAGAACAGAACTCCGAAAACTCTTATATTTTGGAAGGCCTTTTACAAGAATATCATTCTATCTGGCTGGTTGATAAAAACGATTTAACTTTTACGCTTTATAGGGCCGGAGAAACAACTGGTGCAAAAAAGGCATTTGAAATTGCTTTTAAATTAAAAACTTATGATAAAATTCTGGAAGCTTATGTTCAGAACGTTGTTGCAGAAAGAGATAGGGAACGCGTTAGAAAAGATGCCGATGTAAAAAATATTCTCAAGCAGATAAAGAAAAAAGGAATTTTTACAATTAACTATCTTCGTTTTAATAATGAAGGGCAGGAAGTTTATCAACAGATGGCATTTGCCGACTCTAAAACTGACAAATTTATTATTGCTTTTAAAGACATCAATGAATCTTTAAAAAATGATATAGAAGGAATTGCAAAAGAAGAACGTCTGCGCCAATATCAGTCTGACGAAGAAACGCTGGAACTGATTCACGAATCTCTAGGTTCTGCTTTGTGGGAAATTGAGTTTGACGAACATTGCAAAATTTCTAAAGTGCGATGGAGTAATCCGTTCCGCAAAATGCTGGGTTTTGAAAATGAAATTGATTTTCCAAATATTTTTGAAAGTACAACCGATTTAATTTATGGCGAAAGCCACGACAAATTTTTAAATGCATTCTGGGACTCTGTAAATGATTTTTCAGGGAAAACTATTTTTGACGAAAATTTTCAGCTTTATACAAAAAATATTGGATTAAAATGGTTCCGTGGTGCAGGAAGAATTTCGCGACGCAGTGACGGCTCTCCAAAAAGATTTGTAGGACTTTTCATAGACATTCAGGAAGAAGTTGAAAATTCCCTGAAGATTGAAAACCAGCTGAAAATTGTAAATGCACTTTGCCGGGGTTATCTGAATGTTTTTAAAATCAATCCAAAAGAGCGCAGCGCTACAATCATAAAACTGGACGGATATGTCACTCCTGGCCTGCACAAGGATTCTACAGAAAAATATCCTTACGATGCTTTTGTCCGAAAATATATTCGTGAACGGGTTTTGCCAGAAGACCAGGATATGATGCTTCATGCTATGGACCTTAAAGTTGTTCAGGAAAAACTTAACCTTGATTCTGAGTACGATTCAAGCTACAGAGTAAAAATTGACGATGAAATTCATTTTTATCAGTTTAAGTATATTCGCCTTGAATCTGACGACAATTCTGAAATCATTGCTGGTTTTAAAAATATTGATGCACTTGTTATTGCCGCAAAAGAAAAAGAAGAATTGATTGCCCTTGCAGAAACAGATTTAATGACAAAGCTTTACAACAAAGTAAGCGGTGAGCGAAAAATAATTCAGGCACTTAATGAAAAGAAAAACGGACTTTTCTGTATTATGGATGTTGATCACTTTAAGTTTTACAACGATGCATACGGTCATAGCATTGGTGACAAAGTTATCCGCGAAGTTGCCCGCTCAATTTCTGACTGTTTCCGCGGAGAAGACATAAAATTCCGTCTTGGCGGCGATGAATTTTCGATTTTTGCCTTTGAAATTACAGACAAAACCCTTGCAGAAACTATTTTGCAACGCTTTTTTGACCGCATTGATAGAATTATAATTCCTGAGCTTGTAGAAAATTGCATTTCTATAAGTCTTGGTGCTTCCATAATAACCGAAAATTCTTCTCGCGATTTTGAAACCATTTACAAACAGACCGATGAATGTGTTTATTTGAGCAAAAAATTCCAGGGAAATAAAATGACTTTTGTTGACGAGCTGTTAAACAATCAAAATGCTAAAGAAAATAACTTTTACAGATAAAAAGAGGAGTCTGTCCCAAAAGTAATGAGTGTAGCGCTCATTGAGCTCGTCGAAATGACTGCTACACTAAATGTGGTGGTTTCGATA
>ERZ808026.177-NODE-177-length-13328-cov-2.994491_pt1 | contig 13328 bp, 13 predicted proteins | sample MGYA00380182_ERZ808026 | MGnify/ENA primary metagenome ERZ808026 (study PRJEB31490, sample SAMN06133376) | cow dung metagenome | isolation source: H9 | host: cow | place: China: Chengdu | collected 2015-05 ... | reverse complement strand
ACCTCACGCGATTCATATCTTTGCTTTGGTAAATGTTCCGGGCATAAAGGCATCGACGAAAAAGATCCTGTCGCTATTTTAATTGCCGATAAAGGTATTTTTCTGGAACGTGCCAAAGGCGATGATGCCATCGTTTTAATGGAACATATTCAGGCTTATAAACAGACAGAAAGTACAATTGTACTGAAAACGCTGGACGATACAGCAAAAAAACTGGTACTGCATATCTCGTTAAAAGGTCAACGGGAAAAAGCATGTAAAATGCTGGACAAATATATGCCAAAACAGACAGCAGAATAAACAGATTATAACGAACCGGTACACGAAATGCTGTACCGGTTTTTTATTGTCTGTATATAGCATCCATGTTAAAATGATTGTATAAAACTTTATAGAGAGGATGTTTTGATATGGAAACTTTTCTGAATCAGATTATTGAAGTCTGCACAAACGCAGGCTCCAAACTGTTACTGGCCATTATCGTTTTCCTGATCGGGAAGATGTTAATCGGCAAAGTTATGACTATTTTAGAAAGAAATCCGATTATGGATACTCTGGATGGCGCCGTTCGCACCTTTACAATAAGCGCAGCAAAAGGCGCTCTGTATGTTGTTCTGGCGGTTACCATTATTAATATTATGGGCGTGCCTATGGCCTCGGTTATTACCGTTATTGCATCGGCCGGGGTGGCTGTGGGCCTTGCCTTGCAGGGCGCCTTATCCAACCTCGCCGGCGGCATTATGCTGGTAATTTTTAAACCATTCCGCGTAGGCGATTATGTAGATGCTGCAGGTGTATCCGGTACTGTAAAAGAAGTAACCTTATTCTATACCGTACTGATTACCGTAGATAACTGCCGCATTACTATTCCAAACGGCACCTTAATGAATGCAAACGTTGTTGATTATTCTACCGAAGAAACACGCCGTGTGGATATCAATTTCGGCTGTGCGAAAACCGAAAAACCATCCAACATTCAGAACATTGCAATGGGTGTATTAACCGCTCATCCAAAAACATTAGATGACCCTGCACCAATTGTATATGTAACCGGCGGCACCAATGAGGCGATGCAGTTCTCTGCCCGTGCATGGTGCAAAAATGAAGATTACTGGGATGTTTATTTTGAACTGACCCAGAGCATCACCGAAGCTTTAGGCGAAGCCGGTGTAAACGCTCCTGCTATGCGTGTTATTGCAGACAGATAATCATACAGAAAACGCTCCGAATAATTTCGGAGCGTTTTGTTTTTATATATATTCAAATTTCAGTACATATGTCATTCCTTCCAGATGAAAGATGCCCTGCATATCATCTGTGAGAAAAACCGGTTCCATATTATTATAAAGACGGATTCGACTTTCTTCCCATGTATATGATTTGTCTTCACTTATCCGTTCTATTCCCCATTGTGCCTGCCCGTTTTCATATTCTCCGGCATCCACCACAGTCAGTTTCGCTCCCGGATAACAGCTGAATACAACACACTGCCATTCAGAGCCCATATCGTCCACATGATTTTCTGTACAGATATCCTGTACATTTGATACCTGGACTTCCAATTCATCGCCTTCCAGATTATGTGCCACAAAGGTTTCTGTTGTGCCTCTCTCTGCCACTTCCAGATATTTACAGCTTTCTTTTTGTTCTACCGAAAACAAAAGATTATCACCGTACTCTACATAGCAGCCCCCATGCGGATTTCTGTGTCCATCCCATAAATTGATATAAAATCCGGCTCTATCCGGATATTTACAGATACAGGATACAATTTTGTCATCTTTCACAAAAATAAGCTGCGTCATAAATTCACTGACTGTCTCCTTTATCTCCGGGCTATCAAAACCGATTGTTTCTGCAATTTCCGCCCGAGATGTATATGGATCAAATGTATAAACCGCATCCCATTCAAATGGAATAATTTCCTCTAAAGTAATGGTTTCTGCCGATAAATCATCCATTGCCTTTTCTAATTTATTATCATTCCAACTTACAAAAGGATTTCCAAAAAGAATATAATACATAAATCCGGAAAATATTAACAATGTAGCAAATAACAATAACACAAGCCATTTCTTCCGTTCTTTCATACTATCATCCACCTTTATATGCCTTTTCCGATTTCATTTCATACTCCTCACACAGAATCAGATAATCATCTACCTCCGTCAGTTTATTATACCATAATTATAAAAACATTTTTACATCTCATCTTCACAATATCTTCACATTTTTTTCATCAAAATAAATTCTCATTCACGCAATTTTCTGGTACAATACTAATGATAATCGTCTACGGAAAGGACGCGTTTTATGAAAAAGCTTATCGGCTTATCGTTAATTGTTGCATTACTTCTAACCGGGTGCGGCAGCAGCAAACCTGCTATGCAGACACCGGAGGAAACAATCAATACGGCATTTACTGCTTTAAAAGAACTGGATATGGATACGTTCAATACCTGTACCAATAATAAAATTGTCGGCGGATATCGTATGCTGACGGATTTATTCAGCAATCAGGATCAAGAAGGCTATCACCAGCTGGCAGAAGCCATGGTGGAACATCTCAGCTGGGAAATCAACAATGTTGAAATCTCAGAAGATACTGCCGTTGCCAGCGTAACCATCCGCAACAAAGATTTTTCTGATACCGTTGGGATGTTTATTGGTGATTTAATTCAGAAAGTAAGTCAGAGCCAGAAAGACGGCATGAGTCTTTCTGCTGTAATCCGCACAACACTGGAAGAGGCAAAAAATAATCCGGAATATACACTCCCGTATCTGCAAAAATGTGATAAATATTTTTCAGCAGATGCAAAAATTAATTTAAAGAAAACCGATAACGGATGGCAGATTCAGCTGGATGAATCCTTATGCGACAGTTTAACCGGGCATTTAGGAAGTAAAAATTTCAGCGATCATGTATCAGCTAAGGTTTCGGCAACCGAAGAATTATTACGCCGCAATTTAGAACGCTGGGGCGTATCGCCGGATGAAACCGACCAGTGGGCTGCAAAACTGGAAGATAAACTGAATCAATTTATACACTAAACAAAAAACGCTGATTTATGAGAACTTCTCACAAATCAGCGTTTTTTATTTCTTATTATTTCATTGGCAGAATTTCCAGCCAGTAGCCATCCGGGTCATTGATAAAGTAAATGCCCATGGCTTCGTTTTCAAAACAGATACAGCCCATTTCTTTGTGTTTTGCATGAGCGGCTTCAAAATCTTCGGTTACAAACGCCAGATGAATTTCGTTATCGCCTAAGTTATATGGACGATCCCAGTCGCGCAGCCAGGTTAATTCCAGTTCAAAACCGGTTTTGCCATCGCCTAAGTACACCAGAATAAAGCTGCCGTCAGCAGCTTCTTTGCGGCGTACTTCTTTTAAGCCCAGCGCTTCCTCATAGAATTTCATGGATTTTTCTAAATCCAGAACATTGTAATTGTAGTGTGTAAACTGAAACATACTTACTCCTCCTCTTTATTTAAAAGTTCCCGACGGTTACCCTGCCGGTCAAAAAATTTATTTAATTCTTTTTCTGTTTTAAACCATACAATAAAATAAGTAAATGCAGCAGGAAGAAGCATCAATTCTGCGATGAGAGGTTTCGGCTGTAAAAAAAACATCAGCAATTCTAAAATAATCAGTAAAATAACACTTACCTTCATCGTAAGTTTCCCACTGTATGTATTTGCAAATTCCCAGGTATCAGAGTTTTTGCCGGATATCCCCCCCTGAAAACCAAAATAACTCCCTAGTTCATAACGTACGGAATAGGCGCTATACCCAGCTATAAACATCAATGCCGGAAGCAGAAAACCTATATAATAAATATTAGTTTCAAAATACGCTATCCCTAGAAAAAGAAGAATTAGATATCCTGCAATCACCATTATTTTTTCCACGATGTTATCCTCCATATTTTATGTCTTTTATATTATACCACAAAAAGAAAGTAGCACGCAATATTTCTTATACATATCATCTCTTTTGCCTTAAAATCAATTTTGTCCAACTCCTTTTGATGACAACATAACCGAAATTGTGGTATAATATATGTATCTATGTCAAAGGAGGCATATTCATGTTTGATAGCATTATTGTAGGCTGCGGGTTTGCAGGTGCCGTTGTTGCACGAGAACTGGCTGAACGCGGCAATCAGAATGTATGTATTATTGAAAAACGCAGTCATATCGGCGGCAACTGCTATGACTTATATGATAACGAAGGTATTTTAATTCATCAGTATGGTCCTCATATTTTCCATACCAATCATAAACACGTGTACGAATATCTGTCCCGTTTTACCGAATGGTACAATTACAAACACGAGGTTGTGGCTAATATTCACGGAGATTTTATGCCGGTGCCATTTAACCTGAACACTTTAAAACTGGTTTACGGCGAAGAAAAAGCCGCAGAACTGCGCCAGAAATTAATTGACACCTACGGGCTGGAAAGCCGCGTTCCGATTTTAAAACTGCGCGAAAATCCGGATAAAGATATCCAGACCATCGCAGATTACGTATACAACAATATCTTCCTGCACTACACTTTAAAACAGTGGGGCCAGAAACCGGAAGATATTGATCCAAGCGTAAGTGCTCGCGTACCAGTGCTGATTTCGGAAGATAACGGCTATTTCCAGGATGCATATCAGGGTATGCCATTAGAAGGCTACACCCCGTTATTTGAAAAAATGCTGGACTATCCGAATATCACCGTAAAACTAGACACCGATGCCAACGAACTGCTCAGCTTAAAAGATGGTCAGGTTTACTTTGAAGGCGAACCATTTAACGGCCAGGTGATTTTCACCGGTCCAATTGATGAATTTTTCTCCTGCTGCTATGGTCAGCTGCCATATCGCTCCTTAAACTTTGTGTTTGAACATCACGAAAAAAGCGATTATCAGCCAAAAGCCGTTGTAAACTATACCGTTAGCGAAGATTATACCCGTATCACCGAGTTTAAAAAGCTGACAGGGCAGAAAAAACCGGAACACACCACAATCGTGAAGGAATATCCAATTCCTTACACCGGTAAAAACGGCGAGATTCCTTATTATTCTATTGTAAACGATGATAATCTGGCTTTATATGCAAAATACTGCGAGCTGGTGAAAGATTATAAAAACTTCCATCTGCTGGGCCGTCTTGCCGAATATAAATACTACAACATCGATGCCATTGTAGACAAAGCGCTGACACTGGCAGACACCTTATTAGGTTAACGGGAGGCACTTATGAAAGTTTTATCCATTGCAATTCCTTCCTATAAGTCGGAAGCTTATATGGCAAACTGCATTGAATCGCTGCTCACCGGCGGTGAAGATGTAGAAATTCTGGTTGTAAACGACGGTTCCAAAGACGGTACTGCTCGTATCGCGGATGAATATGCGGCAAAATATCCAAACATCGTGCGCGCAATTCATCAGGAAAACGGCGGCCATGGGGAAGCTGTAAACGCAGGGCTTCGCAATGCAACCGGTGCTTACTTTAAAGTTGTCGACAGTGACGACTGGGTAGATACCAAAGCTTATAAAGAGATTCTGACCCTATTAAAACAGATGCTGGCTAATGGTACTCAGCTGGATATGCTCATTTCCAACTTTGTTTACGACAAACAGGGCGCTACTCATAAAAAAGTTATGAACTACCGCTCGGTTCTGCCTCAGAATAAGCTTTTTACCTGGGAACAGATTGGCAAATTTAAAAAAGGCCAGTATATTCTGATGCACTCGGTTATCTACCGTACCCAGATGCTGCGTGATTGCGAACTGCAGCTGCCAAAACACACCTTCTATGTAGACAACATCTTTGTTTATCATCCACTTCCGGCCGTTAAAAACATCTATTATCTGGATGTAGATTTCTATCATTATTTCATCGGTCGTGATGACCAGTCGGTAAACGAAAAAGTTATGATTAAACGTATCGATCAGCAGCTGCGTGTAAACAAACTGATGATTGACTATTATGATTTATCCGATAAAAACATGGTAACAAGCAAAAAGCTGCGTCAGTATATGTATAACTATCTGGAAATCATGATGTGTGTTTCCTCTATCATGCTCATTCTTTCCAAAGAAGAAGAAAATCTGAAGAAAAAAGATGAGTTGTGGGAATATCTGCAGCTCAGCAATCCAGCTATGTACAAAAAACTGCGCTACGGATTATTTGGCCGTGTAATGAGTGCTCAGACACCATTTGGTCGTAAAATTGCTGTAATCGGTTACAAACTGTCTCAGAAACTGTACGGTTTCAACTGATATTATAAAAGTTCTACCATAAGGCATCCTGCAGGATGCCTTATTTTTGTCCCTGTTTCTATAATATCTATTGCAAATTCTATATATTCGCGTTACAATGATTTCAATTATATACTCGGGAGGTTTTTCTATGAAAGTTGGAATTATTCGCTGCATGCAGACAGAGGATTTCTGCGCTGGAACTGCAGATTTTAAAATGATTGCGGAAAAGAAAGGAGCATTTGAGGGCGTTAGTGAACCAATTGAAATTATTGGTTTTATTAACTGCGGCGGATGCCCGGGTAAAAAATCTGTTTTACGCGTTCGTGAGTTTATAAAACGCGGTGCTGATACCATTGCTCTAGCCTCCTGTATTACCAAAGGCAATCCAATTGGATTTGCCTGCCCGCATGCGGAAAAAATGCTGGAACTTGTAAAAAAAGAAGCTGGCGAAGCCGTAACTGTATTAGATTTTACACATAATTAAGCTAGTATATAGAAAACAAATAAATTTAACAAAAAAGGACTGCTGTCGTTTCATCGACAGCAGTCCTTTTAATATTCTTTTAAAATTCCAGAAGCATATCATACCACACGGCACCGCCATGCTCCGATTTTGATACACCCTGATTCCGATATCCGAATTTCTCATAATAAGAAATCAGGCGTTCTTTGCAAGTCAGAATACATCCTTTGCGACCAGCCTTTCGTGCATCCTCAATCAGTGCTTCCATCAGTTTTGACGCATAACCTTGTTTGCGATATTCCGGCAGCACACTAAGCCCGAACACACTCTGATAAAGTCCGTTTTTATCGTGCATGGATGTATTTGCAAACATCTCATCAATAATAGCAGGCTGATTCACTACAGGGCCGTCAATAAACCCGATTACAGTTTCCCCATCCTGTATAATCCAGAAATATTCCGGATAAACAGATAATCGATCTTTCATTGTTTTTTTCGAGGCCGCCTCCGCCTCCGGAAAACAGACTGCCTCCACATGTGTTACAATATCAAGATCCTGCATGGATGCATTTCTTATTATCATAATTCTATTCTCCATATTCCAAAATGTTTCACGTGAAACATTTGAAAAATTTACTGTGCCAGTTCTTTTTTCGGTAAACGAATTACCACTTCCATATATTCATCGTTTTCCTGTTCGATGATTTCGGCCGGCATACCGGCATCCTGAATGGTTTTTACCGTACCTTTGATGGTATTCACGAAGATTTTCATATCCTTAATGGCTTTCATCATTTTCTTTTTCTTCTGCTCACGGATATTTTTTTCTTCGTTAATCAGCAGTGTTTCGATATAATCGTCGGTCTGACGTACATTCAGATTATTTTTGTAAATGCGATTGAGCACATCCAGCTGCTGTTCTTCATTTTTTAATTTTAACAGCGAACGTACATGACGCTCTGTTACTACATCCACTGAAATTTCACGACGTACTTTTTCTGAAATCTGCAGCAAACGAAGTTTATTGGCGATAGTAGGCTGGCTTTTGCCCATTTTTTTCGCCACTTCCTCCTGCGTAATCTGAAATTCCTGAATCAGTCGAGCATACCCTTCCGCTTCTTCAAAATAATTCAGATCCTCACGCTGCAGGTTTTCAATTAAAGCCATTTCAGCAACTTCACGATCACTCAGCTGACGCAAGAGAGCTGGAATGGTTTCCTTATTCGCAAGTTTGCTGGCGCGGAATCGTCTTTCCCCGCTTACCAGCTGATAATTGCCATCTACAATGCGCACAATAACCGGCTGCAATACACCGTATTCTTTAATAGAGCTGGCCAGTTCCTCTAACTGAGCCGGATCAAAATAAAGCCGCGGCTGAAACGGATTCGCCTGAATAGCATCAATCGCTAATTCCAGAATGGTTTCCCCTTTTGCTTCGTCTGAAACCTGAGCTTCCTCTTTTACTTCATCCACTTTTACAGGCTGTTCTTCCACCTGCATCGTATCCGTATATTGTGGTGCCGCCTGTTCAAAATTTTCTTCCACTACAGGCTCTTCCTGAAGGATTGGCTGCTCAAATGTTTCCGGCGCTATCTCCAGATTCGATTCTTCGTGTTTTTCTGCAAGAACCGGCTCTTCCACCGCTGTTTCTTTTTTAGATTCTAAAGCAGATAAATCCGCAAGTTCTTCCTGAAACAGGTGTCGTATTGATTTAAACATAGACATGTTCCTTTTCTGTATCCATTATAAAAATCTCTTCAAAAAGTAATTCTCGATGAAATTATAATTTCCTTCTTTTTACAGTTATTATTCAGGAAAATATTACAGTGGTTTTTTCTGTGGAGTCCCGGCTTTACGCGGATATTTTTTTGGTGTGTCTTTTACTTTTTCAATTACAGCCAGGTTACGGGTATAAGCCCCATCAGCCAGTGTAAACTGCTGCACATCCACAACTTTACCGCCCAGTTCTTTTAAAGCATTGCCGCTTTCTTTAATTTCGTTTTCCAGTTCCGGTCCTTTTAATGCAATGAAGATGCCGCCTTTTTTAACAAAAGGCAGGCAGATTTCTAATAATACCGGCATACGGGCTACAGCGCGTGCCGTAGCCATATCAAACTGCTGACGATAATCTGGTTTAATTCCAAATTCTTCGGCACGTCCATGTACGGCACGAATATTTTTTAACTGCAGTTTATTGCATAATTCCTGTAAAAATACAATACGTTTATTCAGTGAATCAAACAGAGTTACGTTTAATTCAGGCTCCATAATATTTAAAGGAACACCTGGAAACCCTGCCCCTGTGCCGATATCAATCATGGACTTGCCTTTTAAATCCGGCACTACGCGCATCAGACATGCTGAATCCACAAAATGTTTATAGGCAACTTCTGTTGGTTCCTCAATAGCAGTTAAATTGATTTTCTGATTCCATTCTATCAGCATATCAAAATAGTCTACAAACTGCTGATTCTGTACATCGGTCAGAGAAAAGCCTTCGCTGGTAAATGCATTATTTAAAATATCTCTCATTCGCCTGCTCCCTCCTGACGACGCTGCTGCTCCAAGTATACAAGCAATACAGAAATGTCCGCAGGAGACACCCCGGAAATGCGGGAAGCCTGACCAACCGATACCGGTTTAATATTATTGAGCTTCTGTTTTGCTTCATTACGAAGACCGGTAATTAAACTGTAATCTAAATCCTCCGGCAAGTGGCGATTTTCGATTTTTTCCATGCGGGATACCTGATCCATCTGCATTTTAATATAGCCTTCGTATTTAATCTGTACTTCTACCTGTTCTTTTACATTCGCCGCTAAATCGTCACGGCCAACACCAACAGCGATTAAATCATCATAATATACTTCCGGACGTTTTAATAATTCGGCAGCCGGTAAGCCATGTTTTAAAGGCGCACTGCCGCGCTCTGCCAGAATATCCTGCATCGCCTGCAAATTGCAGGATACCGTTGTATGACTTAAACGTTCAATTTCTTCTGCAATTGCTGCTTTTCTTGCACAAAAGGCTGCATAACGTTCATCATTTACCAGACCAGCCTCACGGCCTTTTTCGGTTAAACGCAGATCCGCATTGTCCTGACGCAGCAGCAAGCGATATTCGGCACGGGAAGTCAGCATACGGTATGGCTCGTTGGTACCTTTGGTTACTAAATCGTCAATTAAAACACCAATATAGCCTTCATAGCGTTTTAAAATAAGCGGTTCTCTGCCTTCCAGTTTTAAACACGCATTAATACCGGCCATTAAACCCTGTGCTGCGGCTTCCTCATACCCGGAAGTCCCGTTAATCTGCCCGGCAGTGAACAGATTTTCAATCACCTTTGTTTCTAAAGATGGTTTCAGCTGTAAAGGATCAATGCAGTCATATTCGATTGCATAGGCCGGACGCATCATTTCTACTTTTTCCAGGCCTGGAATTGTACGAATCATCTGTAACTGTACTTCTTCCGGTAAACTGGACGAGAAGCCCTGCACGTACATTTCCTGTGTATTTAACCCTTCCGGTTCCACGAATAACTGATGCTGGCTTTTATCGCTGAAACGCACAATTTTATCCTCAATGGACGGGCAGTAGCGAGGGCCAGTCCCTTCTATAAAGCCGGAGAATAACGGAGAACGGTTCAGATTATCACGAATAATCTTATGGGTTGTCTCGTTGGTATAGGTCAGCCAGCAAGGCTGCATTTCATTGTTATTGCTTTCCTCTGTTAAAAAAGAGAAAAACAGATTTTCATCCCCGTCCTGACGGGACATTTTACTAAAATCTACGGTTCGTTTATCAACACGGGCAGGTGTACCGGTTTTAAAACGCAGAATTTTTAAACCCAGCTCTGCCATATTGCCCGATAATAATTTAGCGGAACGCTGCCCGTTTGGACCGCAGTCTTCTGCATATTCCCCGATAATCACGCGGCCTTTTAAATAAGTACCGGTTGCTAAAATAACCGCTTTTGCCAGATAGGTCGCCCCGGTCTGTCCTACTACACCTTTTACCTTGCCATCTTCCACTACAAGACGATCTACAATCATCTGTTTTACTGCCAGATTATCCTGATTCTGCAGCACTTTTGTCATTTCCATCTGATATTCGTATTTATCCGCCTGCGCGCGTAAAGAATGAACAGCAGGCCCTTTTGTGGTATTCAGCATACGAACCTGAATCTGTGTTTTATCGATATTACGCCCCATTTCACCGCCTAATGCATCGATTTCACGCACCAGATGGCCTTTTGCAGGACCGCCGATGGATGGATTACACGGCATAAACGCAATATTGCTCATATCCACTGTTACAATCAGTGTTTTATGCCCTTTGCGAGCCGCTGCCAGAGCCGCTTCACAGCCCGCATGGCCAGCACCAACTACGATAATATCATATTCATCTGCAATATATTCTGTCGGCATACAGTCACCTCATTTTATTCCAAAATATAATTACTTCCCTAAACAGAATTTGGAGAAAATCTGATCCAGTAAATCTTCTTCCACGGTTTCCCCGGTAATTTTACCAAGTTTCTCCCACGCATTCTGCAAATCAATTACTAAAAAGTCCACCGATAATCCCATCATAATGCCATTCAGGAATCCGTCCATGTGAGCCATGCTTTCTTCTAAAATCTGAATATGGCGTACATTGGTTACCATAATATCATTACTTACTTCCAGTGTGCCGGCAAAGAATAAATCGGTAATTTTTTCTTCCAGCTGTTCCAGCCCGATTTTCTCTCTTGCGGAAATTTCAAGTACCGGAGCATCACCAATTGCTTTTTTCAGCTGTGCACGAATTTCATCAGAAATCCCTATATCGCTTTTATTTAAGAGATAGATAACCGGCTGATTCTGGATATCCTGCATCATCTGATTATCCTGTTCTGTTAATCCCTGTACCGCATCTACCACATATAAAACCAGATCGGCTGTTTTCATAAACTGCTGTGCCTTATCAACACCAATCTGTTCCACCACATTATCGGTTTCACGAATCCCGGCTGTATCGACAATTTTTAAAGGAATCCCATTTAAATTAATATATTCTTCAATGACATCGCGGGTTGTCCCCGGGATATCCGTAACAATCGCTCTATCCTGCCCTAACAGTGCATTTAACAGGCTGGATTTCCCTACATTCGGTTTGCCCGCAATTACCACTCGCAGACCATCACGAATCATTTTCCCTTTTTGCGCATTCTGTAAAACACCTGCAACCTGCGCTTTCAGATTTACAACTCTCTCCTGCTGCTGTTCAGCCGTTAAACGCTCAATATCATCATCCGGATAATCAATATCGGCCTGAATAAAAGCTATCAGCTCTAATAAATCGGCACGCAGTGTTTTTACCATACCGGATAAATTCCCCTGCAGCTGAGATAATGCCAGATCCACACCTTTATCAGTTTTAGCCTGCACAATATCCATAATAGACTCTGCCTGCGCCAGGTCTAAGCGACCATTTAAAAACGCACGTTTACTATATTCACCCTGTTCAGCGATTCTTGCACCAGATAATAAAATCAGCTGCAGAACCTGTTTTAATACGACCATACCGCCATGGCACTGCACTTCTACAACATCTTCTCCGGTAAAGCTGCGAGGCCCGCGCATCAGCATAAACAGTGCCTCATCAATTTTTTTATCATTTCTCCAGTCATATACATATCCGTAATGAATGGTGTGTGTATCAGCGGATAATAAATCCGATTTTCCCTGATAAATTTTCGCCGCAATTTTTAAAGCATCCGGTCCGCTAATACGAATAATTCCGACACTGCTTTCTCCTACGGCTGTCACTAACGCTGCAATGGTATCCTGCTGTAACAAAACGATTCACCTCTGATTTTTCAAAACCTTTTTTTATTCTTTTACAAAAATCACACTTATGTAAATAGTCACCTTTCGGTAACACCTGAAATTCTGCATACTATTTTTATTTTATCATAATCAGCAAAAAAATAAAACAGGCTGGGCATAATCCAATGCCCGGCCTGTCATAAATTCTGTTATAGATGCGTTATGCCTGTTTCTCTTTTTTGCTGTGATATTCTTTCCGGCTGCCAGTTTCTTTTACTTCCGGAACAATTACCACTTTGCGGTAAGGCTCTTCACCTTCACTATAAGTGGAAACACGACGATCATTCTGCAGTGCCATATGAATAATACGGCGTTCCTGCGGATTCATTGGTTCTAATACTACTTTCTGGCCGGTTTTTCTTGCTTTCGCAGCCAGTTTATAGCTTAAACCAATCAGAGTATCTTCACGTTTTGCACGATAGTTTTCGATATCAATAATACCTTTCACTTTCGCACCGTTTTTCTCGTTAATAACCAGATTTAAGAGGAACTGCAGAGAATCCAGTGTATCACCGCGACGACCAATCAGAATCCCCAGATTTTTACCTTTCAGGTCAAATACCAGATAACCGTTTTTCTCTTTTGCATCGATGGTTACATCCAGTTTCATTTCTTTAAAGATACCGCTCAGGAATTCTTTCCCTTTTACTTCAGCATGGGCGAAGGCTTCTTTTTTATCAGCTTTTGGTGCACTGACAGCCGGCTCTTCATCCTTTGCAGTTTCTTCGTAAACAG
>ERZ808026.176-NODE-176-length-13354-cov-3.112375_pt1 | contig 13354 bp, 8 predicted proteins | sample MGYA00380182_ERZ808026 | MGnify/ENA primary metagenome ERZ808026 (study PRJEB31490, sample SAMN06133376) | cow dung metagenome | isolation source: H9 | host: cow | place: China: Chengdu | collected 2015-05 ... | reverse complement strand
TCGAGAAGGGCTTCACTATGATCCAGACTGACCGTCCGGAGCTGCTTATCAATTATCTCCGCTCAATCGGACGTCACGACTAATAAATCAAACAGACAGCAATGAAACTAAGAAACTTGTCAGCGGCAATGCTGCCTGTGGCAGCTCTTACCGGATGTGCCGACAAACTTCCAGAAAAACCGAACATCGTCTTCCTTCTTTTTGATGATCTCGGTTACGGAGATCTTGGATGTTATGGTCAGGAGCTTATTGAAACGCCTCATATCGATGCTCTTGCACAGCAAGGAATCATCTTTACCGACATGTACACCAATGCTCCTCTCTCCGCACCTTCAAGATGCAGCATCATGACAGGTCAGCACCAGGGACATGCTCAGGTAAGGGCTAATGAGGAACTCCATGGCATCCAGACTGCAGACCTGATGTCTGAGTCTCTCTTCCGCAGAAGCTGGGAGAATCCGGATTATGAGGGACAGTATCCTCTCGCGGCAGGCACAGAGACAATCGGAACAATGATGCAGAAGGCCGGCTACAAGACTGCCCTCATCGGAAAGTGGGGACTTGGAGGTCCTAATACGGCAGCTGAGCCTAACAAGATGGGTTTCGATTATTTCTATGGCTTCAACTGTCAGATGTGGGCACACTCGTATTATCCTGATTTCCTTTGGGAGAACGACAAGAAGGTATTCATCGAAGGAAATGAGTATATGCCGGTATGCGCAAGACTTGATGAGGGTGCAGATCCATACGATATCCGTTATTACGACAAGTTCAATCAGAAGCATTATTCATGCGACCTGATGTACGACAAGATCGAGAAGTTCGTGGATGAGAATGCGAAGAATCCGTTCATGCTCGTATGGACAACTACCGTTCCTCACAGCACTGTGCAGGCTCCAGAGGATGAGGTCATGTACTATGTGAACAAGCTTGGTGAGGAGAAGACTCCTATCACAGACGGCGGCTGGTACTATCCGGTTCTTTATCCGAAATCTGCATATGCGGCGATGATCACTCATCTTGATGCTCAGGTGGGCAAGCTTGTCCAGAAGCTCAAGGATATGGGACTTTACGAGAATACAGTGTTCGTGATCACATCTGACAATGGCCCTGCATGCAACTCGAACTCGCCTCTCGAGTACTTCAAGAGCGGCGGTCCGTTCAAGTGCACTAAGGGATGGGGCAAGGCTTCGCTTCACGAAGGTGGAATCAGACTTCCGTTCATCATCACCTGCGGTTCTCACCTTACTCCAGGAAAGAGCAATCATGCCGGACAGTTCGTGGACATCATGCCTACATTTGCAGAACTTGCAGGAGTCGAGGCTCCGGCAAACGACGGCATCTCGCTTGTCCCTACACTCACTGGCGGCGAACAGCCGAAGCATGAGTATCTCTATTGGGAGTTCCCTGGCGGCAAAGGATGGGTTGCAGTCCGATGGGGCGAGTGGAAAGGCATCGTGAAGAACGTCCACAAAGGCAATAATGTCATGGAACTTTACGATCTTCATACAGATCTGCGCGAGACCACCGATGTCGCTGCTCAGTATCCTGAAGTTGTAGAACAGATGTGGAAATTCATCAAGGAATCGCATCAGCCTGTTCCTAACGACGTTCAAAGATATAAGATGAACGTCAATTTCCCTTAATCAGGACCTGTCCTTCTGACGATATTGGCTCGGCGTCATGCCGGTCTGACTCTTGAATGCGGTACTGAAATAGCTCTGTGACGTAAAGCCGGTCATTTCGGCGATGTCCGCGATTGAGAGCGAAGGATTCTCCATGAGATTCTTCGCTTTTTCTATGCGGATGCGTGTGATGTATTCCTTTGCTCCGGTGCCTGTGATGGCCTTCATCTTGTTGTAGAGCAGTGCACGGCTGACACCAAGCTCCCTGCAGATGAACTGCTGGTCAAGTTCCGGATCGCTCAGGTGCTCGCTTACTATCTTGTTGAATCTGATGATGAATGCCTCTTCTTCCGAGCCGAAGTCAGCAGAACTGTCTTCATTGCTGAGATATCTCTTCTTCACCTCAGACCTTTTTCTCAAAAGACCGCGGAGGAGTTCTGTAAGCGTCTCCATCTCGAAAGGCTTTGGAATGAATCCGTCCGCTCCCAGCTTGTAGCTGTCGCTCTGGTCATGCTCGTCGCCGCGTGCAGTCAGAAGGACGACAGGAATATGGTTGAATCTGTCATTCGACTTGATTGCATTGCAGAGCTGGAAACCGTCTCCGTCCGGCATGTTGACATCACTGACTATGATGTCCGGAAGTTTGCCGGTGTTTATCTTCTTCAGTGCCTGGTTGCCGCTCTGAGCCATTATTATATCTGCGAATTCACCACTCAGTGCCTCGCGGAGGAATGCAAGAAGATCATAATTGTCGTCAACAAGCATCAGTGTCATTCCGGATGTGTTGAACACTTCAATCTCTGGAGCTGAAATCTCCAATCCCGGATTATATCCCATCAGTTCATTCAGATAGGCTCTGGCAGAAGTCACCTGCTCTTCTACACTTACTGGAGAAAGTGGAACCTCCCACCAGAATGTGGCACCGCGGTCTTCATTATCGTACGCTCCGATGCTTCCACCGTGCAGGTCCACAAGAATCTTAGAATATGCCAGACCGATGCCGCTTCCGTATTTTTCTCCGCCGCTCTGATAAAAGCTTGTGTAGATCTGCTCCATGTCTACTCCGGCAAGTCCGGGGCCCTGGTCTGAGACGCTTATGCGTATGCCTGATGCCACGCGTTCTGCCTGGATGCTGATCTTATCTCCGCTCTGGCTGTGCTTGATGGCATTCATCAGGATGTTGGTCATGACAGTTTCACATTTCTGTCTGTCAATCCATATCTCTGACGCATCAGGATTCACGTCCACGGTAATATCGATGTTTACTGACTTCTCCTCGTCAATGATGTCACCTGTCACATCCATGAGCCATCTGTGTGTGTCAGTTGTCTCAATCTTCAGCCTGCTCTTGCCCACCTCCATCTTTCGCAGGTCAAGCACCATGTTGAGGATATCCCTCATGCGGCGTGACTGCCTGTAGATCCTGTCAAGGGTAGAGTAACTCTCCTGATCCGGGGATGTTTCTTTCAACAGCCTTTTCAGTGGAGCCATGATGAGTGTGAGCGGGGTCCTCAATTCATGACTTATATTTATAAGCATCTGCACCTTCTCCTCGTATGCCTTCTGCTCCTGCTCCTGCTGCAGTTGTCTGAATCTTTCTGTCCTTCGCTGTCTGATGGCAAGATGCACTACTGTAGCGGTACCGAGCATCAGGATAATAATGCTGACGATAAACCACCATGACAGATACCAAGGCTGAGGGATCCTCAGGTTCAGCAGATGTACCGGTTCGGTCCATGTGCCGTCTCGTTTTGTACAGGAAACAAGAATCTGATGTTTTCCTACAGACGGTCTTGGAAGTGTCAGCGATGGAGTGGCTGTCTCAAATGTCCTTCCGAGGTTCGGGAAATTGAAACGGTAGCGCTTTTCACGGAAGATGTCCTTTTCCTTCACATTTATTCTTATGAAGAGTTCATCTCCGTTTCTTGGCATCAGGAATTGTCCCTTTCTGTCAGGCTGAATCTTCTTCTCGTCTACAAGCACATCATGAAGCTTTATGGTCGGTTCCTCTGATGTGTCTACCGTGTATGATGCGTCGATATTCAGGAAGCCCTGCACTCCACCCATGAAGATGTCCCCGCTGCGGGCAAGCAGTCTTGCCTTGCACAGATATTCATTAGGATCCGCACCATCGGACTTTCCGAACATGGCAAAGGTGTCGGATTTTGAAAGATATGCGAAGAGTCCGTATTTTGTTCCTACCCAGACTCTTTCTCTCTTGTCGCACACGACAGACACGGCATCGTTGAAGAGCGAAGTCGGAATCTTATGGAACGAGGCCTCCGATGTGTCGAAGCGATGCAGGCCGTCCGATGTTGCAAGCCAGATATCGCCGTTTTTGTCGATGTGTCCGCATCTGATGTCTTCTTTGTTGCTGAAGACGGAGACGGTGGTCACCTCTTCCGCTCCGGTCGGGAGGAAATACAGCTTCCTGTTGTCGTGGAGCCAGACTCCCTTGTCAGTATTTCCGATAGACAGGAAGTATCCGATGGACTTCAAGCCGCTGTCAATCTTTATGCGTCTGCACTTGCCGGTGGTCCTGTCATATCTGTTGAGCGTCCTGCCGAAGATCAGCAGCTTGCCGTCGTTCTCATTGCATATGTTTATGCCGACACCTGCGTATTTCACCTGATAATTAAGGTCAGGGTCATTGACCTGCATCGGCCTGATCTCACCGTTGAGCTTGTTGAATATCCAGAATCTGTCACCGAATACGGAGATTGCGAGTTCTGTCTGTGAGTATGAGGCTATCGATACAACCTTGGTCTTGAGGGTGCTCTTGTAATGGGTGAAGGTGTGGGTCTTGGGGTTGAATCTGTTCAGTCCCTCGCCATCTGTTCCGATCCAGATGTCTTCAGTGTTGATGTCCTGATACAGACATAGTACAGTTGGATTGCTCAGGCCGGTGTGCATTCCGATGTGCACATCGGAGTGTGTTGCCATCTTGCTGCTGCTGACTCCGATCAGACCGTCACGGATGCTTCCTGCCCAGATGTTGCCGTAGGAGTCGGTGTAGATGCACTTGATGGAGTGTGCAGGCAGCGAGGAAGGGTCTCCGGCGATATGGGTGAGGGTCTTTATGTTGTCGGTTTCGGGATCTATGATGTTGATTCCTCCGCCGTCAGTTCCTGCCCAAATCCTTGAATCTCTTTCTGTAAGGCAGAGGACGATGTTGTTGTTTAAGGCCGAGTTCTCGTTCCTGTAAGTCTTTATCTTGGTTCCGTCTTTAGAATAGACCTCAATGCCGCTATTGTAGAATGCCAGCCAGATCTGTCCTTTGCTGTCAATCATGGCAGCTGAAATTTCTCTCTGAGTAGCAAAAGGCTCACCGGAAATCCTGCCGGTTTCCTGATCCAGCAGTATGATGCCGCTATGCGAGCAGCACATCAGCCGGCCCTCTTCAGGAGAAAGTATCTGCTGTACAGTGAATTCAGATGAAATTTCCGTCAGATCGCAGAAGACTTCCAGCTTCTGTGATTCGTATGTGAACCTGTAGATCTTGCCGATGCTTCCCAACCAGATGCCATCCTTGTCACAGAGCATGCTGAGGAACTGCAGGTTCTCCTGACCTGTTTCTATGACTTCGAATATCTCTTCGCTGCCCTTTCTTCTGAGCAGTCCGTCATCAGTCAGAACCCATAGGTCACCGACAGAGTCATCTCCCACATAATTAACGGATTTTTCAGCAAAGACAGGGTCCTTGTAATGTCGCAGGGTGGTGCCGTTGAATCTGAAGAGACCATTCTCTGATCCGATCCACAAGTGGCCGTCTTCTTTCTTGAATATGCTGTTGATGGTGGATGTCAAACCCTCATCATGAGAGATCTGTGTATAGATATATTGCTCTCTTGCAGACAGATGCGATCCAGTCAGGGCAAGTGTAATGATGAGGACGATAATTCTCTTCATAGGAAATCTCTTATGATACATAGCAAATATAATAATTTATTTATGTACATTTACAGATTATGAGAAAAGTGCTTGTTTCGATCTGTTTTCTTCTCTGTGCTTTCATTCTTAAGGCGCAGGGACCTGAGGTAATTGTTCCGGTTCCGGAAAAATATGTTCTTTCTGAAGGAACCTACACCTTCGAGGGTGTTCCTCGTGTGGATGCAAGGATAGTTCCATCCCGATTCGACGGACGTGAAGATTATTCTCTTGAGGTAAATTCGCGAGGAGTGGTCATAAGGGCAGGAGGAGAGGCCGGACTGTTCTATGCACGACAGACGCTTGCTCAGATGACATCTGATGGGGCAGTGACTGAAATCAGGTGCTGCAGGATAGAAGACAGCCCGAGATATGCATATCGCGGACTCCATGTGGACGTGTCAAGGCATTTCCGTAGCGTTGACTTTCTCAAGAAGCAGATGGATGCGATGGCTTTCTTTAAGATGAACAGGATGCATCTTCACCTTACTGATGCTGCAGGATGGCGTCTCGAGATAGAGGCCTATCCTCGCCTGACCCGATTTGCGGCATGGCGGCCGGAAGCACTGTGGAAGTCATGGTGGAATGGTGGCAGACAATATGCTGATGAAGGTACGGAAGGAGTCTATGGCGGTTACTATACTAAGGAAGACATAGCGGAACTTGTCTCCTATGCTGCGGAAAGGCATATTGAACTGATACCGGAAATCGAGATGCCGAGCCATAGCGAGGAGGTTCTTGCAGCATATCCGGAACTCGGATGTACCGGAGAGGCATACAAGGACAGTGATTTCTGTGTGGGAAATGAAGATGTGTTCACGTTTCTGGAAACGGTTTTGACGGAAGTTATGGAGATGTTCCCGTCAGAATATATCCATATAGGTGGCGATGAGGCTGGAAAGGAGCATTGGAAGACTTGTCCGAAGTGCCTCCGGAGGATGCAGGATGAAGACATTGCAGATGTGGACGGGCTTCAGAGCTATATGATACGTCGCATCGGAAGCTTCATCGCATCCAAGGGCAGGAAGATGATCGGCTGGGATGAGATCCTTCAGGGAGGATTGGCGCCGGGTGCGGTGGTGATGTCGTGGAGAGGTACAGAAGGTGGAATCGAGGCAATGTCACAGGGCCATGATGTGATAATGACTCCAGGACGATATTGCTACCTCGACCATGCCCAGGACGCTCCGTTCCGTGAACCGGAATCTATCGGGGGCTATCTGCCTCTTGATTCCGTATATGTATATGAGCCGGTGGAGGCAAGGATGCCTCAGGACAGGATTCATCATATTCTCGGTCTTCAGGCAAATCTCTGGTCTGAATATATACCTGACGATGCTCATGCGGAATATATGTACTGGCCACGAGCCTTCGCGATAGCGGAAACGGCATGGAGCGTGCCGGAGAGGAAGAATCTTAAGGATTTCAGAAGGAGGGCATTGAACATGCTTGAACTTATGAAGCGCAGGGGATACAATGTCTTCGACCTTTCAAATGAATATGGCGAGCGCAAGCTGGCTCAGACAGGATTGGAGCATAAGGCGAAAGGGAAGCCGGTAAAATACCTCAAGCCTGTGCAGCAATGGTATCCTGCTGCAGGAGAGACAACCTTTACTGACGGCGTTATCGGTGGCTGGACATACAGCGACAAGCGCTGGCAGGGATTCCTTTCCGAGATAGACGTCATCATAGATCTTGAGACCGTTCAGGATATCCATTATATCGGCGGTACTTTCATGCAGTTGAAAGGCCCCGGTGTCTTTATGCCGGAAAAGGTTGAAATCCAAGTTTCGTCAGACGGTGAGAATTTCATCCAGGTGGCTGAGGTCTGGAATGATGTCTCTGTCAATCTGGAAGAACTTCTCTTCAAGAGTTTCGATACAATCTGTAATGTGCAGGCCCGCTACATCAGGTATCGTGCAGCCAGAAGCACCATGCGCGGCTTCCTGTTCCTTGATGAAATCATCGTGAATTGATTTTAGGAAATCATTCGAATGTTTTAGAAAATCACTATCCGGCCCTGCTGTAGACAAAAGCGAAAAATCAATAGCGCTTTCCGGAATGAGGCGGAATGATCTCGGCAGTACATTCGTGTCAGTTAAATCAGACTGCCATGAAGAATGCTGCCAATTTCAAAGTCGTCATCAAGCTTGTTCTGTGGAACATCCTGATTGTCGGAATAGTCGTGTTGATGTCTATTTTCTGATTTGTTGCTTGGTTTTGGTTGAATTTTGTGTCAAAACTGCACTTTCTAATCAAAATTTGATATATTTGTGGTTACGTAATTTCAAAAATGAAATAACAACCACAAATTAATAAACATTATGAACACACTATTCTATCTTGTGCCGGTGGCGGCGGTGGTAGCACTGGCGTTCGCCTATCTCTTTTTCCGACAGATGATGAAGGAAAGTGAAGGAACTGCGACCATGAAGGAAATCGCTAAGTTCGTAAGAGAGGGAGCTATGGCTTATCTGAAGCAGCAGTACAAAGTCGTTATTATCGTCTTTATCGTACTCGCTGCTCTTTTTGCAGTATTGGCATTCCTCGGAGTACAGAACAGCTGGGTACCGTTCGCATTCCTTACCGGTGGATTCTTCTCAGGCCTTGCAGGCTTTGTCGGAATGAAGACAGCAACCTACGCTTCAGCGCGTACAGCCAACGCAGCACAGCGTTCTCTCAACTCAGGACTTAAGGTGGCTTTCCGAAGCGGTGCCGTAATGGGACTTACCGTTGTAGGACTTGGCCTTCTTGATATAGCAATCTGGTGGGTGATCCTCAATCAGTTCGTTGATATCGAGGGAACACAGAAGCTTGTTTTCATCACAACCACAATGCTTACCTTCGGTATGGGTGCCTCTACTCAGGCTCTCTTCGCTCGTGTTGGTGGCGGTATCTACACTAAGGCTGCCGACGTTGGAGCTGACCTCGTAGGTAAGGTTGAGGCAGGTATTCCTGAGGATGACCCTCGTAACCCTGCTACAATCGCAGATAACGTAGGTGACAACGTAGGTGACGTTGCCGGTATGGGTGCAGACCTTTACGAGTCATACTGCGGATCGATCCTTGCTACAATGGCTCTCGGAGCTGCAGCATATTCAGCAGTAAGCGTTGAGGCTCAGATGAAGGCAATCCTTGCTCCTATGACGATTGCAGCAATCGGAGTTGTCCTTTCGATCATAGGTATCTATGTGGTGCGCACTAAGGAAGGTGCCGGCATGGATCAGCTTCTCAAATCACTCGGACGCGGAACAAACCTCAGCTCGATCCTTATCGCAGGAGCTACATTCGGCATCATGTATATGCTCGGAATGGAGAACTGGTGGGGCTTCTCGCTCTCAGTTGTAGTCGGCCTCCTTGCTGGTGTGATCATCGGTCAGGCAACAGAGTACTACACATCTCACTCTTACCGTCCTACACAGAAACTTGCTGAAAGCGCTGAGACAGGCCCGGCGACAGTAATCATCTCAGGTGTCGGACTCGGTATGCTTTCTACAGCAATCCCGGTGGTTACAATCGCAGTCGCTATCCTCCTCGCATATCTCTGTGCAAACGGATTCGACCTTTCATTCTCTGCTGACAGCCTTTCAACAGGTCTTTACGGTATCGGTATCGCAGCAGTAGGTATGCTTTCAACTCTCGGAATCACTCTTGCAACTGACGCATACGGCCCAATCGCTGATAACGCCGGCGGTAACGCCCAGATGAGTGAGCTCGATCCTGAGGTACGTAAGCGTACAGACGTCCTCGATGCACTCGGCAACACAACAGCGGCAACAGGAAAGGGCTTTGCAATCGGTTCAGCTGCTCTTACAGGTCTTGCTCTCCTTGCATCTTATATCGAAGAGATCAAGATCGGTCTCGAGCATCTCGGCAAGCAGATCGTCAATGTTTCAGGCGAGCTGATCAACGCTGCAGACGCAACAATTCCTGACATCATGGCTTACTACCATGTAGACCTTATGAATCCAGTGGTTCTCGTAGGTGTATTCATCGGTGCGATGATGTCATTCCTCTTCTGTGGTCTCACAATGAATGCAGTGGGACGTGCAGCTCAGAGCATGGTTACAGAGGTTCGCCGTCAGTTCCGTGAGATCAAGGGTATCCTCACCAAGGAGGCTACTCCGGATTATGCACGTTGCGTGGAGATTTCTACAAAGGGCGCTCAGAAGGAAATGCTTCTTCCATCTCTCATCGCCATCATCGTTCCTGTTCTTGTAGGTCTTATTCTCGGTCCTGCAGGTGTGATGGGTCTTCTTATCGGAGGTCTTGGCTCAGGTTTCGTTCTCGCAGTCTTCATGTCTAACTCAGGTGGTGCCTGGGATAACGCGAAGAAGTATGTTGAGGAAGGTCATCTCGGAGGAAAGAATTCTGAGGCTCACAAGGCAACCGTAACAGGTGATACAGTGGGTGACCCATTCAAGGATACATCAGGACCGTCACTCAACATCCTCATCAAGCTCATGAGCATGGTGTCGATCGTGATGGCAATGCTTACAGTAGCAATCCACTAATGTTAAAAATATCTAAAAGTCGCCTGTTGCTTTTGTGACAGGTGACTTTTTGTTATATTTGCTCTATGGCTACATTACTACAGAAACGTGATCCTTCGATAGACCTGCTCAGATTTATCGGTCTGACTATGATAATTCTGGCTCATATCGGTCTGTCCAGATCCACATCTCTTCTTTTCCAGTTGAGGTCCTTTGATGTACCTCTCATGGTATTTACTTCGGGACTTGCATTCTCAGGCAGGAACACCGGATCATATCTGTCTTTCATCGGCAAGAGGACATTGAGGCTGATAGTACCTGTCTATATTTTTGTCGCAGCCTACATCCTTCTCAATCCTGTTTTCTCCGACTGGGGAATTGTAAAGGAATACTCATCAAAGGAAATATGGGGAACATTCATGCTCAGGCTTAATCCAAGCATAGGTTATGTGTGGATCATCAGAGTCTTTCTTATCGTAATGCTTGTGACCCCGCTTCTTCTGAAGCTTGACAAGGCCATCAGGAACGATTGGGTGTGCTTCGGTGCGATAGCTCTCGTCCTTCTGGTTCAGCAGGGACTGGTGGAGTGGCTCAACCCTATGAAGCCGGGCTGGTTCATAAAGGACTGGGTTCTTTACGTATTCGGATATTCGGCAGTATTCCTCTGGGGATTGAGAGCAAGAAAGGCCACCGGTGCAGCTTCGTCTGCTGCATTGGCGGTCCTGGCAGCTGGAGTTGTGGCAAGTGCAGTATATATGAGCCTCAAGTATGATACGGTCATGAGGCTTCAGGCAACCAAATATCCGCCGCAGCTTTATTTCCTTATGTGGGGAATGCTCATCAGCGGTATTCTTTGGTTCAGCCGAAGATGGTGGACTCCTGTTCTTGACAGGAAACTCTTCACCTTCATCGGACGAAATACGATATGGATCTACCTCTGGCACATCCCGTTTGTCAACATAGTGGTAGACGGCCCGTTTGATGCATGGCATCCGCTGTGGAAATATATCTTCGTCTATGCGGCTGCCTTATGCATATATGCAGTCCAGTACAGATTGGTGGCCATGGCGCAGAAGCGCTGGCCGGAAAGCAGAATAACCAAATATTTCATAGGATAAAATGAAGAACATTTTAGCAATTGCAGCGGCCGCACTGCTTCTGTGTGTTGGCTGCTCGGAAAAAGTAAACACGCCGCAGCAGGATAGGGAACTTTGGGTGGAGTATCTGCTTAAGGTGTCTGATCCTGTCATCAGAAATACTGCAGAGGGAACTCTCAAGGCCAACATGCCATACGAGGCTCATGCAGATAAGGATACACGTCCGTTCTCATATCTAGAGGCGTTCGGAAGGACAATATGCGGCTTTGCTCCTTGGATTGAGTCTGATGAGGATGACAAGGGACTCAAGGAGGAGTATCGCGAGCTTGCTCGCAAGGCTCTGGCCAATGCGGTGGATCCCCAGTCTCCGGATTATATGGAATTCTCATATAAGCGTCAGCCGCTTGTTGATGCAGCATATCTTGCTCAGGGAATGCTTCGCGCTCCCGTGCAGCTCTGGGAGAAATCTTCTCAGGAGGTCAAGGACAATCTCATTGCCGCTTTGAAGCTTACAAGGAGCATTAAGCCGGGAGAGAACAACTGGCTGTTGTTTGCTTCGATGGTAGAGGCGGCAATCCTTGAGTTCACCGGTGAATGCGATGTTGAGAGGATGGTTTATGGCATCGACCGTTTCAAGAACGACTGGTACAAGGGAGATTCCTTCTATGGTGACGGAAAGGACTTCCACATGGACTATTACAACAGCTACGTGATTCACCCGATGATGATGGATGTGCTGAATGTGATGAAGAAGCATAATGTTGAAGGATGGGAATTCATTGATGTGGAGACAAAGCGTCATGCCCGTTATGCTGAAATTCTGGAAAGATTCGTGGCTCCTGACGGAAGCTATCCGGTGCTTGGCCGTTCGATCTCTGCATGCCGCTGCGGAACCTTCCAGGTTCTTTCACAGGCCGCACTTATCGGAAATCTTCCTGAGACTGTTTCTCCGGGCCAGGCGCGCTCTGCCCTTACAGCAGTCATTAAGAGACAGCTCGAAAATCCTGCGAATTTCGATGAGAACGGATGGCTTACAATCGGCTTTGCCGGACATCAGCCGGAAATGGGTGAGACCTATGTCAACACAGGCAGTCTCTATCACTGCACTACAGCATTTGTGGCTTTGGGCCTTCCTGCAGACGATCCGTTCTGGACGGAGCCGTTCGCACCATGGACCGGCATGAAAGCCTGGGCCGGCGAAAAGATTGACGGTGATCACGCAATAAAGAACTAACTAACAAAGATTATATGACAAGAGTATTGAAGTTGCTTTTAACTGTCCTTGTGGCAGTTCTTGCTATCGGGTGCGTTCAATGCCCGGAGGAGTTGAATGGCAAAAGGATCGGCGAACCTCAGTTCGAGGAATATGCAGGTGTGTTCAGGCTTTATCCCGCAGCGGATCTCAGATGCGGCGATGCACCTGATGGTTATACACCATGTTATATCACCCACTACGGCAGACATGGTTCACGTTATGTGATTGATGCCAACCAGTATGAGGATGTCCTCAATGTGCTGAAGACTGCAGCGGCAGATGACAAGCTTACCCCGCTCGGACAGAGTGTATATGAAAGGTATGATGAGGTATATCCTCTGCTTAAATGGCGAGAAGGCGAGCTGTCAAGGATTGGAGTGGAACAGCATAAGCTTATTGCAAAGAGAATGTACTGGTCTTATCCTGAAATATTCAGGAACAATCCTCGTGTAGAGGCCATTACATCCATGCTTTCCAGAACAATGATGAGCATGACTTCATTCTGTGAGTCCCTTATGGAAGAGGATGTCAAACTCGACATCCATCAGGAAGCAACCATCAAGAACATCCGTCCTCTTAATCCGTTCACAGTTCAGTCTGAGCTGGTGCCTGAAGATGAGAAGAGATACATAAAGGGTACAAACACCCTCTGGTGGGAGAGTTTCAGTGAATTCATGCACAATACAATAAAGACCGAGGACTTCATAGCCAGAATCTTTACAGATTCAGCATCGTCTTCAATACGATTGTATTTGCTACGACTCACAGACTCCGACTTTCTAATACCATAGAAAGTGAGTATTTGCTGATTTCGATAAAGACCGTTGATAACTCGTGTAATAGGACCGGTTTTAAACATCGAACAGCACCAACGCATCATTCTTGCGGGTGGTCCAATATCTTCACAAACCTCATAAAAGTTCTGCTCCCTATTTTTTGCTATTTTAAAAATAGCAA
>ERZ808026.175-NODE-175-length-13355-cov-4.895240_pt1 | contig 13355 bp, 7 predicted proteins | sample MGYA00380182_ERZ808026 | MGnify/ENA primary metagenome ERZ808026 (study PRJEB31490, sample SAMN06133376) | cow dung metagenome | isolation source: H9 | host: cow | place: China: Chengdu | collected 2015-05 ... | reverse complement strand
TTTTGATAATTATGGCAAACAAATATGCAGGTACAAAAACAGAAAAGAATTTATGGGAAGCATTTGCAGGTGAATCTCAGGCAAGAAACAAATACACTTATTTTGCATCCGTAGCTAAGAAAAACGGTTATGAACAGATTGCTGAAATTTTCTTAAAAACAGCTGACAATGAAAAAGAACATGCAAAATTATGGTTCAAAGCTTTAGGAGAACTTGGTACAACTCCTGAAAACTTATTACATGCTGCAGAAGGCGAATATTACGAATGGACAGATATGTATGACAGAATGGCAAAAGAAGCTGATGAAGAAGGGTTCCATGCTCTTGCAGCTCAGTTCCGTGGCGTAGCAGCAATCGAAAAATCTCATGAAGAAAGATATCGCAAGCTTTTAGCAAACGTAGAAAAGATGGAAGTTTTCGAAAAAGCCGGCGTAACTGTTTGGGAATGCCGTAACTGCGGTCATATGGCAGTAGGCGTAAAATCTCCGGAAGTATGTCCGGTATGTGCACACCCACAGAGTTATTTCGAAGTGCGTAAGGAAAACTACTAAGAAGTTTATATAATTAGGGCACATTCCCCGGTAAGGACCGCATCGAGGCTTCGCTTAACCTTGGCGTATCCTTACAAGGGCTGTGCCCTTTTTACATGAACTTCTCTCTGGTCGTCTTCGCAGGTCTAAGGGGTCAATGTTCTAAGACTACGCCGTGGCAGATTCCGGGAATGCTTTGGCCTTCATTGAAGCTGACGGTAGAAAGAAGTGCGCCTGTTGGTAAGAACAGAATGCGTTTTAATTCGCCCTGTTCCAGCTTTGGAAGCAGATAACCCGCCAGTGTTACCGCGCTGCAGCCGCAGCCGGATCCGCCGGAATGTGTATCCTGTGTACTGTCATCGAAAATTGCAATTCCGCAGTCAAAGTATTGTTTTGTCAGCTCATATCCTTTTTGTCTTAACAAATCCAGCACCAGCTCCCGTCCAACAACGCCCAAATCTCCTGTGACGATCAGGTCATAATCTTCCGGTGTACGTTCAAAGTCCTGAAAGTGCTGATAAATGGTGTCAGCGGCAGCCGGAGCCATGGCAGCTCCCATATTCATAGAGTCTTTGATACCGTAATCCATCATTTTTCCGGTTGTGATGCCGGTGATCTTTACGTTTCCTTTTTTTCCTACAATAAATGCTCCGCTGCCGGTGACGGTCCAGGTTGTGGATAAAGGTCTTTGGCTGGCATATTCCAGTGGATAGCGAAACTGTTTTTCAGCACTGGCAAAATGAGAGGATGTAACTGCCAGACAATGTTCGGCATATCCGGCTGCCACCGTCATGGCAGCCAAAGACAGTGACTCTCCCGCAGTAGAGCAGGCTCCGTACAATCCAAACATGGGAATCTGTAATTCCAACATACCAAAAGAAGAGGCAATGATCTGCCCCAGCAGATCTCCTGAAAACAGATAGCGAATATCTTCCGGCATAAGACCGGCTTTTTGCAAGGCCATGGATGCTGCCTTTTTTTGCAGTTCACTTTCTGCTTCTTCCCAGTTATCTTTTCCCACCATTGGGTCGTGTTCGATTTTGTCAAAATATTTTCCCAAAGGTCCTTCCCCTTCTTTTTGCCCCACAATAGATGCGTAATTTACAATGCAAGGCGGTTTTTCAAACATAATACTCTGTTTTCCTTTGATCATAAACTCCTCCAAAAAATACTTTCATTTAGTATTTGCTATTTACGAATTATTATGTGAAAATTAAAAAGAAGACCTTAAGAAAATCTTTATAAATTCGAACGCTGATTTTAATAAACTTTTTGTATAAAATAAAATTAGGAAATCGTAAGTGCATGTATTTTGCCTATGCAAGAAAAAAACAGGAGAGGTGATGGTATGGAAACAATTCTCGTATGTGATGATGATCGTGAGATCGTGGAAGCCATAGATATTTATTTGACACAGGAAGGATATCAGGTGCTGAAAGCTTATGATGGGATAGAGGCACTGGAAATGCTGAAAAACAATGAAGTACATCTTCTTGTCATCGATGTCATGATGCCTAGACTGGACGGGCTTCGTGCAACGTTAAAAATCCGTCAGGAAAGCTCGATACCAATCATTATCTTATCAGCAAAATCAGAGGATGCGGACAAGATTCTGGGATTAAATGTAGGGGCGGATGATTATGTGACAAAGCCTTTTAATCCGTTGGAATTAACCGCCAGAGTAAAATCCCAGCTGCGTCGATATACAAAGCTTGGCAATAAAAAGGTGAATAATGACAGCCTTTACCAGACAGGGGGGCTGATGATCAATGATGATTTAAAAGAAGTAACCGTAGATGGAGAACCGGTAAAGTTAACTCCAATTGAATACAATATTTTGCTTCTGTTGGTAAAGAATCAGGGCAAGGTATTTTCAATTAACCAGATTTATGAAAATATCTGGAATGAAGAAGCTATAGGAGCGGATAATACGGTAGCAGTACACATTCGTCATATTCGTGAGAAGATAGAGGTAAATCCAAAGGATCCGAGATACTTAAAGGTTGTCTGGGGTGTTGGATACAAGGTAGAAAAAATTTAATTTGGGCGAAAGCTGTAGGGAGTTGTGATGTTAAAGATTCGTATCAGCAGCAGTGTAAAAACTGCCATTATTATTCTCAATGAAATATTTGCGCTTTTGCTGATCGTTGTACTGATTCTGACCAGCAATTACGGGGTAAACAGTGGTTCCTGGGATGATCTTCTGACCCATCGCACCTTTGAACAGTCGGAGTATTTTCAGACTCAGTCTGTTAACCAGACCACCCGTGCCATTCGTGCGGCTGTTCGAGCTGCCCGTTTTGAAGAAGATGGAGTATATGATCCAAAGAGATTTGTTAATATTGCGGACTATGCTCAAAAAGGTGTGATCACAGGAAAATATGATTCAGAAGGATTGTATTATCGACTGGGTGATCTGCTGAACTGGGCTCAGAAGGGATGGGATTACAGCACTGTTGAAATTGATTCCCAGGGCTATCTGACCTTTCATGCAAAAAATGAGGGGGAAGCTTCTGCTTTTGAAGAAGATCTGGAAAAATATTTTTTAGGCTCTAATGCAGAGTGGAATGCTTATTACCAATATTACTATAATGTATCGGATGAAGCGGAAGTCGATTCGAAGGAAAATTATACAAAGCAGATTTTAAATGAGGTATATAAACCGGAAAATTATCGAAATATTATTTCCTATGCCACAGAAACTGGGGTTGATCTGGATACCATATATGGGCAGATGAACAAGACTCTGGAAAATATTGTTTCCGATGTTTTGTCTTACCGTGATAATGTAAATATTTTTTCAACAGAAGCCAGCAATATCAGATATTTTTTAGTGGACCGGGAGCTTGGACAGGTTTACACCAATGTGGGAGAATACAGGAAGGCTTCGCTGGATGAAATTGTTGCGTATGTAAAGTCTTACGGGGCCTACTGTATTTATGACAATCAGATTCTATCCGTAGATTCTGAAAAAATTCATCTATCTGTGACAGATCTTTATGGTTATGCAGAAAAATACGGAATGTCCGGATCCGATAATTATGTACTGGCGGTAGGGATTGATACAAAGTATCCTGCAGCAGATATTTTATACAATGGATTTGACAGATATCAGAGGCTGCAGCCGGTGGCATGGATCACACTGATGGCCGGTGCTATGGGAATCGTCGGATATTTTATTACTTTTGTGATTTTGACAAGAAAGGCGGGAATCGATCCGGATTTAGACGGAATTCAGTTGTCCTGGTTTGATTATTGGAAGACGGAGATTGGTGCGCTGGTAATTATGGCTTTTGCCTTATTTGGAATTGTGCCGCTGCGGATATTGAACGGATATTTTTCATTCCTGACAAAAGAAGGCATTGTAGGATTTGTGGCACTGGGGGAAAACTTCGTATTCCTGACAGGCTGGCTAAGTCTCATGCGCCGTGCCAAAGCAAAAATTTTATGGAAGAACAGCATTGCATGCGCCCTTTCGGAAATGCTGAGGGATGCATTTGCAAACAGCAGAAGGACAACGAAGGTGCTGACGTTATTTTTAGTTTTTCTGTGTATTAACTATGTGCTGACAAACATAGGAACTGCAGGACTGATTGTTTCTGTGATCTTTAATGTTCTGGTTGCCGGATATATTGTAAAAGAGGCAATTCAGGATCAAAAGCTTCTGAATGGTATGAAAAAGCTTCAGGAAGGGGAACTGACCTATCAGTATGAACAGACGGAATTCACAGGATTCCGAAAAGAGTTTGCAGTTGCATTAAATGGTGTTCATGAGGTCTTTTTAAACTCCGTAATGGAAAGTATGAAAAATGAGAGAATGCAGACCGACCTGATTACCAATGTTTCTCATGATATAAAAACACCGCTGACATCTATTATTAACTATGTAGATCTTTTGAAACGTGAAAATATAGAGAATGAAAAAGCAAAAGGTTATATTGAAGTACTGGAACAGAAATCACAGAGGTTAAAACACCTGACAGAAGATCTGGTGGAAGCGTCTAAGATCAGTTCCGGTAATATTAAGCTGGAATGTACCCAGATTCAGATGCAGGAAATGATCTATCAGGCAGGAGGCGAGTTTGCAGATAAATTTGAGATAAAGGGATTAAAGTTAATTGAAAATCTGCCAAAGGAGCCTCTATACATCAGAGCGGATGGGCGAAGGCTATGGAGAGTTTTGGAAAATCTGTTTAACAATGTTTCAAAATATGCTATGCCAAATACCAGAGTTTATGTGGATCTGATCGATCTTGGCACGGAAGTGAAATTTTCCATTAAAAATATATCCGAGCAGAGACTGAATATCGAAGCCAAGGATTTGACAGAACGTTTTATCCGTGGAGATATTTCCAGAAGTACAGAAGGCTCCGGTCTTGGACTGTCCATTGCAAAAAATCTGACAGAATTGCAGGGTGGGAAGTTTTTTGTTTACCTGGATGGAGATCTTTTCAGAGTAACCATTACCTTCCCGAAACTGGAGGCGCTGCCGGAAAATATGTCCATTCATGTCCTTGAGGAGAATATTGAGGCAAGTCTGGAAGGCGGATTTGAAGAAAAAGAGGAAGAAAATCAGGAAAATCACAAAGAAAAATAATATAAAGGTTGAATTATTCGACGCTGGCTTGTATAATTGTATACAATCCAGCGTCGAGTCTGTTTAGGAACTTGATGCGCGCTAAAAATTTCTAGCTGTTCATTAACACGGAGTATATGGAGGAACTTATTATGGTAACAATGTTAAATACAGGTGCATATGTTTTAAACGGCACCGAAATCATTGAAGACGATAAAGAAGCAGCTTCCCTTCTTGGAAGCAAGCTGGGGACAGCCCCATCCAAGGAAGCGGCAAAAACAGGAACCATTGCTTATGGAATTTTAAAGGATCACAATGTTTCCGGCAATATGGAAAAGCTTCAGATTAAATTTGACAAATTAACTTCCCACGATATTACATTCGTAGGAATCATTCAGACTGCACGTGCATCAGGAATGGAAAAATTTCCGGTGCCATATGTTTTGACAAACTGTCACAACAGTCTTTGTGCTGTTGGAGGAACCATTAACGAAGATGACCATATGTTTGGTCTGACCTGTGCAAAAAAATACGGCGGTATTTATGTTCCGCCTCATCAGGCAGTCATCCATCAGTTTGCCAGAGAAGTCCTGGCAGAAGGTGGAAAAATGATCTTAGGGTCTGATTCTCATACACGCTACGGTGCCCTGGGTACTATGGCTATGGGTGAAGGCGGACCGGAATTGGTAAAACAGCTCTTAAATAAAACCTATGATATCAATATGCCGCAGGTAGTGGGTGTTTACTTAACAGGAGCACCGGCCCCTGGCGTAGGTCCACAGGACGTTGCCCTTGCAATCATCGGTGCAGTGTTCAAATGCGGCTATGTAAACAATAAAGTCATGGAATTTATCGGTGACGGTGTTGCAAATCTTAGCGCAGACTTCCGTATTGGTGTGGATGTTATGACTACAGAGACAACCTGTCTTTCCTCTATCTGGAAAACGGACGAAAAGATTCAGGAGTTCTATGCAATTCATGGACGTGCAGACGGATATAAAGAATTAAATCCGGCAGATGTGGCTTACTATGACGGTATGATCGTGGTAGACCTGGCGAAGGTAAAACCAATGATCGCAATGCCATTCCATCCAAGCAACACTTACACCATCGAAGATGTGAATGCAAATCTCTTAGATATTTTGGCAGATTGTGAAGAAAAGGCAAAGGTTTCCTTTGGTGAAAAAGTAAACTTCTCCTTAAAAGACAAAGTGCGTAACGGCAGACTGTATGTAGATCAGGGTGTTATTGCCGGTTGTGCAGGCGGCGGATTTGAAAATATCTGTGCAGCGGCAGATATCTTAGACGGAAGAAGTACAGGCTGCGATGAATTTACATTAAATGTATATCCGGCAAGTATGCCAGTATATATGGAACTTATTAAAAACGGTGCAGCAGCAAAATTAATGGCAACCGGTGCAGTATTAAAAACAGCATTCTGTGGTCCATGCTTCGGTGCCGGTGATACACCATCTCATAATGGATTCAGTATCAGACATTCTACAAGAAACTTCCCGAACAGAGAAGGTTCCAAGATTCAGAATGGTCAGATTGCTTCCGTAGCACTGATGGATGCCCGCTCTATTGCAGCCACTGCAGCAAACAAGGGATACTTAACAGCAGCTACAGATCTGGATGTGCAGTACACAAATCCAAAGTATTACTTTGATTCCACAATCTACGCAAACCGCGTATTTGACAGCAAGGGTGTGGCAGACCCGGATCAGGAAATTAAGATGGGACCAAACATCAAAGACTGGCCAAAGATGTCTGCGTTACCAGAAAATATGGTATTAAAAGTAGTTTCTGAGATTCATGATCCTGTAACTACGACAGACGAACTGATTCCATCCGGAGAAACTTCTTCTTACCGTTCCAACCCGTTAGGACTTGCGGAATTTACACTTTCCAGAAAAGATCCTGCATATGTTGGAAAAGCAAAAGAGGTTCAGAAAGCACAGAAAGCCATTGAAGCAGGAACCTGTCCATTGGAAGCGCTGGAAGAATTAAAACCGGTGATGGAAGTTGTAAGAGCTTCTTATCCTGCTGTTGGTGAAGGAAATCTCGGTGTTGGAAGTACAATCTTTGCGGTAAAACCGGGAGATGGTTCCGCACGTGAACAGGCAGCTTCCTGCCAGAAGGTACTTGGGGGCTGGGCAAACATTGCCAATGGATATGCTACCAAGAGATACCGTTCAAACTTAATCAACTGGGGTATGCTTCCATTCTTAATTGACGAAGGAGAACTTCCATTTAAGAATGATGATTACCTGTTTATCCCGGATATTAAAAAAGCGGTAGAAGAAAAAGCAGCTGAAATTAAAGCCTATGTAGTAAAAGATACATTAAAAGAAATCACATTAAGACTTGGCGAACTGACAGACGATGAAAGAGCAATCATCCTGAAGGGCTGCCTGATCAACTACAACAGAGCGTAACTCGAGAGAGTAGCAAAAAAGCACACGATATAAGGATAAACCGAGGTTAAGCAAAGCCTCGAGGTGTTCCTTATATCGTGTGCTTTAATAGTTATGCTCTCGGGAGCGAAAACGTAAACTCGGTTCCCACCCCTTCCGTACTGATCACATCAATGTGTTCTCCATGAGCCTGAATGATCTCTTTTACAATGGAAAGTCCAAGCCCAACCCCCCGCTTGTCCTTACCGCGGGAGCTGTCTGTTTTGTAAAAACGTTCCCAGATTTTTTTCTGACTTTCCTTTGGAATGCCGCTTCCATGGTCTTTCACAGAGACAAATACTTTTTCATGCTTCACCGTGGTCTCCACTTCAATGGAAGAATTGTCATTGCTGAACTTAATGGCATTGTCCATCAGGTTATATAATACCTGCTGGATTTTTCCCATATCAGCCTTGACAGGTTCATGCCATGACTCAAAAAGCAGTTCAATGGAGATTTTACGGCTGCGGCATCGTCCTTCAAAAGAGGCCGCCGTATTTTTGATCACCGCATTGATGTCAAAGGCAGTGATTTCCAACATCCCTCTCTTAGAACCGAAAGAATTTAATGTCAGAAGCTCTTCTGTCAGTTTTTTCAGACGGTCGGTTTCAAAAAGTACAATGTTAAAATATTTTTCCTGAAACTCAATGGGTATGGTACCATCCATCATGGCTTCCACATATCCTTTAATGGAAGTCAATGGAGAACGAAAATCATGAGAAATGTTTGCAATAAATTTTCGCTCATAAGCTTCCATTTCATTTAACTCCCTTGCCATCAGATTCAGGGAATTTGCAAGATGACCGAATTCGTCCTCTGTGTCAAGCTCTATCTGATAGGTCAGATTTCCGGCAGCATATTCTGAAGTGGCCTTTGCAATCTTTTTCATCGGATAATAAATGAAATATCCTTTGAATAAAAGTGCTGTGAGAAAAATTCCCAAAAGCACGGCAAGGGTAACATACATGATATTCAGCAGTTCCTCTTTTTCGGCATTGATTTGTGCCATTGACGTATGAATCACCAGATAACCGCGAACCCTCAGGTTATAGTTGATCGGAGAAATCACACTCAACATTTCTTCTTCAAATTCTCCAAAAAAATCCCCTGTCATGTAGTAAGAAGTTCCAAAGCTGGTAGGATCAAAAGCTTCCACAAAGTGAGTGGTCCTTTCCGGGACTGTCAGCTTATGATCGGATTCCAAAATTACTTTTCCGTCAATATCGATCATCCAAATTTTGGCATCTAAAAAGGTACTGACAGGATTTAGATAGGATCTTACCGTTTCAAGAGAATAGGAGTTTTTAGAACGGTAATATGCTTCAGCATAATTGGAGGACAAAAGAGCGGCTTCTCTGTAGAGGGTATCCGCTTTTTTTGTTGTCAGATGCTTCAAAATTATTTCCGAAGTGCCGCCAGCCACAACGGCAAAGCTAATCAGTGCGGAAGCTGCATATATAAGAATGAATTTGACGTAAATTGATAGTTTCATACATTATCTCGTTTCAAATTTATAGCCAATTCCCCAGACAGTGGACAGTGACCATCGAGGATGATCTTTGATCTTTTCACGAAGTCGTTTGATATGTACGTCAACCGTACGGGTATCTCCAATATACTCATAACCCCAGATGTGGTCTAAGAGCTGCTCTCTTGTAAATACCTGATTTGGGGAAGATGCCAGAAAATAAAGCAGTTCTAATTCCTTTGGAGGCATTTCCACGGTATGTCCCTGATACAATACAGAGTAGTTTGACTGATTGATCACAAGGTCAGGATATTCCACAATTTTTGCATCTGCCGGTTTTGGAACTTCAAAAGGTACCATCTGCTGACAGCGGCGCAGGTTTGCTTTCACACGGGCAACCAGCTCTTTCGTATCAAAGGGTTTGACAATGTAATCATCAGCGCCAAGCTCCAGTCCAAGTACCTTATCAAATACTTCTCCTTTGGCAGAAAGCATGATAATAGGCACCTGAGATCTTGTGCGAACCTCCCGGCAAACCTGATAACCGTCCATGCCTGGGAGCATGAGATCAAGTAAGATCAGATTTGGCTGAAATAGAGTCAGTTCACGAAGAGCAGATTCCCCGTCATGAACCATCCTGGTTTCATAGCATTCTTTGATAAGATAGAGGGAAATCAGCTCTGCAATATTGGTATCGTCATCGACGATTAAGATTTTCTGTTTTGTGGCCATGAAAAGTGTCTCCTATTTTTTGAATTCTGCAATGGTAACTCCGGCATCTCCCTCGCCGAATTCTCCCATACGATAAGTTTTTACATATTTACATTTTTTTAAGTGACGCTGTACAGCTTCTCGAAGTTTTCCGGTTCCTTTGCCGTGGACAATGCGCACGCTTGGCATGTGAGCGAGGTAAGCATCATCCAAATATTTATCAAGATGTGCCAGTGCTTCATCTACAGTCATACCGATCAGGTTGATTTCTGTGGATACAGAAGCAGACTTGGACATTTTAATTTTTCCGGCGCCGGTTCGAGCCATTGCAGGTGCGGTAATAGTTACTTCATCTATGAGCTCCAGGTCGGAAATATTAACTTTGGAACGAAGGATTCCCATCTGTACAAATAAATCACCTTTGGCATCAGGCAGGGAGCTGACAGTTCCTTTTAAGTTCATGGACAATACTTTCACAGCATCGCCCAGATGAAGCTTCTTTGCAGAAACGACTTTTTTCGGCTTTGGTGCCTGAGCCTGTACGTTCTTGTTTGCTTTTTCCATTTTCTCACGCAGTTTTGCACGTTTTGCTTCCATTTCACGGATGGAGGCATCGGCAGTGCTGTATTTCTGGAAATCGCGGATGGTCTCGTCAGCAGTTTTTTTGGCGTCCGCCAGAATTGCCCGGGCTTCCTCGTTAGCCTTACGCAGAATTTCTTCTCGGCGGGCCTCCAGTTTGTCCTGTTTTTTCTCTAATGCATCACGAAGGGCTTTGATCTCTGCCTTGTGACGGCGGATTTCTTCTTCTTCCGCTTCGATGGTTTTTCGGCTCTGCTCTAAATCGGATAATAAATCTTCAAAGTTTTCGTCCTGGGCTGTCAGATGCAGCTTGGCGTCTTCGATGATAAAATCCGGAAGTCCAAGCTTGCTGGAAATTGCAAAGGCATTACTTTTTCCGGGAACACCGATGAGCAGACGATAGGTTGGACGTAAGGTTTCTACATCAAATTCACAGCAGGCATTTTCAACCTCCGGAGTAGAAAGAGCGAAAACCTTCAGTTCGCTGTAATGGGTGGTTACCATGGTACGGATTTTTCGGGCATGCAAATGAGAGAGGATGGAAATTGCCAGTGCAGCCCCTTCTGTAGGGTCTGTACCTGCTCCAAGCTCATCCATTAAAACAAGGGAATTTGGTGTAGCAGTCTTTAAGATCGATACAATGTTTGTCATGTGGGATGAGAAGGTACTTAAGGACTGTTCAATACTCTGTTCATCTCCGATATCTGCAAATACATCATCAAACAGCGCCAGCTTTGAACGGTCAAAGGCTGGAATGTGAAGTCCTGCCTGTCCCATTAAGGTAAAGAGCCCCACAGTTTTTAAGGAGACAGTTTTGCCGCCGGTGTTTGGTCCTGTGACTACAAGCAGGTTAAAATCCCGTCCAAGAGAGATGGTGATTGGTACAGCAGTTTTTTTATTCAGAAGAGGATGTCTTGCATCCTTAATGTAAATGTTCCCCTGGGTATTAAAAATCGGTTCACTGGCATTCATTTCCTTTGCCAGCAATGCTTTGGCAAAAATAAAGTCCAGCTTTGCCAGTACCTTTAAATCTGTATCAATTGCTTCAATATAGAGAGCACTTTCGGCACTTAAGCGAGCCAGAATAAGTTCAATTTCTTCCTGTTCTTTTAATTCCAGATCCTTAAAATCGTTGTTGATTTTCACAACAGACATAGGTTCGATAAATAGGGTAGAGCCGGTAGAAGACTGATCGTGAATCATCCCCGGAATCTGTCCGCGGTATTCTGCTTTGACAGGGAGGCAGTAGCGGCCATTTCGCATGGTGATCACCGCATCCTGTAAGTAATTTCTTGCGGAACCGTTTAACAGGGAGTTTAAGGTAGAATGCACTTTCTCATTCAACTGTTTCATCTGGCGGCGAATGCTTTTTAAATTTCCGCTGGCGTCATCTGCGATTTCTTCTTCAGAAAGAATGCAGCGTCTGATTTCTGAAGACAAAGGAAAGCAAGGTTCCAGCGCATCGAAGAAATCATCCAGAGAATCTCTGGCACCTTCCGGTCGCTCTTCACCTCTGGAATACTGTTTTACCCGTCCGGCAGTTTCTAAAAGTTTGCAGATACGAAGCAATTCCGTGGCATTTAAGGAACCGCCAATCTCGAGGCGCTTTAAAGAGTCCCCCACACTTCGGGTTCCGGAGAAAGAAATGCTTCCCTTTGCATAAATGCGGCGAAGGGCATCTGCAGTCTGGCGCTGTGCAAGGCGTACTTCTTCCAGATCGTGCATTGGAAGAAGCTGCTGACACTGCATGCGGCCTAAGTCGCAGGATGCTTTTTCTGTAAGTAACTCTATGATTTTGTCATATTCTAAGACCTTTAATGCTTTTTGATTCATTCTAAAACTCCAAAAAAATAATATAGGCTTATTTTAACCGATTTATAAATGAAAAGATAGACACCTTTTTTAAAAAATAGTATACTAATGCAAAAGAGCTTTTGGAGGATGCTTCCATGAATGAAGAATTTTCCTTTATGAAAGAAAAAATTAAAGAAAAGCCATTTTACAGGAAAAGATGGATGCAGATTCTTTGTATAACCATTGTTGCAGCAGTTCTTTTTGGGGTGATTTCTGCCTTCATATTTACCAGAATGTATGACTGGTTAGAGAACAGGCAGGATCAGGAAAACATTCAGGACATTGAAATTCCAAAGGACCAGCCGGAGGAACCGGTGCCGGAGGATGTGGATGCAGAAAATAAGGCAGAGCCGGAAGCGGAACAGGTTTTTGTAGAGGCAGAGCTTACGCTGGAAGAATATAAGGATTTGTTCAGACAGATGCGGGCGGTGGCGAGAAAATCAGCCAAAGCCTTAGTAACTGTTACAGCAGTCAACAATGACGTGGACTGGTTTAATGAAGCCTATGAAAACAGCGGGCAGTCATCGGGGATGATCATTGGCGATAATGGTGTGGAACTTTTGGTTCTGACAAAGTATTCTAATATCGAATCCTGTGACGGTATCAATGTGACATTTGTAGATGATACCATTGTAAATGCAGTTTTGAAAAAATATGATGTAACCACAAATCTTGCGGTCATCAGTATCAATTTAAGTGATATTTCTGAAAATACAAAAGCAAAAATTGTAAAAGCTACCCTTGGAAATTCGATTCGTCTGGAAGCGGGAACTCCGGTTCTTGCAATCGGAAGAGCAGATGGAAGTGAGGATTCCATGAAAGTGGGTACGTTAACTTCTACCCATAATAAACAAAGTGTAGTAGATGCAGAATATACGATTCTTGTGACTGATATGATGAAAAATGCAGGTGCGGATGGCATACTCATTAATTTAAATGGTGAAGTAATCGGTATCAATGTAGCCAAATCATCTTCATCTGGTTCTTCTGCGACTGTAGAGGGTATGGGTTATGCTATTCCTATATCTGAGGCTAAGGAGATTATCGAAAAGCTTTCAAATAAAGATACTAGATATCCGGTGGCTGAGTCTGAGAGAGGATACTTAGGTGTTAAGATTATCACTTCAGATGAGTCCTCTTATGAGTATTACAATATACCACAGGGCGCTTATATTCGTGAA
>ERZ808026.174-NODE-174-length-13408-cov-3.420974_pt1 | contig 13408 bp, 11 predicted proteins | sample MGYA00380182_ERZ808026 | MGnify/ENA primary metagenome ERZ808026 (study PRJEB31490, sample SAMN06133376) | cow dung metagenome | isolation source: H9 | host: cow | place: China: Chengdu | collected 2015-05 ... | reverse complement strand
TTTTTAGCTTTTCTAAGAAAGGCTTGTAAGCATCACCTAGCCAGTAAGCTGCAGTGTTGTTTACGCCATTAGAAGTTAAGGTAGCACCAGATAATGCATCAATATCAAAGTTCTGATCAGCTGCATTCTTGGTGATCTGGAACTTATAAGCACCAGACTCATCAGTTAACTTCTTGTTAACCCATAGAGCTTGCCAACGTGGATTGTCAATCTCACCACCTAAACCTGGGGTCTCACCGTGAGAGTAGAAGGTAACACCTAAAATAGTGTTAGCATCCTCAGGTGAAATTGCTACATAGCCATACACTGTTGACCATAGAGCTTGACCATAGAAAGGTAGAATTACACGAGTAACTTGACCATTGTCATCTTTTGCAAAGTAGATAGGCATGTACTTTGAGTGAGTTAAGATACCTGCAACATCCTTGTCTTTTGCGATTTTTACAGATGTTTGTGGTTTCTTAGCTAAAGATGCGAAGTTGTAACCTTCGATTTGATCTTTACTTACAACGTCATCAGCTAAAGCACCGGTGTCCACCTCAATTAGGTGAGCTTCAATGTGCTTTGCGAAGGTCTTTGCTACAGAATCTTCTACTTCAAAGCCTGATACTTTAAGAATGTTTACCTGACGATCATTTGCAACAGCAGCGGTCTTGAAAGGATCAAGTGCTACTACAGCTGATGATACTAATACAGAGCAAACTAAGCAGAAGGTAACAATAATAACAAAGGTACCTAATACGGAGTCTTTATTAAGCTTGGACACGGGCTAGTCTCCTCTTAATATTACGCTTGGTTGCTAGGTAATCGAATAATGGTGCAAAGCAGTTAGCAAATAGAATTGCAAGCATCATACCTTCTGGGTAAGCTGGGTTTACGGTACGGATTAGAATTACCATTACACCGATTAAAATACCAAATGCCCACTTGCCCTTTGAGGTAAATGAACTTGATACAGGATCGGTTGCCATAAATACAGTACCAAAAGCAAAACCACCTAATACAGCGTGCCACTCAAATGGCATTGAGAACATTGGATTGGTAGCTGAACCGATGTAGTTGAATAAAGTTGCAGTTAAGAAAGCACCGATAAGGATACCTAACATGATACGTAATGATGCAACACCTGTTAACAGGATGATAGCAGCACCAACAAGAATCATAGCAGTAGAGCCTTCACCAATTGAACCTGGGATGTTACCTAAGAAAGCATCCATCCAGTTAATCTGGTGACCTAATGCATCCTTAAGACCGTTTGCACCTTCTGCAGCCCACTGTGCAAGTGGAGTTGCGCCAGAGAAACCGTCTACTGGAACCCAGCACTGAGTACCTGAAATTGAAGCAGGATATGCAAAGAATAAGAATGCACGACCGCATAATGCAGGGTTTACGAAGTTTCTGCCTGTACCACCGAATACTTCCTTACCGATTACAACACCAAAAGAAATACCTAAAGCAGCTTGCCATAAAGGAATTGTTGGTGGAACGATTAAAGCAAATAAAATTGATGTAACGAAGAAACCTTCGTTAACTTCATGTTTACGGATAATACAGAATAAAACTTCCCAGAAAGCACCTACAGCAAATACAACAAGATAAATTGGGATAAAATAAACAGCACCAATTAACATCTTACTATATAAACTTGCATCACTTGCTAAAGACCCTCCAAGAAGCTTAACTAAAGCATAGTGGTATTCTGCTGGGCTAAATAAAGAATAAGCCTTATTAACAATCACTGCATTGTCAGCAATTGCCGCAATTGTTTGAGCACCAACATTGAACCAACCCCAGAACATACATGGGAACACAGCAAAGAAGACCATGATCATCATACGCTTTAAATCGATATTATCGCGTACATGAGTTGTTGTGTTCTTAGTAACTGTACTTGGAGTATAGAATACTGTAGCAGTACCTTCATATAATGGGAATAAACGTTCTAATTTCCCACCAGGAGCAAATAAAGGTTCTACCTTTTTAAATAACTTAAGTAACACCTTATTAACCCTCCAAGTCGATCTTTGTTAAACACTTACGTAATAAACGACCATATTCAGTCTTACCTGGACATGCGTAAGTACATAATGCCAAATCTTCTTCGTCTAATTCCATACAACCTAATAATTTAGCTGTATCAGTATCACCAATCTCAATTGCTCTTAATAACATTGTTGGCATCATGTCTAGAGGGAAAACTCTTTCAAAGTTTCCAATTGGAACCATTGCTCTTGAGCCACCATTTAAATTAGTATTGAAATCAAATACCTTAGGACGAATAAAACTACTTAAATAAGCCTTAGTTACAGAGTGTTTCTTTGCACCAGGCATCATCCAACCAATAAATTCTTGCTTACCACCTTCTGGTAATACGCTGATTTGGTTATGGAATTTTCCTAAATAATCAAAAGCACCTGTTGCATGGTTACCATGTAATACTGAACCTGCTATAGCTCTGTTGTTATCACCTTCTGTTTCATTAGCTATTAACTCTGATACACAAGCACCAGCTAATGTTCTTAATAAACGAGGAGTCTTAACACTAGGGCCACCTAACGCAACAATTCTTTCATTATAAATGTCACCAGTTCTAAATAAGTAACCAATAGCAATAACATCTTGGTAACCTATTGACCACATTACGTGATTTTCTGAAGCTGGGCAAGTAAAGTGAATATGAGTACCCGCTAAACCTGCAGGATGTTTTCCTATGAAAATTTCTTCTTTTACCTTTGATGACTTAATTGTTGGCAAAGAAGCTTCACCTTTACACACGTAAACATAACCATCTGTTAATGTTGTTAATACTTCTAAACCTGCTTTAAAATCATCTTCATGAGTCGAAATAACAACTCGTGGGTCACCCGCTAATGGATTAGTATCAATAGCAGTAACAAAGATATGTTCTGGCACTGTATTAACAGCTGGAGTCTTACTGAATGGACGAGTTCTAAACGCAGTCCAAGCACCAGAGTTAATCAATTGCTCTTGAACAGCAGCACGTTCTAATCCTTTTAAATCAGTATTAGGATAAGCCTTAAATTTTACACTTCCTACAGCAGTAGGATCAATTTCAATTACTAAAGATTGGAATGCTCTCTTAGCACCACGGTTAATCGCTACAACCTTACCAGCAATTGGAGAAGTATAGTTAACACCTGGGTTCTTTTTATCAGTAAAAAGAACTTGACCTTTGTTAACAATTTCACCTTCTTCAACTAACATTGAAGGTCTTAAGCCTGGAAAATCAGAACCTAAAATAGCAACATGCTTAACATTGTTACCATGGTTAACTGTATTTTCTGGTTTACCGCTAATAGGGAGATCCAATCCTTTCTTAATTTTTATCATGGTTGTTCCAATTAATAAAATACGAAAGAAAGCAAAATTATGTCATACGACACACCCAAAACCGAAAAACGTATACAATACACGCAATAATCGGTTTTCGTATTTTATCACAAAGGTAAAAATTTTTGTTAGATAGATACTAAAAGAATTTCTAAAAATCCAATATCAATCATCCTAAGGACACAAATAGTATTAAACACTAAAATAGATAAGTCTTGATTGAAGATTATTAAGTGTCTTTTTATTGATATGACTTACCTTTTGTTATAAGGAGCAATCCATATCAAACAAAGCATACCTGGTATAGCTAAGGCATAACAAAGGATAAAAAAGTTTTCCCAGCCTAAATAGGTAACAATGTACCCCGTTATTGCTGTACAAAAAGTTCTAGGAATTGCAGATAGTGCTGTAAATAAAGCTAATTGAGTTGCAACAAACTCACCTTTGGTTTCTCTACACATATAGGCAACAAAGCATGAGGTACCTAAACCTGCTGCTAAAGACTCACCACCTACTACAAAAGATAGTAAAAAATGACTAGGAAATTTAAATAAATTAATAATCACTTCGTTGTCTGTAATACTTGAAACTATATCTGTGCAAAAAGTTGGATGTTTCCATACATGCGCTATAAACACAAAGCCTAAGATTGTAACTATTTGGCCAACACCAAACCACCATAAAGCTTTGTTAATACCAATCTTTAGCATTATTACGCCACCTACAATCCCTCCAATCACAAGCGACCACAGACCAACGCTTTTATTAACAATACCAATAGAAGTATTACTAAATCCCATTTCCATATAAAACGGAGTAGCTAGAGCTGTTGCCATACTATCCCCTAGCTTATATAAGAATATAAATAAAATAACTCCTAAAGCTCCTAACACCTTCTTTCTTTGGATAAATTCAATAAAAGGAGCAACAACAAACTCAATAAAACTTTTAGACGTAGTTTGAGTTTTCGGTTCTCTAATTAAAAAAGTTGTAACAATACCTGGAACCATGAATAAAGCTGTAACAATAAATACAATTTTCCATGTTGTAATATCACTTAAATATAAAGCCAGCCCTCCTGGAACCATGCCAGCAATTCTATAAGAATTTATGAATAAAGATGAACCTAACCCTAATTCTTCATCCTCTAAAATTTCACGTCTATATGCATCTAAGGTAACATCTTGAGTTGCTGAGAAAAAAGATATTAAAAAACATAAAACAACAATTACAGAGATATTGTTAACCTCTAATCCGAAATCAACAAAACTTTTTTCTGACGGAGTAAAGAAACCTAAAATAGCAATTAACCCCAAAAGCATAAATTGGCATAAAAACATCCAACTACGCCTTCTGCCCTGTTTTAAGATATCATAACGATCAACAATCGGAGCCCAAATAAATTTCCAAACATAAGGCACACTAACTAATGAAAACAACCCGATAGTAGTTAAATCTATACCACTATCCTTTAACCATGCAGTAATTAGATTATAAATAAGATATAAAGGCAAACCTGAAGTAAAACCCAAGAATATACATATCAACATTTTCTTTGAGAAAATTCTTCTTAATATTTTTTGGTTTGTCATCAGTTCTACCATTATCTATGCTTTAATTATTTTTGTTTATTTGGATATATCTATAAAATTAGCATTATAATCTTGTACAAAGATTTTACAATCATCTATAGCTGTTATCTATTTTAATTGATTAGCTTCTACTATTTATCATTCCTATCACTTAATATACAGACAAAGACCATAGATACAAAAGAAGGAAAATCAATTATAACGATTTTCCTTCAATTTTATCACTTAGTTGTGCATTTATTAGATATTAATCTCTAAAGTTATTAAATTGGAATGGTTGTCCTAACTCACTCTTTCTAATTAGTGCAATTGTTTCTTGAAGGTCATCTCTCTTCTTGCCGGTAACTCTTACTGTTTCACCTTGAATTTGAGTTTGAACCTTAATCTTTGAATCCTTAATGCACTTAACCACCTTCTTAGCCATTGCTGCATCGATCCCACTCTTTAATTTAACAACCTCGTTAAATCTTTTACCGCTTTGTTCTACATCTTGGAAATCCAATGAAGCAGGATCAATATTTCTCTTTGACATTTTGTCTCTCAAAATATCATTCATTTGTCTAATTTGGAAATCAGCATCAGCACCTAATTTAATTAACTTATCCTTTTCAACTAATTCAAAAGATGCATCTACTCCCTTAAAGTCAAATCTACAAGAGATTTCACGATTAGCATTATCAACGGCATTACGAACTTCATTCATTTGAATTTCTGAAACAATATCAAACGATGGCATTTAAAATCCTCCTAAAAATATTAATGTTCTTTATATTGATGCATCAAGAAATCGCATAGTTTAACAACAGACTTTCCATCCATCTTATAATTCTTATAGATTTCTGTAGGGGTATCCTGTTCTACAAACTCGTCAGGTATACCGATATTCTTAACAATACATGCTGGATACTTTTCTTGGATGTATGAAGCAACTTCCTGACCGACACCACCATTAATTACCCCATCTTCCACAGTTACAATAAATTCACATTCTGTTCCAATCTTATCAAGTTTTTGATAATCGATTGGTTTAACCATTCTCATATCAATAACGGCATATTCTGAATCCTTAGCAGCTTGCAGAACTTCATGAACAAGAGGTCCCCAAACTAAGATCGCCACATGCTGACCAACCTTTAAAGTTTTAGACTTAGTTAAGTTACTTTCATCCTCTGTCTTTTCGAGCTTATTCTCAATTGAAGTACCACGTGGATAACGAACAGCAACTGGTTTTTCTGATTTGATTGCTGCGTTCATCATTCCCCAAAAATCTTGAATACTGCTTGGAGCTGCAACAATCATGTTTGGTATTGATTTTAAGAAAGATATATCAAAAACCCCTTGATGTGTTGGACCGTCTTGACCTACTACACCTGCTCTATCTACAGCAATCACAACCGGAAGGTCTTGAATTGCAACATCATGTATTATTTGGTCATAAGCTCTTTGTAAGAAGCTTGAATACACAGAGACAACAGGTTTTAAACCACCTCTAGCCAAACCACTAGCAAGTAATAAAGCATGCTGTTCTGCAATTGCAACATCAAAATATCTGCTAGGATAAAGCTTCGCAAAATCTGTCATTCCTGAGCCATGACACATTGCAGGGGTAATAGCTACAACTTTATCGTTCTTTTTAGCGGTTTCTAATAACCATTCTCCAAATGTCCTTGAGAAAGTTTGGCAATCTTGCTTTTCAACAACCCCTTCTTCTAAATCAAAACAATCCACACCATGATACATCGTTGGATTCTTTTCTGCAGGTTCATAGCCCTTGCCTTTCTTTGTTGCTACATGTAAAAGCTGAGGTCCTGACAACTCCTTCATGTTTTTTAAAACAGAAATCAAAGTAGGAAGATCATGTCCATCAATTGGACCTACATAGTTAAACCCTAATTCTTCAAATAAAGTACCAGGTGTTACCATCCCCTTTAAATGTTCATGAGCCTTTACAGCAAAATCCTTTATCTTAGGAACAAAATCCAAAGCCTTTTCGCCTTGAGAGATAATTTTTTCATATGATGGACTACTTAAAAGCATGGCTAAATGTTTAGTTAAACTTCCAACACTTTCTGAGATACTCATTTCATTATCATTTAAGATAATTAACATATTTTCCTTCAATCCACCAGCATGATTTAAGGCTTCAAATGCAACTCCACCACTTAACGCTCCATCACCAATAACAGCAACAACCTTCTTACGGTTATTTAAAGTTCTATTAGCAATCGCTAGACCTAGAGCTTGCCCAATAGATGTGCTAGCATGTCCTGTAGAGAATACGTCATATTCACTTTCTGCTCTCCATAGGAACGGATGTAAACCATCCTTCTTACGAATAGACGACATTTGATCTTTTCTACCAGTTAGTATTTTATGTGGATATGCTTGATGACCTACATCCCATACTAATTGGTCAAAAGGGGTTTCATAAACGTAATGTAATGCAATAGTTAACTCAACCACCCCCAATCCAGAAGACAAATGACCAGAGGTCTTACTTACTGTATCGAGTAAGAATTCTCTTAATTCCTTTGCTAATTGGTCCAACTCCTCTACCTTCAAACGTCTTAAGTCTACTGGAGATGAAATTGTATCTAATAAAGTATATTTAGACCCCATGTTAAAAATTCCTTTCAACTAAATATTTTGCAAAGTCTTGCAAAATCTTTGTATCTAATGAAAGCTTAGATAGATCTTCAATTGCACTTTTTACTAATTCTTTTGCATATTCCTTAGCTTTTTCAAGGCCCATAATATTAGGATATGTACTCTTATTTAATTCTAAATCTGCACCTTGTTGCTTACCAAGAGTTTCTGTATCAGAAATAATATCTAACACATCATCCCATACTTGGAAAGCTAAACCTATTTTTCTTGAATATGATATGAACGCATCATAAGTTGTTTTATCAACATTCTCTGCTGATAATAAACCTAATTCAACAGCTGCCTCTAACAAAGCACCAGTTTTATGCTTGTGAACATTTTCAAGTTCACTTTGTGTAATCTTTTTATTCTCAGATAATAAATCTAGCTCTTGTCCGCCACACATACCATAAGCTCCACTAGCTTTAGCAAGAACTGACACCATCTTTAATTGATTAGCTAATTTATCATCTGCATTGGATAAAATATCAAATGCTAATGTTTGTAACGCATCTCCAGCTAAAATAGCTGTAGCTTCATCAAATGCAATATGAACAGTCTTATGACCTCTTCTCAACTCATCGTCATCCATTGCAGGCAAGTCATCATGCACCAATGAGTAAGCATGAATACATTCAATCGCACATGCAGGAATTACAGCCTTTTCGTTACTTACACCAAATATATTAGCTACTGTCATTACTAAAAATGGTCTTACCCTTTTTCCTCCTAAGAGTAAAGCATATTCCATTGCTTCGTTTAACTTATTTGCTGGGCTTGGAATTGTAGATATATATTCCTTTAATTTTGCGTTAACAACATTTTGACAAGCGACAATTGCTGGCTTTAATTCCATTTTTTTTCCTATATTTTGTGTAATATAAATTTTAAATTATTGTATAAAACTTCTTAACTTATTTATTTTACTGAAACTATTTTTGAGAAACCTCATTTATTTGTTTAACCTGTTCATAGGCGTTTTCTATAGAAACCTTACATTCAGCAGCTAGTTCCACCCCTTCCTTATAGAACTTAATTTGATCTTCTAAGGAAAGATTACCAGTTTCCATTTTAGCAACGATTTCTTCTAACTTTAGTAACTTATCCTCAAAACTTACGTTTTTATCAGTAATGCTTTGATTTTCCATATATAAAATACACCCAAATAAACTCTAATTTCAAAATTATAGCATGTAAAACTTTACAATATGAATATGTATATATAAATTTTGATTACCTCTTCAAAGAAGAGTAAAATACAGTTTTATTATACGTACCTAAAATAAATATGACTAATCGAAAACAAGCAAGAAAAACTAAGATAGCTATAATCGGAGCAGGCTCAATGGGGATGCTTTTTTACTCGCTACTTTGTAAAAATAAATTGCTTAGCCTTTATTTCGTAGAAACAAGAAAACCCCTTCCCAATGGTGAGAAAAATTTTAAGTTTAGCTACTATAGTTCTCCCCAAACTAACAGTCTAAAAAAATCATTTAATAGTGTTGTTAAAAGTATCGACAGTATTAAAGACGCTGACCTTGTATTAATTACAACGAAAAGCTTTGATATTTCACAAACTATTAACTCCATTACACCTTATTTATCAAATAATTGCTTACTTTTAACAGTATGCAATGGTTATGGTTTTCATAATAAAATTAAAGATAAAAACATATTAAAAAAACTATTCTTTGGTTCTACTACTCATGGAGCTTATAAAACTACAAATACTGTTACTCATGCAGGCCACGGAATAACATTTATAGGATGTGCTACCCCGTATACGAGCAAAGCATCAATATCATTAATTAAAAACATTTTTAAAACTTTAAAAGATACTAAGTTTACAAATAATATAACAATAAAAATGCTATTAAAGCTAAGCATTAATGCTGTGATCAATCCTCTAAGTGCTCTACACTCATGTAAAAATGGAGAATTATTACAACATATGAAAGATATAGAGAATGTAATTAACGAAATTTACACTCCTCTAACTCTTATGGGGCTAAATTTAACCAAAAATGAGATGACTGATGCTATTTTAAAAGTTATACACAACACCCACAACAACTACTCATCTATGCAACAAGATTTTTCTAATAATAGAAAATCTGAACTTCAATATATCTTACTTCCTATTCTACAAAAGGCTAAAGAAAATAACATATCCTTAAACTTTACCCTAGATTTATACAACAAGTTATCAAAAACAGAGTCAAAATAAGAATTCAAACAAAACTCAAAGTTTTTTTTTATACATCAATTATCATAACAATATTTAGTATCAGCAAAATTATATTCACAAAATCATAAAAGGAATAAACATGGCAAATGCTTTATTAGTTATAGCAAATGGTTCTGAAGATATCGAATCAGTTGCAGTATCAGATGTATTAAAAAGAGGCAATGTTGACGTTACAATTGCAGCACTTACAGACGATAAATCAACAACTATAAAATGTGCTCACATTAATACTGTCATTGCTCATACACACTTCGACTCATGTAAACACAATGAATATGACGTTATTATTATCCCTGGTGGATACAATGGTTCTTTAACATGCAGAGATTCAAAGGACTTGATTGAAAAACTAAAGGAACAACAACAAAACAACAAATACATTGCTGCTATCTGTGCAGCTCCCGGTTTTGTGTTAGCAACTCATAGCATTATTACCAAAGACGTAAAAGCTACTGGTTATCCTGGATGCTGTGATAACATCGAAAACTTTGTAGATGCAAAAGTGGTTCACGATAAAGAACACAAGATTATCACTTCCAAAGGGCCAAGCACTGCAATTGAATTTGCTTTAGAAATCCTTGCAACGATTCAAGATCAAGATACTGCAGACAAAGTTGCAACAGACTTGCTTCTTAAATAAAAACAATAATTTTATAAAGAATAAACAATAAAAATAAGGTGCTACCAAAGCACCTTATTTTCGTTCTAATTAGTTACAAGACTGACATCCACAGCCTACACTCTTTTCACGTGGTCTATAAACCTTAACGTTTAAGAACCCTTGTTCTCTTAGATACATAGCTTGCATCTTACTCATAACACCTTTATCACAGTACAATAAGTAAGTCTTAGTATTATCTAAATCCTTAAATACTGATGCAATCTTAAAGAATGGAATTTCTAAATGAGGTTTATCTGTAACTAGTTCTTTCTTATCTATTTCATCCTGTGAACGAATATCAACAACAACTTCATTAGATGCAGCAAATTCAACAGCCTCTACATCGCCACCAATAATTTGTTTTGTATCCTCTGGAATATCTCTAATATCCATCCACTTAGATAAATCAGCAAGCTTTTCAATTAAAGACATATCAATCTTACTTTCTTCAGCTTCAACAAAATTTACATCAGCTTTTACAGTTGGACGATCAGAGATAACACCACAATATTCAGGCATTGATTCAGCAAAGTGAACAGTACCAATCTTTCTTGCTTCGTCAATAATGTCTTGCTTATCACTTACAATCAACGGTCTTAAAATCATTGCATCTGCAACTCCATCAATTACAGATAAATTCGTTAAGGTCTGACTTGATACCTGACCAATACTTTCACCAGTAACTAATGCTTTAACCCCCATTCTCTTAGCTACAACTGAAGCAACTCGCATCATCATTCTTTTTAAAATAACACCACGTACGCTATGGTCAGTTTTAGTTAATATTTCCCCTATCATTTCTTCAAAAGGAACAGTCACAAACTTAACCTTATGAGATGAGCCAAATTTATCCCAAAGATAAAAACTTTCCTGCTTAACTCCAATTTCATGAGCAGTCCCACCCATGTTGAAGAAGATATAATGAACCTTACACCCTCTCTTAATAAACTTATATGTTGAAACTCCTGAATCAAAACCACCTGATATTAAACTTAATACATCTTCTTGAGTTGATAAAGGATAACCACCTAAACCTTGATAAATATTAGTAACTAAGAATAGCTTATCAAAATCTAATTCTAAGTTTATTGTCATATCAGCATTCTTTAATCTTACACCATTCGATTTAAAATGTTGATTTAAGCCACCTCCAACATATTTTTCAACATCTATAGATGTAAAATCCTGATTTCCTTTTCTCTTTACGCGAACACAAAAGGTTTTACCCTCAATTTGAGAACCATAAATTTTAGCAGTGTGTTCGTAAATTTCATGAATACTAGTATATTGGTATTCTTCAACCTCTAATATTGATTGTATGCCTGGAATATTAACTAAATAGTTAGCGATTTCCTTTGGATCAATTTGAGAAGGTGTATTTTCTTCATCTAATCTTACTACTAACTTATCCCAGCAATCCTGAACTTTTACTGTGATTGAATGTCTTGTAAGTACATTTCGAATATTTCTTTGTAAAACTCTAGACATATGAAGTCTAACAGATTTACTTTTTACAATCATTTCAGGGAAAAATTTAATAATATATTTCATTTTTTCTTACTCAAAAGACCAAGGAGCAAAATCACTTGGTCTTTAATTTAATCTAAATTTATTTAATTTTATATTTGTACTGTATTTAAATTACTTTTTACAAGTACACTCATCATCACACTTACAATCGTTACCACAAGTACATTCGTGGCCTTCATGACAACCGCATTCATGTTCTTCACCGTGTTCATGATGACCACAGCAGCATTCGTGTTCTTCATCATGAGCATGATGTCCACCACAGCAACATTCGTGCTCTTCATGGTGTTCGTGATGCTTATGACGACCACAGCACCCTCCATGTCCATGATGACCACCACAACAGCCTCCTGCACCGTGAACATGTCCATGTTCTACTTCTGAATCTGTTGCATCTCTTACTTCTAAGATATCAACCATGTACTTTAAAGTCTTGCCTGCTAATGGATGATTACCATCAACTACAACATGGTCTTCATGAATTTCTTTAACTACAATTGGTTTTTGACCTAATTCTGTGTCTGCTAAAAATGTATCACCTACATTTAAAGGCATACCATCAAACAAACTTTTATCAATTGTTTGAATCAATCTAGGGTCAGGCATACCATAACCTCTATCAGGGCCTATCATTACATCAACACGATCACCCTTTTCTTTTCCTAATAATGCATCTTCTAAACCAGGAATAATATGAGAATGACCAATTAATATTTCCATTGATTCATCGCCATTAGTATCTAATACTTGGCCTTTTTCATCTGTAACCACAAAATCAACAGTAACTACTGTATTTGTACAAATTTTCATAAACCTACTCTCTTTTAGAAAACACAAAACTAACACATTATATATTATACTTAAAGTTGAAAAAAGTCTTAAATTTTAAATAAAAACGAAGACTAAACAAGCTATGTTTTGTTAATTTTTTTCTTACTTTTACACTGCACTATCACCTTAGTCATAACATCTATAGCCTTTCTAATTTGGTCTACAGTTAATGATGAATAATTAATTACAAACGCATGTTCCGATTTATTTTGATTATTAAAGTAATATTCAGATAGAGCACTAAGCCTAATACTGTTCCTTAACATTACATCCACGAACTCTTTATCTGGCATCTCGATATCTAATCGTATGACAAAATGAAGTCCAGCATCCTCTTCACAAATCTTTACACGGTCTCTTACTTCACTTTCATTAAACAAATTAACTAAAAGATCTCTTTGCTTTTTATAATAATTTCGCATTCTATTAATATGCTTTTCAAAATACCCTTCACTAATAAATCTTGCCAATGCAATTTGAATTAATGTAGTAACCGGACATGAATAAAATGAAAGTTTTTTGTAATACAAGTTCACTAATTGCTTTGGT
>ERZ808026.173-NODE-173-length-13417-cov-3.586057_pt1 | contig 13417 bp, 14 predicted proteins | sample MGYA00380182_ERZ808026 | MGnify/ENA primary metagenome ERZ808026 (study PRJEB31490, sample SAMN06133376) | cow dung metagenome | isolation source: H9 | host: cow | place: China: Chengdu | collected 2015-05 ... | reverse complement strand
AGTGGAAAATCCGGGTTTTATGAACTAGGATTACTGTGTTTTGTTCCCAAACAGGGTATTCTTGAAAAAAAGTGCAAAATTTTTCAAAAAAGTTTTGCACTTTAATTTTTTGTGTCTATCTTTGCAATCCCAAATGAAAGGGAAACCAATAATCGGGGTGTGGCGCAGTTGGCTAGCGCATCTGGTTTGGGACCAGAGGGTCCTGTGTTCGAGTCACAGTACCCCGACTTCAAAAAGCAGCTATCGATTGATAGTTGCTTTTTTTTGTATATCTTTGACTTGTCCATGATAAGGGCATTTTGTGGACAGGGATAATTGAATTGGAAGCATTATGATACATGCAAAAGGAATAGAAAAGTCATTCGGAGATCTCAAGGTGCTGAAAGGATTGGATTTCAGTGTGGCCAAGTCAGAGGTGGTATCCATCATGGGTGCTTCTGGAGCAGGAAAGTCAACGCTTCTCCAGATTCTGGGCACTCTTTCAACACCCGATTCCGGTTCTCTCGTCATTGACGGGACTGATGTGCTCAAGCTTAGAGGTGACGCTCTTTCGGAATTCCGAAACAGACGTATCGGCTTTGTCTTTCAGTTCCATCATCTTCTTCCTGAATTTACCGCACTTGAGAATGTGATGATTCCTGCCTTCATTGCAGGTCGCTCCAGAAAAGATGCAGAGCAGGCTGCCAGGGCACTGCTTTCAGACCTTGGCCTTTCCGAGCGTCTTGAGCATAAGCCGTCTCAGCTTTCAGGAGGCGAACAGCAAAGAGTGGCAATCGCGCGAGCTCTGGTAAACAATCCCGCTGTCCTTTTTGCGGACGAGCCATCCGGCAATCTGGATTCCAAGACCAAGGATGAACTCCATAGATTGTTCTTTGACCTGAGGGACAAATACGGACAGACGATCGTCATCGTGACTCATGATCCGGACCTTGCAAATATGTGTGACAGGTCCCTCTATATGGTGGACGGCGTTTTTGTCTAGCGATTTAATGCCCACCTTATGTTGTCTTATAACCATTAAGTGCATCTCCAATGGGAGTGTTCAGATTCAAGAGATTCAACGTAGTCAATGAGCGCAGCGCCATGAAGGTCAACACCGACGGAGTGCTGTTGGGTGCGTCCATGACGATAAAGTCATCGGACAGGCGCCTCCTTGATGTCGGTACAGGTACCGGTACTATCGCTCTGATGGCTGCCCAGCGCCTTTCCGAGCTGATCGGAAGCCAGGGCCAGCTTTGGAACGTGGAACAGGACTCCTTGCCGGCCGATTTTTCTGTTCATGCAATAGACTTGGATGAGGCATCAGTCACAGAGGCTGCTGAGAATTTCAGGAACTCTCCATGGTCAGATAGTCTTTCTGCTGAGTGGATCTCACTGGATGAATACTCTTCAGCTTTAGCAGCAGAAGAACGCTTCGATCATATATTTTCCAATCCTCCATATTTCGAGGATTCCTTACATGCTCCGGAACAGAGACGCAACGACTCCAGGCATACTTCCACTGGCCTTTCTTACAGGGAACTTCTTGACTTCGCCAAAGAACGGCTGACGGAAAACGGCAGGATTTCCCTGGTGCTTCCTGCAGAAACAGAAGCTCCGCTGACCCGTCATGCGCGCATGTGCGGCCTTCATCTCTTCAGGATTGTGCGTGTCCGCACAGTGCCTCGGAAGCAACCGATCCGCATCATCGCCGAATTCTCTTTCGAACGTTGCCCGTCTCCGTCAGATGAAACCCTTATAATACAAAGTGAGGGAAGATACACGGATGAGTATCTTGCCCTCACTAGAGATTTTTATCTGTTTGCTTAGGTTGAGTAGCGGTGCCGGTTTATTTTTTTGGCCCGTGATTGTTGTGAAGTTTTCGGATTTGATCTCTTCTGAACTTTTCCTCCGTAATATACAACCTCGCTACCTTTTCATCAGAAAGAATCTTTTTGAATCGGTCGGCTGCAGCTGTATTTAGGTCTCTTTTCTCTTCGCGAGCTTTGAGATACCTGTTCAGGCAGGCAGAAATCTCCTTTTCGGACTTTCCTGATTCTATCGCATCGTTCAAGTCTTTGTAAGTCGTCATAATGAGCTTCTGAGCTTCGTGTTCCTCTTTGCAGAACTGATTGTACACAGGCCAGAAGTTTTGAGCCTCTTCCTGAGTAAGATTCATTTCTGTTGTGAAGAACGCGATCTTTTCCTGCATGATCTTGTGCTTCCAATCCTCATTCTTCTGTGCTGAAGCGCTGATGGCAGTTCCTGAAATCAGGAGAAATGCCGCAGCTAGTAGTGATAAAAATCTTGAGGTCTTCATATAATATCAGTTATTCGTATGATGCAATGTTTTCCAATGATGTTTCCGAGTTTATCAGATACTCGATTATGTCTTCTTCGGTAAGGTCTTCCTCGTCGTATATTGCAACAAGGTCGTAATAGCTTTCTGTGCTCATGTCTGAGAATACCATAAGGTCTATGCTGTCGATCATTTCTTGTGGGTCTTCTCTCCTTGATGTCTGAAGGCCGGCGGTTACGAGCAGGGCAAGCGATGCTGCCACGGCAATACCTGCTCCGAGTCTCTTCCACTCAATGCCGCTCTTCTGCCTTTCAGCTGCAAGCATATCCTTCTTGAAGGTTGTGAAATATCCTTCCGGCACAGAGAATGGACATTCTTTGAGCTCCGGAGTCTTCAATATGTCGTTACCATCAATTTTCATAGCGCTATATTAGACAAGTTGTTATGCAAAAAGTTTACAGGCAGTTCTCGATTTCGTGCTTTATTTTATTGTAGGCATGGTGGTAAGATGCCTTCAGTGCTCCGACGGATGTTCCGGTTATCTGTGAAATGTCTTCGTACTTCATTTCGTCAAAGTACCTGAGTCCGAACACGATGCGCTGCTTTTCCGGAAGTCTGGCCATTGCCTTGTGGAGTTCACGTTGCAGTTTGTCTCCATTGAAATAGGGGTCTTCATCTATCTTGCGTGCAAGAATTCCGGATGCGGAATCGAGTGAAATCATGGCCCTGACCTTCTGGCGGCGCAGGTGATTCAGTACCTCATTGGTGGCGATCCTGTATATCCAAGTATAAAGCTGCGCATCCCTTCTGAATGAGGGAAGCGCAGCCCATACCTTTATGAATATATCCTGAAGCAGGTCGTTCGAGTCTTCGTGAGAACACAGGAACCGGCGAATATGCCAGTAGAGTCTTTCCGTATAGGTGTTGACTATCTGGTTGAATGCCGCTTCCTGACTTCCGCTAAGGTACAGATCTATGATTTCTCTGTCTGTCATATAATCTGTAAGACACGAAGCGCCCCGCAAGGTTTAATTTTCAGTCCTATTTTCTTGCAACAGCCTTCTTTGCAGCCTCCACGATGTGGGCGGCATCAAGACCATAAACCTTCATCAGTTCAGCCGGAGTACCGCTCTGGCCGAATCTGTCTGCACCGTTGATGAACTCCATCGGAGTAGGAGCATTTGCAGCAAGGACACCTGCCACGAGTTCTCCGAGACCGCCGCATGTGTTGTGCTCCTCTGCACATACCACAGCTCCTGTCTTCTTAGCTGATGCAATTACAGCCTGCTCGTCAAGCGGCTTGATTGTAGCGATGTCGATTACCTCAGCTGAAATGCCCTCTGCTTCAAGTGTCTCTGCAGCATTTATGGCTTCCCATACAAGATGGCCTGTTGCAAAGATTGTTACATCTGTTCCTTCATTCATGCAGATTGCCTTTCCGATCTCGAACTTCTGGTCCTCCGGAGTGAAGTTCGGAACTGCAGGACGGCCGAAGCGGAGATATACAGGACCATCGTATTCTGCTGCAGCGATTGTCGCAGCCTTTGTCTGATTGAAGTCACAAGGGTTGATCACTACCATTCCAGGAAGGGCTCTCATAAGAGCGATATCTTCCATTGTCTGGTGTGTGGCGCCGTCTTCTCCAAGGGTGATGCCGGCGTGAGATGAAGCTATCTTCACGTTTGTATGTCCGTAAGCTACTTCCTGACGGATCTGATCATATACTCGTCCTGTAACGAATTCTGCAAACGATCCGATGAACGGAACCTTTCCTGTAAGCGCGATGCCGGCAGCTGCACCGACCATGTTGGCCTCAGCAATACCGCACTGTACGAATCTCTCAGGGAAATCCTTAACGAATGCGTCCATCTTTACAGAACCTATAAGGTCGGCTGTCATAGCCACGACTCTCTGGTCCTTCTTTCCTGCTTCATAGAGACCTGCTCCAAAGCCGCTGCGGGTGTCTTTCTTTCCGCTGTCAATATATTTCTTTGCCATAATCTTCTGTGTTATAAACGGTTAAAAGTCTCCAAGCGTTTCCTCGAGCTGAGCAAGGGCGTTTGCGCACTGCTCTGCAGAAGGTGCCTTTCCGTGCCATGCGTGAGTACCTGCCATGAAGTCCACTCCGTGTCCCATGTCGCTCTTGAAGAGAATCATTACAGGCTTTCCGTTGCCGCATGCTTCGTCAGCCTTCGCATATGCCTTGAGTATCTCCTCGAAATCATGGCCGTCAGCAACAATCACATCCCATCCGAACGCCTTGAACTTGGCCTCGAGGTCGCCGACGCCGCCGACTTCGTCAACCTTGCCGTCAATCTGCTGTCCGTTCCAGTCAACCATTCCGACGAGGTTGTCGAGCTTATGGTGAGCTGCGAACATCGCTGCCTCCCAGATCTGTCCTTCCTCGCACTCTCCGTCACCCATCATGACATACACCTTGTTGGCTTCGTTGTCCATCTTCTTGGCTACAGCGATTCCTGCTGCAAGCGAGAGACCCTGTCCGAGTGAGCCGGATGGCTGGAATACTCCCGGAAGACCCTTTGCGATGGAAGGGTGGCCCTGAAGCCTTGAACCGAACTGTCTGAATGTTGCAAGCTCTGATACAGGGAAGTATCCAGTTCTTGCGAGAAGAGAATAGTAGATTGGGGTGAGATGGCCTGCAGAAAGGATAAAGACGTCCTGGTCTTTTCCGCTTCTTGTCCATGTTGCAGGATCATGTTTCATCACGTCAAAATAAAGTGCTGTAAGGAAGTCGGCACTACTCATTGATCCGCCTGGGTGGCCGGATTTCGCGTTTGTCACCATTCTGACAATATCTCTTCTCAGCTGAGTCGAGATGCGCTGGAGTTCATTGATGTTAGCCATTATTTTATAGATTTTCAGAATTTTACAAAAGTACGAAAAAATGCGTTATCTTTGCAATGATTTGATTGTTGATTATGATGAAGAAGACTAGAAATTTTTGCATAATTGCGCACATCGATCACGGTAAGAGTACTCTTGCAGACCGTATGCTCGAGATTACAAATACCCTGACTGCGCGTGATATGGAGAATCAGGTTCTGGACTCGATGGATCTTGAGAAAGAGAAGGGTATCACCATCAAGAGCCATGCGATCCAGATGGACTATAAATATAAAGGAGAAAACTACGTTCTCAACCTCATTGACACTCCCGGTCATGTTGACTTCTCGTATGAAGTTTCAAGAGCCATAGCATCATGTGAAGGAGCTCTGCTTATTGTTGATGCAACTCAGGGTATTCAGGCTCAGACCATATCAAATCTTTACCTTGCCATTGAGCACGATCTCGAAATCATCCCGGTCCTCAATAAGATCGACATGGAGTCGGCAATGGTGGATGTCGTTACAGACCAGGTTGTGGACCTTCTGGGCTGCAAGCCGGAGGATATCCTTCTTGCCTCAGGCAAGACAGGACAGGGTGTGAAGGAGGTCCTTGATGCTATCGTTGAAAGGATTCCGGCACCGTCAGGTGACCCTGATGCACCTCTTCAGGCGCTTATCTTTGACTCAGTATTCAATTCATTCCGAGGAATCATCGCATATTTCAAGGTTGTCAACGGCTCCATCAAGCCAGGAGACAAGGTGAAATTCGTCAGCACAGGCAAGGAATACGACGCAGATGAGATCGGAGTCCTGAAGATGAAGATGCATCCTCGTCAGGAAATCCCTTGCGGAAGTGTAGGATATATCATTTCGGGAATCAAGGCTGCCTCAGAGGTGAAGGTGGGTGATACCATCACACATGTCAGCCGTCCTTGTCAGGAGGCTATTGCAGGATTTGAGGAAGTCAAGCCTATGGTCTTTGCCGGAATGTATCCGGTGGAGACGGACCAGTATGAGGAGCTTCGTGCTTCGCTTGAGAAATTCCAGCTCAATGATGCATCGCTTGTGTTCGAGCCGGAGTCGTCATTGGCTCTGGGATTCGGTTTCCGATGCGGATTCCTTGGCCTTCTCCATCTTGAGATCGTGCAGGAGCGTCTTTTCAGGGAGTTCAATATGGATGTCATAACGACTGTCCCTAACGTTTCATATAAGGTTTATACGACTCAGGGAGAGTGTCTCGATGTTCATAATCCGTCGGGACTTCCGCCTGCGACCCTCATCGACAGGATCGAGGAGCCGTACATCAGGGCTCAGGTGATTTCAAGGTCTGACTACTATGGCCCTATCATGAAGCTTTGCCTCGACAAGCGCGGTATCCTGATCAATCAGCACTATCTTACTGCTGACAGACTTGAGCTTACTTATGAAATGCCTCTTTCTGAGATTGTCTTTGATTTCTATGACAAGCTCAAGTCAATATCAAAGGGATATGCATCATTTGATTATCATGTGATAGGCTTCAAGGATGCCAAACTGGTGAAACTCGACATACTTTTGAATGGTGACCCTGCAGACGCCTTGTCTTCTCTGATCCATGCCGATCATGCATATGATTTCGGACGCAAGATGTGTGAGAAGCTCAAGGAACTTATCCCAAGACAGCAGTTTGACATAGCGATCCAGGCTGCGGTCGGTGCAAAGATCATTGCTCGTGAAACAGTGAAGGCGGTGCGTAAGGATGTGACCGCAAAATGTTATGGTGGTGATATCTCGCGTAAGAGAAAGCTTCTTGAAAAGCAGAAGCAGGGAAAGAAGCGAATGAGGCAGATCGGAACGGTTGAGGTTCCGCAGAGTGCGTTCATGGCAGTTCTGAAACTGGATTAGTCAGTAATCACAAATAAAACATAAAACATAAAAAGGGAAACCGTCACGGCTTCCCTTTTTATATACCTCTTTGTCGAGGTTCTTTCCTGCAGAATCCAATAGGAATTGCACACATTTTTCTTAGAAATGAATCCTGCGGAAAGAGACGAATAAGATTCTTAACCGGGTGCAAAGATCGCTCGGTTTTTCTTTTGTATGGTTGTTGATGCTGTTGTTTTAGCTGTTGTTTTAGCTGTCTGAGGTTGTTCTATGCGGCTTTTATGGGACAGGGTCATATCCGTGTCCTCCCCAAGGATGACATCTGAGGATGCGCCGTACGCTCAGGTACAGTCCTTTGAACGGACCATGTTTTCTGAAAGCTTCCAGAGCGTATTGTGAACATGTGGGTGTGAAGCGGCAGCAGGGCTGCTTGAGCGGAGAGATGCAGACCTGATAGAATCGGATGAGTACGATGAATGGGAAGATGGCTGCCTTTTTCAGCAGCTCCGGAAATCTGTTACTCTGCTGTGACATTTGCTTCTGTCTCTTTTGCTGCAGCACTGTGACGCACCTTTTCGATCACTTTGCCTACAGCTTCATAGATTTCTTCATAGCTCAGCATCTCTTTCTGGGAGTATGTGAAGAGGATGTCATAGCCTGTGAGCCCTTCAAGTGTGTGCTTCTGTCTGCGCCAGCTTTCGCGGATTCTTCTTTTGAGAAGGTTTCGCTTCACCGCGCGCTTGAACATCTTTTTCGGAACGGATACCATTATGCGGTTATCTTCTGCTCCGGAATCAGGTCTGAAGCAGTAGCGCAATCCGGTAACCTTTCCGTGCCGGCCCTTGGCAAGAAGCATCGAGATAGCTGTCTTGCCGCATAATCTTTCTTTTTTAGGAAGAGTATGACGGATTTCGTCCATCAGACGGATCAGTTGTTCTTTGACAGATAGATTTCAAGTGCCTTGGCGACAGATGGGGCCTCAGGACTTGGTGCGGATATTTCAATCTTAAGACCAGCCTCTTCCATTGCTGTCACGACGGTTCTTCCATATGATACGAACTTGATGTCGCCCTGCTGGAAATCAGGCTGGTTCTCATAGAGGGACTTCACGTCTGCAGGATTGAAGAGCACGATCATGTCGTATGCGTGGAGGTCTACATCCTTGATGTCCTGAGGAACAGGCTTTACAAATACTGCAGTCTCGAAGTCGAGCTTCTGTGTTTCGAATGCCTTGGTTACCGCATCCTTGCTTGTAGATTCTGCAGTTGCAATCAGGAACTTCTCTCCTTTGTGCTTTGTGCCGATCAGGCCGATGATGGACTCTGGTCTGCCGTCACCGAAGAAAATCTTTCTCTTTCTGTAGACTATGTGCTTCTGAAGGTAGTTGGCGACAGCTTCTGTGGTACAGAAATACTTCATTGTTTCCGGAACTTTCACTCGCAGCTCTTCGCAAAGAAGGAAGAACGCATCAATAGTGGTTCTTGCGGAAAAAACAATGGCTGTATGATCAAGGATATTTACTCTATGTGAACGGAACTCCCTGGAACTCAGGGGTTCAATCTTGAAAAACGGCTTGAAGTCGAATTCTACTCCAAATTTTTCTGAAATGCTGGTGTAAGGCGAAGCCGTCGTCGGCTGCTGCTGTGAAATCAGTATTTTCTGTACGCTCATTATCTTATAAAATCACTGCTGAAGCGACCAATGCTCCAACGGGTAAAATTTCGAGGGCGCAAAGGTACAAAAAAGCTGTGAATAAAGAGCAAGAAGATGTAAAAATTTGAGTTTTTCTTAATATGAATATCAGATAAATGACCCCTGATAGCCAAAGCATTGCATCTCTGGAGGTGTTTGCATCGACATTCATTACAGACAAGATGCCCCAAAGGGATATGAGAAGGATTGTGAGCAGCGTGAAGAAAATGTAGGATGATCTGCATGCGCATCTGTACATCTGCTGATTTCTTCTTTTCGGTGCGCATGATCTTTCAAGAATCATCCGCAGTGTGATGAAAAGCATGAATACGCCGAGCGTTATGCCGAATCTGGCATCGTCGCCCATAGATTCCATGAATGACGGGCAATACATGCGGCTTGCAGATGCTGCAAGGCAGAAAGGGACCACCATCGACAGGGCAGTCATGTTGATGCTTCTGCTTAACTTTACACTGTTGAACAGGTTGACGCTTTCCTTCCATCGTATCAGGCTGGCCAGCAGAGAGGGGAATATCTCAAGAATCCTTCTGAGCATGCAGATGATTACGAGGAGCGAAAGCAGAACTGATATGTCGCAGATAGGTGATTTCATGTCAGTTGCCTCTCTTTGCTCTATATCCCATATCCTTAAGCAAGGCTGTCACTCTGTCACGGAAATCTCCCTGAATGGTTATTTCTCCGTCTTTTGCGCTGCCGCCGACTCCACATTTTACCTTGAGGGTACGTCCGAGCTCGGCAAGGTCTTCAGAAGTTCCGACGAAACCTGTGACAAGAGTGACCTGTTTTCCGCCTCGACCTTTTCTGTCGATGGACACAATCAGGTTCTGCCTTGATGGCTCAATAGTTGCAGGCTCGTCTGCCGCCTCTTCTTCGTATGCGAAGTCCGGATTTGTGGAGAACACGACTCCAAGTCTTTTTTTCCAATCGTTGTCTGCCATTGCGAGGAATTAATTTTTGCAAATATAGCGAATATCGTTGTATCTTTGTCAGTTTGATAGGAAGATATCTTCCTGTTGTCCTGAGCAATGCGAAGGACCCGTATGAATAAACAGTTTTAATAATATGTCAGAAAAGAAATTTACCTTATGGAACAGGCTTGCTGCGGTGGCAGTCTTTGTGATCGCTGCAATAACCTACCTTCTTACGATAGAGCCTACCGCATCCTTCTGGGATTGCGGAGAATTCATCGCATCATCATATAAGCTTGAGGTCGGTCACCCTCCAGGAAACCCAGTCTTCCAGCTTTTTGCGAGGTTCTTCACTATGTTTTTCGACAATATGCACGCGGCAGTGGCTGTGAATGCCATGAATGCAATCTGCTCGGCGCTCACCATATTCTTCCTTTATCTGACCATTGTGTTCTTTGCAAAGAGGGTTGTCAAGCCATCTGATGACGGCACATATACCGTAGGAAAAGCAATCGCGATCTTCGGTTCCGGAGCTGTCGGTGCTCTTGCATACTGCTTCAGCGACACGTTCTGGTTCTCTGCTGTTGAAGGTGAAGTGTACGCCATGTCCTCTCTCTTTACGGCTCTCGTTTTCTGGGCTATGATAAAGTGGTATGAGCAGGCTGATACCCCGTATGCCAACAGATGGATTGTGCTCATTTCATTCCTGATGGGACTTTCGATAGGAATCCATCTCCTTAACCTGCTGGCGATTCCGGCCCTTGTCTTCATGTTCTATTACAAGAAGAGGGAGAACGGACACTACAGCATGAAGGAATACATCAAGATATTCGCTGTTTCCGTAGTGATCCTGGCAATCATCCTTTTCGGAATCATACCTTATCTGCCTAAGTTCGCTGCATATTTCGATCTTTTCTTCGTCAACACGCTCGGACTTCCGTTCAACAGCGGTGCGGCCGTATTCATGCTTCTGCTTCTGGGAGCATGCTTCTGGGGCCTCTTCCGTACAATGAAATCGGGCAAGGTCTTCTGGAATACCGTGCTTCTTTGCTTTACGACCATCGTGATAGGCTTCTCGCTCTTTACCATCGTGATCATACGTTCGAGCGCCAAGACTCCTACCAACGAGTACCAGCCTGACAATCCGTTCACTCTCGTCCGTTATCTCGGCCGTGAGCAGTACGGAAGCACTCCTCTTGTATACGGTCAGTACTTCGATGCTCCGTATGATATTGAAAAGACCACCTACTGGGCGCCGATGGACGGCAAGTACATCAAGGCGGACGGTCCTGGCGACATCAAGTACGAATCTTCAGGCAAGATGCTTTTCCCACGAATGTGGAACGGCAGCGACTCGAAATATATCCAGTTCTATCAGTCATATATGGGTAATGGAGGCACAAAGGTGGCCGGAGCCGATCACAAGAAGCCGACCTTCTTCCAGAATCTGGCATTCTTCTTCGATTACCAGATGAACTGGATGTACTGGCGTTACTTCATGTGGAATTTTGCCGGACGTCAGAATGACATCCACAGTCCTTCTCCAGGAGAGATTCTGACCGGAAACTGGGAATGTGGTATAGACTTTATCGATCATTGGCGTCTGGGTGACCAGTCAGACGCTCCAGCATATCTGAAGGAGAACAAAGGCAAGAACCATTATTATATGCTTCCTCTGCTTCTTGGAATCCTCGGAATATTCTTCCAGTTCGCACGCGACAAGAGAGGATCATGGCTTACATTCCTTATGTTCTTCATGACAGGAATCGCTGTAGTGATCTACCTCAATCAGCCTCCATATCAGGTTCGAGAGCGTGACTATGCTTATGCAGGCTCATTCTATTCGTTCTCTATCTGGATCGGACTTGCTGTAGCGGCTGTCTACTCATGGATTCAGGAGAAGGTCCGCAAGGCTGATGTTGCCACTGCTTCGGCAGTGACTGCAGCACTTCTCGGTGTTCCTGCCCTTATGGCGGCGGAGAACTGGGATGACCACGACCGAAGCAACAGGTACACAGCTGTCGAGATGGCAAAGAACTATCTTAATTCAGTAGGAGAGAACGGTATCCTCGTGACCCACGGAGACAATGATACATTCCCTCTCTGGTATGCCCAGGAGGTAGAGAATGTGCGTCCTGACGTACGTATCTGCAATACTTCGCTTCTTGGAACAGACTGGCATATCGACCAGATGAAGTTTGCTGTGAATGAGTCCGCTCCTTTAGACCTTACAGTAGGGCCAAAGCAGTATCTCTATGGAACGAATGAGTACGTATATATATATGATTCACGTAACTCTGCAATCCTTCTTTCGGATGTGATGAGGGTGTTCAAGCATCCTGAGGCTAAGATTCCTCTTACAAGCGGCCGTCAGGTGGATTACATCATGTCAAGGCAGCTCGTGGTTCCTGTGAACAAGGAGAATGTCATCAAGTATGGCATTCTGGATGCGAAATACGAGGACCAGATTCCTGAATATATTGTCCTGACAATTCCTGAAGACAAGGATTATCTGACCAAGCCTGAAATATTCATGCTCGACCTTCTGTCAACTTATCAGTGGGATCGCCCGATCAATCTCTTGAGCATGGGTGGAGACATCAATATCGGTCTTAAGGAATATCTGATGTATGACGGTTTCTCATACAGGTTCGTACCGATAAGGAATAAGATGAAAAGCACGGCAATCGGCTTTGCGGATCCAGAGGACCTATATAATAAGATGAAGAATGTCTACACATGGGATGCTCTCAAGAGAACTGACTATTTCGTGGACTATCAGAATTTCTATACATTCTGTGGCGTTCTTTCTCAGAGACAGCTCTTTGTCAATGTGGCTAAGGAGATGCTTAAGATCAATGATAAGGAGAGGGCGGTGGAGATGCTCGATATGTGTCAGGAGTGCGTTCCTGAGGTCAACTTCCCGCTGGATATCACCTATCTTGGCTTTATCAATGAGTATATGGTAGTGGATATGATCGAGACCTACTATGATGCCGGTGCCCCAGAGAAGGCTCTTGAACTTGCGGAGAGATTTTCTGACCAGCTCTTTGATTCGCTGTACTTCTTCCTTCAGTACTATGATTTTGCAAAGCGAGAGTTTGAGTCCTGCTACAATAATCTCCAGTATATGGCGGATCTTGCCGACCATCACGGTCACAAGGATTTTGCAAAGAAGATCAACGATCGTTTCGAATCATTGATGGCAGAGGAATAAGACTGACTCTCGAATAAACGGAACCCCGGATGTGGCTCGCTTCGCAGAAGCATAGGTGTATGCTTCGCTCGCTCACATCCGGGGTTCCGTTTATTCGGCAATATTATCGTGCAAGTCTGACGAATACGCTCAGAGGCAGGTTCTTGCCGTAGCTGTCTTTCAGGACAAGCTCTCCGAAGTCGAGTGACTTGTATGCGGTCTTGAGGCAGAATGCCTGCTTTACGATGGTTTCTCCAAGTACAGCTGAATATCCGTTTGAATAAAGATTGAGGACCATGAAGCTGTCCTGTGGTGCAAGGATTGCAGCCACGCACTGCAGCATTTCGTTGAGGCACTCGTCCAGTTTCCATTTCTCACCGTCAGGGCCGTGACCGTATGCAGGCGGGTCAAGGATGATACCCTGATATGTGTTTCCTCTTTTGGCTTCGCGACGAGCGAATTTAAGAGCATCCTCGACGATCCATCTGATGTTGTCCAGGCGGCTTGCCTCCATGTTGCCGCGTGCCCATGTAACTACCTGGCGCACAGAGTCAAGGTGGGTCACGTCAGCGCCTGCCGCCTTCGCTGCGAGAGATGCAGCGCCTGTGTATGC
>ERZ808026.172-NODE-172-length-13430-cov-3.233955_pt1 | contig 13430 bp, 12 predicted proteins | sample MGYA00380182_ERZ808026 | MGnify/ENA primary metagenome ERZ808026 (study PRJEB31490, sample SAMN06133376) | cow dung metagenome | isolation source: H9 | host: cow | place: China: Chengdu | collected 2015-05 ... | reverse complement strand
TCACAAGCTCATCTGCTACACAACAGCAGACGTAAAGGCTCCGGCAAAGGCATCATTCATCCTTCACAAGAAGCCTGCAGGCATCCTCAAGGCCATCATCGGTAAGGATGTGGAGACTGTAGACATCGCATTCGATTCCAAGAACGCATCATTCTGCTTTGGTCAGACAATGGTCATCTGCAGACTCGTAGTAGGAAAATATCCTAAGTATAGAGATGTGATCCCTCAGAACAACTCAAACGTCCTCAAGATCAACAGAGCACTTCTCCTCAACACAGTTCGTCGTGTGTCTGTATGCGCAAACAAGGCTTCGAACCACATCAAGTTCGATCTCCAGAGCGGCTCACTTGAGATCTCAGCTCAGGATCTCGGATTCTCGATCGCAGCATATGAGAAGATGCAGTGCCAGTATGACGGCGAGCCTCTTACAATCGGATTCAAGTCTCCTTTCATCATCGAGATCCTCTCGAACATGAACTGTGGCGAGATTGTAATGAAGTTCCTTGACAGCAAGAGAGCTGCACTCATTCTTCCTGCAGAAGAAGAGGAAGAAAGCGGAAAGATCTGCGGCATCATCATGCCGATAATGATTTCATAACCGCAACATTAACGGATTTTCAACAAATATATAATCCCCTTCTGCTGAAGGGGACTTATTTGACTGAATATGGAACTGAATCTAGAAAGACCATTATTGTTTTTTGATATAGAAAGCACAGGGCTCAACATCGCGTCAGACTCGATAATTGAGCTCTGCTTTGTCAAGATACTTCCTGGCGGAGAGCAGAGAGTGAAGACATGGAGAGTAAAGCCGTGGGATTATGCGGGAAACTGCCAGAGGGCAATCAATCCTTCCGCACAGGCCGTTCACGGAATCTCTGCAGAAGACCTCGCCGACAAGCCGACATTCTATCAGATTGTTGACGAAGTGGTTGAATGGCTTACCGGAAGCGATCTTGCAGGATTCAACTCGGCAAAGTTCGACCTCCCTCTGCTTGCAGAGGAAATAGAGCGCGTACGCCAGTACACTGACAAGAAACCGGCAATCGACCTGCACACCATGCAGATGGTGGACGTGCAGAACATATTCCACATGATGGAGCCGAGAACACTCAAGGCCGCATATATGTTCTACTGCCAGAAGGATCTGGAGAATGCTCATGCAGCTGAAGCGGACACTCTTGCCACTTATGAAGTCCTCAAGGGGCAGCTTGACAGATATGCCGGTGACCCGCGCATAGAAAACAATGTAGACAAGCTTGCCCGTTTCTCAACAAAACAGAGGACAGTTGACTATGCAGGAAGAATCGTTCTCAACGACAAGGACGAGCCTTGCATCAGCTTCGGAAAGCATAAAGGAAAGACTGCAAAGGAGGTATACCTCAACGAGCCGTCTTATTTTGCATGGATCAGCAACGGCGACTTCACTCTTGACACCAAACGCCAGTTTGCCCTCCTCAAGGAGAAATATGACGAAGAGAAAAGAGCTGCATACCAGCAGCGCAAGGCAGAGCAGAACAGGCCATTGACCGATGAGGAATTCGGAGATGCCTTCTCAAAGCTCAGCAGCAAATTCGGCGGACAAGGCTCATTATTCTAATCGTAGAGAATGAATATAATTGTAAAACCATACGGCAGCACATTGTGCAATTGCCGGCCGGACACGACTTGGGAGAGAGAGAACAGAGACTTCTACTCTCCCGAGTGCGTTAATGAGATATCCTGGACACCCGTAATCTTCGCAAGGATCAGCAAGGCCGGAAAATGTGTGAGCAGTAAGTTTGTAGAGAGATATTACGATGGATTCAATTTCGGAGTCCTGATGTATTGCTGCATAGAGGGTACAACCTCTGCATTTGTGGATCACACAAGCATACTGCCGCATCCGCTTTACAATCCGGCAGTGCTGGAAGGTGAGAATGAATTTGAAATCCTTCGGAATGATGAGAAGGTGGAGTTCGGGACAGTCAATATGAGCGAGGCGAAGAATCTCCTTCAGGATGCAATATGCAAAGCCTCACAGCTGACATCACTGCGAATAGGAGACTTCGTTGCTGTAGAACTCGCACCCCAGCATCTTCTTGCAGCGCGTACAGACAAAGAGGCAAAATTAGCCGGACGTTTCTGCGAGAATGAAATCTTCAACTACAGAATCATATTCTGACATGACTGAATATCCGACCGAGAGACATCCGCTGGAACCGTTTCTTCCTGAAGGTGGAAAGATACTTATGTTAGGTAGTTTTCCTCCTGCACAGAAACGTTGGTCGATGGATTTCTTCTACCCGAATTGGATAAACGACATGTGGAGGATAATAGGTACTGTCTTTTTTTATGACAAGGAACATTTCATCATCAAAGGTGAGAAGAAGTTTGACAAGAAAAAGATTGTAGAATTCTGCACGGAAAGAGGTATAGGACTTTACGACACGGCAACAGAAGTGCGTAGACTCAAGGACAATGCATCCGACAAATTTCTTGAAATAGTACGGAAGAGCGATATGGATGTTCTCCTCGATAGGATGCCACACTGTCATGCCATTGTTACAACCGGACAGAAAGCTTCGGAGGTTATAGCTGAGAAATTTGGCGTCCGGGAGCCTGCGGTTGGAGAAATGACACTGATTGAGGGGGCAGGCGGCAGGAAGCTTCACTTCTGGAGAATGCCATCTTCCTCACGAGCCTATCCGCTGGCTTTGGAAAAGAAGGCGGAACATTACAGACATTTATTTGAAACAGAGAGTATTTTATAAAGAGATAAACTGATGAGAAAGACATTATTAATCATACTTTCAGCACTGACATCAATACTTAACGCAACTGCAGACGAAGGAATGTGGCTTCCGTCACTCATCTCACAGAGGATCGGTGACATGCAGGCCAAGGGATTCAAGCTCAGTGCAGAGGACATCTACAGCATCAATCAGGCTTCTCTTAAGGACGCTGTCGTATTGTTCGGCAGAGGATGTACCGGAGAGCTGATATCACCGGAAGGTCTCCTGCTTACAAACCACCACTGCGGCTATGCACAGATTCAGAAGCACAGCAGCGTGGAGCATGATTACCTCAAAGACGGATTCTGGGCGATGAATCGCTCGGAGGAACTTCCAAACGATGGTCTTACTGTCAGTTTCCTTGAAAGAATGGAAGATGTGACTTCCGTGATACTGAAAGGATATGATCCGTCTATGAAAGAGAATGAAAGAGCGGAACTCGTGCGTAGAAACTCCGAAGCTCTGGTAAAGAGCATCACAGGAGATGATAAGACAATGAAGGCAACAGTAGAGGCTCTCTATTACGGCAACCAGTATTTCCTTTTTGTATATCGCGAATATTCGGACATAAGATTGGTCGGCGCTCCCCCATCATCGATCGGAAAATTCGGAGGTGAGACCGACAACTGGATGTGGCCACGTCACACAGGAGACTTTTCTCTTTTCAGAATATACGCAGGCAAAGACAATAAGCCGGCAGAATATTCACCGGACAACGTCCCTTTCAAGCCAAAGAAATATTTCAGGATCAGCACAGCAGGTGTTAAGGAAGGAGACTTTACATTCATATATGGTTTCCCAGGCAGCACACAGGAATACATCCATTCTGAGTGGGTACGCTTCATCTCTGAAGTATCTGATCCGGATAAAGTGGCTCTCAGAAGCCTTAGACTCGACATCTTTAATAAATACATGAGTGAGAGTCAGGCAGTAAGAATCCAGTACTCAACCAAGAAGTCAAGAGTTGCAAATGCATGGAAAAAATGGCAGGGAGAAGCTGGCGGAATCATCAAGATGAAGACCGTTGAAACGAAGAAAGCATATGAAAAGGCATTTGCATCCTGGGCAAAAGGCACTGAATACGAAGGACTCACAGACAAAATAGAACAACTTTGCAAAGATTTGGCAGAACACCATTATCTTGTAGATTTTTACGTAGAGACTGTAAAGGCGTTCGAGGCAGCAGCATTTGCAGGTATGATTTCAAGAGACTGTATACCTAACGAAAATGATGCTCCCCTTAACATGGTCAAGTTCAGGAAGCTTACGGATGAGTTCTTCAAGGACTACTACCGGCCGGTGGATAAGGAATGTTTCGTAGCTCTCATGGAAGCATTCGATAAAAAGATTCCTGCCGAATCAAAACCGAAGTACTTCACTGAGCAGATGCAGAAGTACGGATCAGCAGAAGCCTGGGCTGAGTATCTTCTGAACAACACTATCTACACTGACTTCGAAAAGATGAACGCGATCGGAGAAGGCGATAGAGAAATTCTTGAGAATGACCCTGTCAAGGAATACTATGTTAAAATGACTGAATGGGTGATTCCTCATTCCGGTAAGGCACAATACATCACTCAGGATCTCCAGCTTGCTTATCGCGACTACATGCGCGGCCAGATGGAATACGCCGATCATCTTGCAGCAAAAGGAGAAGGTAATCCTGAAGGAAGCAAAGCATTCTACCCTGACGCGAATCTGACATTAAGAGTGGCATATGGACACATCAAAGGCTATTCACCTTCAGACGGAGTATATTACGAACCTTCATCAACACTGACCGGAATAATTGAGAAGGACAATCCGGAGATATTCGACTACAACATTCCACAGAACCTTCGTGACATCTATGCAGCAAAGGATTTCGGAAGATGGGTTGACGAAAACGGTGAAGTTCCTGTGTGCTTCATCGCAACGAACCACACAACAGGAGGAAACTCAGGAAGCCCTGTAATCAACGCCAACGGAGACCTTATCGGAATCAATTTTGACAGAGTGTGGGAAGGCACGATGAGCGACATTGACTTTGACCCGGATTTCTGCCGCAACATCAGTCTTGACGTCAGATACATTCTGTTCCTCATTGACAAGATCGGCAATGCCGGATATTTATTTGACGAAATGACATTCACAGAATAACAATCGGGACTATGGCAATATCAGAAAACAGATCAATCGGAGTGTTCATTGACGGAGGCTATTATGCAAAGATCAATGAAGGACTTGCAAAGAGCGGACCCTACAAAGTGAATCTCAAAGGGCTGCTTCAGTTCATCACTGAGAAACTGGCAGAGATGGACGGAATCGCAAGAAGGCACATCTTCATCACTGAATGTCACTACTACAGAGGACGTTACAGAGCTCAAGACGCCAAGAGAAAAGACCTTCTATACAGCGAAAGGGAGTTTGAAGACAGTCTGATTGAAAATGATGTCATTTTCCACTATAAGCATCTTCGCGAGAACCCGCAAGGTGGAGTGATCGAGAAAGGAGTCGATACATGGTTTGCACTCGACACTTATGAGATGACTCTTTTCAGGGAATTCGATTATGTGGTGATGATCAGCGGCGACGCAGATCACGAAATGCTTGCCAGAAAACTCAAGGCACTCAAGACCCACGTAGTTCTTCTCACATGGGATCCTGCCAACACAAACTCAACATCACGCTTCCTCAGCGAAGAAGTCTGCACACATATCGACATGAACAGGATCATCTCCAATGATGAAACCCTTAGAAAATCTCTCCTGAAACTATAGGGTAAGATTTTACGCGATATGGCAACAGAAGCAATAGCAATTACTGGCATTCTTATAGTGTGCTCGGTGGCAATAATCATTGGGGATGCTGCGGTAAGCGGCATTCTTGCATGGGTCAGTTGCATAACTTTCAAAAGGGCATTCCTGAAAGGGCTGCTGTTGCTTTTACTTCCACCGCTCGTCATGGCTTATGGAGCATGGATCGGAAGGGAAAAACCACAGGTCAAGATAGTCGAAATAACATTCGGCAATCTTCCGGAATCATTCGACGGATACAGGCTGGTACATATTTCGGACATACACGCAAGGTCATATGCAAAGCGTCAGAAGTCCCTTAAGAAAGTTGTCGACATAATCAACAATCAGAATGCTGACCTTATCGCCTTTACGGGAGACCTCATTACATTGGATGCAAGCGAGCTGGCAGCAGTAAAAGAAATTCTTGCAGAACTGAATGCATCGGATGGAATCATATCCGTAATCGGAAACCACGACTACGGAATCTATTCTGACCCGACACACAAGAACGTAAAGGGAAAGATTCTGTCAGAAGTTGTGACTGAAGAAAGATCTATGGGCTGGAATGTCCTGATTGATGATCACATATTGATAGAAAGAGGTCTGGACAGCATTGCCGTCATAGGAGTGCAGAATACATCTCCCTCAAGGCATTTCCCTTCAAAAGGAAACCTCAGAAAAGCTTCTGTCGGGACAGAAGGAATGTTCAGAATCCTCCTGACCCACGACCCGATGCACTGGGAACGGGAAGTAGTTGGTAAAGAATACCCTCTGACCTTGAGCGGCCACACTCACGCAATGCAGTTCTCGATTTTCGGATGGTCACCAAGCAGTTTGATATTCAAAGAATACCGTGGACTATACACAAAAGATGATCAGCATCTATATGTAAATATAGGCCTCGGCGAAACAATCCTCCCTTTCAGAATCGGTACACGTCCTGAAATAACATTGATTACACTTAAGAAACAGTCAATTTAGCAAGGTAGTCATAATACTCACCCTCAGCGATGACCTCTGCCTTGAAACCGTTCTCTTCAGCATAATAGGCAAGAGTATTGAAGTCAAGATAAAGCCAGTCGAACGGATCACCTATATCATCTTTATATTGCATCTGAAAATCAACCTGGCCATAATAGTCATCAGCCAGATCTATCATAAGGCTACCATCCTCTTCCTCAAAAAGATATCTCAAGTCGGATGAATCAATCAGAAGACATCCGCCTGGTTTGAGAATCTGCTTGAGTCTGGCAAAGAAATTCCCGATATTGTCGAGATTGCCTATAATACCTGTACCGTTCATCAGCATCAGTACAGTGTCAAAGGTCTCGTCAAAAGACTGGTCGTAGAAATTCACGAGGCGTGCATCCACTCCCCTTTCCTTCATCACCTGTACAGAAAGCGGTGAAATATCGACAGCGACAGCCTTTTTGCCTAGCCCCTTCAGAGCAAGACTATGGCAACCGCTTCCTGCCCCAACATCAAGGATATCGCCATACGCAGCTTCCAATGCAACCCTCTCGATTGCAGGCATCTCCACCAATCCCCTGAACAAAGTCTCAATAGGAATCACATCATCATCGAACATCGAAGAATGCACTACTACATCCTCCGCCTTACCGAACTTGTGATACTCATATATAGCTCGACCCATCGGATCGGCACCAGGAAAAAGAACCTCACTGCTCATAATCTGCGATATTTTTCAAAACGACTGCAATTATAGGCATTCTAACCGGAAATTGCAATCCAGAATCGAATGACAGCGTACACAGGAGGCAAAACCAGCGCCCACTGTGCACACTTATACAGAGAACCGTCATGAATGCAGACAAGGAAGACTGCAAAGATATCCGGTCGCTGGTGACAATGACATGAAGGAGCGGAAGGAGACGTCAGGCAGAGGGAAGACGAGGCGAGCGTTGACCCGCGTCAGCGGGTTGTATTCCGCGAGCCGACCTTCCCTCTGCCTGACGCTGGAGACGAGAAGCTATATAAGCGAAAGATAACAGGACCGGCCGGAGAATTGAAAGAATTTTACTATGTTTGTAGAACGACTAATATCAATACTATGAAAAATATTGTAATCATCTTAGGAATATGTCTGCTGACAGCAATATCATGCAGGCAGGCTGGAGATCAAAAGGAAACCACTATGAAGAACGAAGTAATCGAAAACATCATGGCACGTCGCAGCATCCGTAAATACAAGGCGGAACCTGTAGACAGGGAAACCATGGCTAAGATTCTGGAATGCGGAATCAATGCCCCTAGCGGAATGAACAGACAGTCTTGGGAAGTACGCGTAGTTGACAATCCGAAATTGATGAACGAAATGAAGGAGGCCATGGCAGCAGGACATCCGGATATGGATCCACAAATGGTAAAAGGCTGCTTCAGAGATGCACCGACTATGGTATTCATCGCAAGAGACCCCAGCTACGACTTTTCCGCATACGACTGCGGACTCCTTGCAGAGAACATAATGCTCTCAGCATGCTCACTCGGAGTGGGTTCAGTATGCCTCGGAAGTCCTGTGCGTTTCCTTACAGATAACGAAGTATGCAGACCATATGTCGAAAGGTTGGGATTCTCCGAAGGGTATGAATTCTGCCTTTGCATCGGACTCGGATATGCAGACGAAAGCCCGGAAGCAAAGCCACGTGACATCAGCAAAGTAAAATTTGTAGATTGATAGAAAACAGGAAGCCGCCCATCAAGGACGGCTTCACTTTATTTAACCAGCAGCTCCGCTATGGCTGCAGCATCAAATTTCTCCCGCGAATACGCCTGAGGAAAAGCAACTCCATCTCCAAGAACTTCAAGTCCTATAGATTCAGCCAGCTGATTAAGCTGGTTCACACTTGAAGGTGACCATGTGTATGAACCGAAAGCATAGAAACGGCGTCCCTTCACAAGACGCGACTGCACAGCCTTCATAAAGGTCTCTACAGGAGGGAATATACCATTATTATATGTAGGAGAGCCTACAACAAGAGTGTCATATTTGAAGACATCACGCAAAGCTCCGGAAACACCAAGTTCACCGGCATTGTTGCATGCAAGGTCATGGACACAACAAGGAACACCACGTTTCTCAAGTTCAAGAGCAAGCGCATCTGCCGCAGCCGCAGTATTGCCATACATAGAGCCGTAGACTACGCACACTCCCCTCTCAACTTCATATCTGCTGAGTTTGTCATAAAGGGCAACGACATCCGCAGCTTCCTTTTCCCACACAGGACCATGAGTGCTGCATATCCTTTCAACAGGCAATCCGGAAAGTTTCTTCAATGCTGACTGAACCGGAGTACCGTATTTTCCTACAATGTTGGAATAATAACGGATCATCTCATCACGATACTGCTCCAAAGTATCTCCCGTGTCGACAATGTCATCAGCAACAGTTCCAAACGTACCGAAAGCATCACCGGAGAACACTGTATTCTCTTCAGCCAACCATGTCACCATAGTCTCAGGCCAATGAACCATAGGGACCATATGGAAGGAAAGAGTAGAGCCACCAAGACTGAGTGAATCCCCTTCCTTGATAACGAGTATCCTGTCATCAGGAACATTGTAATATCCCTTAAGCATCGGTACAGTCTTCGCGTTGGCTACAATGGAAAGCTTCGGGTACCTTTCCATCATATATGACGTAAGTGAAGAATGGTCAGGCTCCATATGGTTGACAATAAGATAATCTATAGGTCTATCCCCTATCGCCTCATTGATATTGTCAAGGAAATCATCCTCAAATCCACCTTCAACTGTATCAATCAATGCGACCTTTTCGTCAGCAACGACATAGGAATTGTAGCTCACACCATATGGCAGAGGCCACAAGCCTTCAAAAAGGACCTTGTCGTCATCATTGACACCTACCGAATATATTCTGTCACTTATCTTCTGCATAATCATAAAATTTAAGCCCGCAAATATAACAAAAAAAAGGCCGGCTGACTATCAGCCGGCACAGATAACATTAGGAAAATTATTCAGCAGCCAAAGGAGAAGGCGCCACGTATGCACGCGTTGCTAGCTCCTTGTCAAGCATATACATGCCGTACTTGTTTCCCTCAACAGCTTCAAAAGTAGAAATCATTTCACGAGCCGACTCCTCTTCCTCAACCTGCTCATCTATGAACCAGGCAATCCTGTTGACAGTAGCATAATCACGGTCCTGTTCTGCAATGGCCGCTATATTGTTGATCAATGACGTAACCTTCTGTTCGTGATTGAATGTATCTTTGAACATGTCGAGAACAGAATCCCATTCTGTCTTTACCTCAGCGATCGGAAGCAGCACAACCTTTTCACCACGTGAATTAAGATAATTCATAAAGATTCTCGCATGAGCCTGCTCCTCCTGAAACTGAACATAGAACCAGTTAGCGATTCCTTTATACCCTTTTGCCTCACAATCCATTGACATAGACAGATAAAGATATGCTGACCATAGTTCGGCGTTGATCTGATCATTAATCGCCTTATAAAGATTACGACTCATCATAACTCTTTGAAATTTAACGGTTTATTATTATCTTATTTTTAACTATTCTAAATTAGCTATTGCAAAGGTAGTAATAAAATCCATATATGCAATACATGTGCTATAAAAAAACAAAACTGACTGAAAAGAATAATCTACTTTCCAGTCAGCAATAAATGACTCCGAGAAAAATATCGGCATTCAACTAGTTCTGTCCGCGCACAAATCTGTCATTGAAGAATACAATCTGGTACTTGATCGAATTTGACCAGTATGGCCAGTTGTGTACTCCTGGTCTTGAAATGAAATCGTGAGGGATACCCTGATCCAGGAGCTTCTTATGGAGATTGCAGTTGACTTCATAGAAGAAATCACCTGTACCACAGTCAATTATAAGATTAAGAGAGTCTGGCTTAAGGAGATGTGTAAGATTTATTACAGTATTCTCCTCCCAAGCCTGTGGATTCTCCTCAATCGTGCCAAGACGCTTCGAGATTCCCCATTTCTCCGGGAATGGTCGAATATCCACACCACCGGACATACTGCCGGCAGAACCATATACATCCTGATGTCTGAATGCAAGGAAAAGAGCACCGTGACCACCCATTGAAAGGCCTGTCACTGCTCTACCGCATCTGTCTGCAATGGTCTTGTAGTTAGAATCAACATACTCGACAAGTTCATTGCTGACAAAAGTCTCATACTGATACTCAGGAGTGACTTTACTGTCGAAATACCAGCTGTCATAACCTGTATCAGGCATAACTAAAATAACTTCATATCTGTCGGCAAGACATCCCACCTTACCTCTTTCAAGCCAATGACGATGATCACCGCTCCAACCATTCAGAAGATAAAGAACAGGCATAGGCACACTGCCGTCATAGCTATCCGGAGTAACGATGGTAACAGGAACATCCTTATCCATCTTCTGGCTTCTGACCATCACTACCTTATCCTCGAAAGCAGAAGCAGTCTGCGCAAGAACAGCAATAGAGAGTATCAATAAAAACGCTTTCTTCATATGTAATCTGATTTTAGTTGTTTCTTGACAATTCTTCCAGAAGTTTCACCGCCTCTTCCATCATCTGATGCCATGGAAGACTTGTATCGGTAAGCTTAAGCGCAGCCATCTTATCAAGATGATCCTCAAGAGGCTTGAGAACCTCTGGAGAGGCTGCATACTTTTCTCTGAGAATTCTGACTTTCTCAAAGCATTCCACGCCGTCTATCATACGCTCGAATCGCATAGATGGTCTGGCATGCGGGTACATCTGGTAGGTATCACCGGAACCCCATCTGCGGAATCGCGAATCATATTCCGGTCTGTGAGGCCATGAATTATAAGCCCATCTGAGCTGTCCGTCATAATCCTTTGAGATAGCATGCCAATTGAGAAGCTCCGATTCCCATGGCTGCGAATATGTGAAGCAGTTAGGGAAATATGTGCTGCAGCACACGTAGAATGTGGTCACATAACCCTGAGCTCTACGTTCGTCAATCTCTTCCTGAGTCATATAGTCCTGCCTCTGAGCCACACAACAGTCCTTCACATTCATAAACCTTCTGAATGACGCATGGTTATCTGCCATAGCAAAGCCCAATTCAGGGGCATATCTAGACATTACATCTATAACCACAGCCATTTCTTCAGGAGATCTCTCATCTGCTGCAATATTTGTAATCTCCAGCCATCCTTTCTCACGAAGATGCTTCACAAAGTCTGTAAGGAACGGTCCCCAAAGCTTCTCGAATCTATCCGAAGTAGTCGGACAAGACATCTCCTTAAAGGTATTGTCCGCCTCCTGATACCAAGCAAGTCGATGATTCCAAGGAAGCATCGAATAGCAGTTGATCTGCTTCTTCACGCCAAGCTCCATCATCAACTCGACATACCTGTCAAAAACAGTATAGTCATATGACCATGTTCCATCCTTCTTCAATGTCCAGATGATCATATGCTCATAGTCATCAAAGCACTGTGAGCCCCACGGATCACGGTTGAGAGTGGTTGTAATGACCTTCTGTCCAGCCTCTGCAAGCGGTTTCATATGCTGCCTGAGAGCCGCGAAATGTTCATCGCTCCATAGCTCGAGATTCAGAGCACGAGCCACAGCAGCAGGATGCTGCCACAAATCAAGATGGAAGGTCCACTCGGTATAATCAGGGAGTACCTGGTCTATAACCTCAAGTTCTACAGGCATATGAATCTTTCCTGTACCCTTGGCATCAACCACCACCTCAGTCTTATATACACCTGGTTCTGCATCTTGGGGGATGTTGATTGTCACCCACACCGGACGTACAGTACGGGCCTCCATATTGAATACCTTGAGGGTGTCTATCATGTCCGGGACAAGGATAGTCTCATTCACCGGACCTTTCTCACATCGACAGTTGACACCACCCTTATCGGCAATCGTATATCTGACAAAACGAGCCTGTGCGATTCCTGATGACATTGTTGCTGAAGGCGATTTGAAGTCCTTGACTGTACACTTTACGCCATCGGCTCCGGTTCCGGTATAGAGAAGGAACTGCGCAGAAACCCTTTCCCCTTTCCATCCGGAAAGTCGGTTCACCTCAACATCTGCTACAGAAGGGACCTCACTGCGGGAATAAAGAGAATCTGCAGAAGCCCACATCGCTTCCAGCTTTCCTACGTTTTTCCATGCTGTCTGGCTTCTTTCAGAAACTGCAACCGGATCAGCTGCCTCCTCATAAGTAACGAAAGCATCTGTTCTGCATGCTACAAGCGCAGAAACAGATGCAAGCGTCAATACCAAAGATTTTGATATCTTCATCGTATATGTAATTATTTGTTTTCCTTTGACTTCTTCCAGTTCAACACAGGGAGAATGAATGAAATTGCAGATGCAACAACCCAGAAGATCGCAACAGGCTGGAAGTTGTAAGCGAGAGCACCATCTGCAAGTGTTGTGCAGTTTGAATCGATAAGCCATCCTGAAGCGACATCCTGGATACCTGCAGCAATGTAGCTTGCACATCCCACAACTCCAAGAGCGGCACCGGTAGCCTTGCGAGGCACGATATCAACTGCCATAAGACCACCAAGGAAGCATATGAGCACTCCGATAGAGATACCGAAGAGAACCATTGCAAGGAGATTGATCCACGCCGCATTTCCACCAAAGAGGAAGAGAATAAGTGAGATTGTGTTCATTACACCGAAGATGAAGGCAGGCTTGTTTCTGTCTCCCTTGAACACAACATCAGAGAACCATCCTGAAAGCACAGTACCGAAGATTCCGAGAAGTGCATTGATTGAAATGATGCTGGTTGCCTCAGTGAGTGAAAATCCTTTAGCTTCCTGAAGGAAGAGCACACCCCAACCATTGATGGCATATCTGGCAATATACAGGAATG
>ERZ808026.170-NODE-170-length-13478-cov-3.717931_pt1 | contig 13478 bp, 7 predicted proteins | sample MGYA00380182_ERZ808026 | MGnify/ENA primary metagenome ERZ808026 (study PRJEB31490, sample SAMN06133376) | cow dung metagenome | isolation source: H9 | host: cow | place: China: Chengdu | collected 2015-05 ... | reverse complement strand
AAGACACCAGAAGGATGATCTGGTAGATAGGTCAGGTGTGTAAGTGGAGTGATCCATTGAGCTAACTGATACTAATATGTCGAGGGCTTGACCAAGACGCAAGTAAATGATAGAATGAATGTAAGGTTGGAACATTATACATTGAGTAGTTTTGAGGGAACCTGAAGAAGGTAACTTCAAAGAAAAGAAAATAATCCTGGTGATAATGGCGGAGGGGTCACACCTGTACCCATCCCGAACACAGAAGTTAAGTCCTCCAGCGCCGATGGTACTGCGTATTCTTTTCGTGGGAGAGTAGGTCATTGCCGGGATATGCTCCTCAATAGCTCAGTCGGTAGAGCGCATGACTGTTAATCATGATGTCACTGGTTCGAGTCCAGTTTGGGGAGCCATTTTTATAGGGGTATAGCTCCAATGGTAGAGCAGCGGTCTCCAAAACCGCGTGTTCTGGGTTCGAGTCCTAGTGCCCCTGCCACAAGCAGATGACGTTATGTTGTCTGCTTTTTTCTTTTGCTTTGAATAGTGTTAGATACGCTATAAAGCACATACTATGACTTCTATAATTGCTGACCAGCTTAAGCCTGGTTGACGTCTTTAAACGCTAGATTGAATTAACCTCTCTTTTTTTATGACGGCAATATATTTGTATTAAAGCAGCATTTAAGAGCCTTTTAGGCGAAAATACGAGGCGCTGCAGCGTGTGGCTGATGAAATTGCAATCGACTAAATAGATTAGATCTACATAGCCATAAAACTACGGCATAAAAAAAGCTATCTCATTTGAGATAGCTTTTTGCTTTATTCGGATTTAAATTACTGCAGGCTCAGTTCTTTTAAGTGTTTGAACCATTCGCCGTCCAGCTCTTCTGTACCCATAGGATATTCGCGACCGATGAAATCATATTTGGTTGTACCGTAACGATGATATTTTAATACTTCATATTCAGTGTTAGGGAACTGTTTTACGAAATCACGGATTGCGATGATATCTTCTTCGGTATCGTTAAACCCTGGAACGATTGGGGTTCTGGCGATACAATGTACATCTGGATGTGCTTCACGCATTTTGCGGAAGGTTTCCAGAATAACTTCGTTGCCATGACCGGTCCATTCTTTGTGTTTTTCAGAGTTCATGTGTTTGATATCGAAGTGGATATAGTCTAAATAGTCATACACTTCGTGGCATGTATCCCATGGAATTACACCGCATGTTTCGATTGCAGTGGTAATTCCGCGGTTTTTTGCGTCTCTTAATAATTCGACTGCAAATTCAGTCTGCATAGTAGGTTCGCCACCGCTCAGTGTTAAACCGCCTTCCGAACGAGAATAGAAGATAGCATCTTCTTCAACTTTATTGATGAAGTAAGATGGTTTCTGGTATTCGCCATATAAGCTGATAGATTTTGCAGGACATGCTTTTGCACATTCCAGACAGTGAATACATTTCTGGAAATCAATTACCGCTTTGCCTTCAGACATTGTGATGATGTTTTCCGGACATGCTTTTGCACATAACTGACATACATCCCCGATGCATTTTTCTGGATTATATGCAATCTGTGGTTTTGCCAGCTGAGATTCCGGGTTACAGCACCATTTACAACGTAATGGACAGCCTTTTAAGAATACGATAGTACGAATCCCCGGGCCGTCGTGTACAGAGTATTTCTGTACGTTAAATACGCAACCTTCCATGGCTGCACCTCCTTGAAACTATTGATGTAACTATTGTAACGAATTATCAACTGAAATACAACACTGATATTACAACAAAATATTATCAAAATGGGCGGGTATAAAACCCGCCCATTCTTTATTGCTTATAAAGTTTTATTTATGCAGCAATTAGATTGTTGTCTGCTGTGTACGAGCAATCAGGTCGTCCTGCAGAGCTGGGGACAGGTCGCAGAAGTATGCGGAGTAACCAGCGATACGAACGATTAAGCCTCTGTAACGATCTGGATTTTCTTTCGCAGCGATCAGAGTTTCTTTGTTGATTACGTTGAACTGTACGTGCCACAGTTTCAGGTCGCACCATGTTCTGATGAAGGAAGCCAGTTTTTTGGTACCGTCTTCGCCAGCAACAGTACTTGGGTCGAATTTGATGTTCAGCAGACGAGCTGCTCTGTCATGGAAGCCTGGGTTTTTGGTGAAGTAGTTACTTAACATAACTGCTGTTGGACCATTTGTATCGCAACCGTGGGAAGCGGAGGAACCGTCAGACAGTGGGAAGTAAGCAACACGACCGTTAGGTGTAGCACCTACAACTTTACCGAATGGTACGTGAGATGTAAATGGTACATAACGCAGGCAGTATTCAATACCCAGAGATTTGGAGTATTTGTCTGTGAATTCGGAGCATACTAAGTCGCAAGCTTTACCGATTTCGTCAGCGTATGGATCGTTGTTACCGTATTTTGGAGCGTTCAGTAAACGCTGTTTTAATACTTCGTAACCTTCGAAGTTAGCTTTCATAGCTTCTCTGATTTCTACCAGAGTAGTTACTTTTTCATCGAATACTAATTTTTTGATAGCAGCCAGGGAGTCAACAACAGTACCGAAGCCCATGGATTCGAAGTAACCGATATCAACGCCACCTGGGATGAATTCAGTGTGCAGGTCTAATGCGTTTTCCATGCACAGGTCATGCATAGCGGACAGCATTGGAGCAGCGAAGTGTCTTTCACGCAGTCTGTTGATGTTTTTCTGCTGGATGAAAGCGTGTCTTAACAGGTTTCTAGCCTGAGTTGCGTATGCATTCCATACATCATCCCAAGTTTCGAATGTTTCAACATCGCCAGTTTCGATACCCAGTAATTCATCACCAGTTTTGAATGTGCGACCGTTGTACATCATCATTTCGATAGCGGATGCAAAGTTGATGTATACACCACCGGATGTGAATGTGTCACGGTTAGGCATTCTAGCTTCCGCACAACCGGATACAGCGTAGTCGAATGCTTCGTTGATTTTAGCACCGTTAGAAACTAACTGCAGAACGATTTCTTCGTCGTTTAACAGTTTAGGGAAACCGGAACCTTCTTTGATTGTTTTAGCACATTCTTCGATGTAACGCTGTGGAGAACGAGCGTGTACACGAGCTGCTAAGTCTGGGTAGTGCAGAGGGAATTCCTGTTTAGAACGCAGGAACAGGTAGGTCAGTTCGTTAGTAGCATCCTGACCGTCTGGTGTCTGGCCACCGATTGTAACAGCTTCCCAGTGAGCGTAACCTTCGTTGAACGCACCACCAGTTACGGACATGTACAGGTCGATGAACTGAGCCATACCAACCCACATGCATTCCAGCAGTTCCATAGCCTGATCGTCTGTCAGTTTACCAGCAGCTTTGTCAGCTACATAGTATGGGTACAGGTACTGGTCCATACGACCGTTGGATACGATTGTACCGGTTTTCTGTTCCAGACGGGAGAACATCTGAGTGAACCACTGAGACTGGATAGCTTCGCGGAAGTCACGAGCTGGGTTTTCTGGTACCCAACGGCAACGAGCAGCGATGTCAACCATTTCCTGTTTGCGAACTGGATCGGTTTCTTTTTCTGCTTCAACTTCGTACAGGTCAGCGTAACGGTTAGCCCACAGAACGATAGCGTCGCAAACGATTACGATTGCTTCGTAGAATGGTTTTTTGTTTACGTTGTCCAGTGGATCGTAGTTGTCCAGAGCAGCTAATTTTTCCAGAGCTTCTTCTTTCAGGCCTTTGAAACCACGTTTCAGAACTTTTTCAAAGTCTGGAACCCACTGGTTGGAGGAACGGAAGGAAGCAGTTTCGTTTACGATAAATCTGGAAGTAGATTTGAATTCTGGTTCGTAAGTTACAGCCAGTGTATCAGCTGGCAGTGCATCGTACAGGTCGTTGAAGAATGTTTTACCTCTACCTGTGTTAACATCCCAGTATGGAGCGATGTCGTTCAGGATGGTGTCAACAGTTTCCTGTGTCATGTTGAATGGAGAAGTTACACGTGTTGGCAGTAATTTGATAGCTTCTTCGAAGATATCGCCGTCCAGTTCTGGGTACAGGATACCATAGCGACCCTGGCAACCGATACGGCCAGCCAGTAAGCTGTCTTCTTCAACATATACAGTGATATTTTTAGCGATGTGCATCAGAGCTTTTGCCCATCTCAGTGTCAGGTGTTCACCTTCGGTCTGAGCCATGGACTCTGTGAAGTATTTAGCACGTTCAGCGTCAATAACTGGTTTCAGGTTCTGGTTACGGTCTAAGATTTTGTAGATTCTTTCTCTGCCTTTTTTGTACTCGGTACTCCCTGCGTTAGCATCCATAATGTGCTGTTCGTGTGGGGAGCAACATGTGATTGGCTGTGTCATGGTAGTAATCATCCTTTCTTCTAATTAAAAATAGTTTATTTGTTATTGAGACAATTGCCTCAATCTTTACCTGTATTCATTATACCCACGGGGACAACTTTATACAACACATTAGTATCTCTTATTCCTTCCATGGAACGGCTTATTGCAACTATAAGTTGCAATAAGATTCGGACAGTTCTGAAAAGGATACCAGGCCAAGAGGTTTCTTTTAGGCGGCTATAAATAAGGAAAAAAAGAAATTTTGCACAAGCTGGGAAGTGATATTGTTTCCGGGAAGAAAATATGGTAAACTGTTGGAAACATCTTTGCGGCATTGCAGTTAAAAGGTGAAACAAATGTGTTTAAAAATCATGAAAGCTTATGGCAAACCGGGTTTTTAACGGAAAACTTAATACATAATACATACTGAAATGAGAGAAGGAGAAACACGTTATGAAAACAACTGCTGTTATTCTGGCTGCAGGCCAGGGCACCAGAATGAAATCTAAATTACCGAAAGTACTGCATAAAACATTAGGAAAACCAATGGTTCAGTGGGTGATTGATATCCTGAGCCAGGCCGGGGTTGAAGATAAAATTGCCGTGCTGGGTCATGGCGGAGAGCAGGTTGCTGCCGTTGTGGAAAATCAGGCTGCGATTGTGTATCAGAAAGAACAGCTGGGGACTGGCCATGCTGTGATGCAGGCAGCTCCGGCACTGGGAGAAGGAAATGAATGCGTACTGGTTATCTGCGGTGATACTCCCTTATTGCGTGCAGAAACCATTCAGGCTCTGATTAATCAGCATGAAAAGGAAGGAAATGCAGTTACTCTGCTGACAGCGCACACAGAAAATCCGACTGGCTATGGGCGTATTGTACGTGAAGCACAGCAGATTAAAGCAATTGTTGAACAGAAAGATGCTGATGAACAGCAGAAACTGATTAAAGAAATTAACACCGGTACCTATTGTTTCGATCAGAAATTCCTGCTGCAGTATTTATCTGCACTGGATACGAATAACGCGCAGAAAGAATATTACCTGACAGACCTTATTAAAATCGCAAATGAGCATTCTCTGCCGGTTGGCGGTTATGTGCTGTCTGATTTCAATGAAAGTCTGGGTGTAAATAATCGTATTCAGCTGTCGCAGGCAGAAGCGATTCTTCGCCGCCGGAAATGTGAAGAGGTTATGACAGCCGGTGTAACGCTGATTGACCCTGCAGCGACATATATTGGAGCAGATGTTGTTATTGGTAATGATACTATCATTTATCCGAATGTTGTTCTGGAAGGAAAAACCGTCATCGGCAGTGATAATGTAATTGGTATGAACTGTCGTTTTGTAGATAGCGTGATTGGCGACGGCAATGATATTCAAAGTACCGTAATTACGGAAAGTACTGTTGGAAACGAATGTAAAATCGGGCCGATGGCGTATCTGCGCCCTGGGACTGTTCTGGCCGATAAGGTTAAAATCGGTGATTTTGTCGAAGTGAAAAAATCGCAGGTGGGCGAAGGCAGTAAAATTCCGCACTTATCCTATGTAGGGGATTCTGTCGTAGGAAGCCGGGTAAATATCGGCTGCGGGACGATTACCTGCAATTACGATGGTGAACATAAATACCAGACAATCATTAAAGACGGTGCCTTTATCGGCAGCAATACCAATCTGGTTGCGCCGGTCACTGTTGAAGAGAATGCCTTTATCGGTGCAGGTTCTACTATTACAAAGAATGTTCCGGACAGCGCTCTGGCTGTTACAAGAGCGGATTTAAGATTAAAAGAAAACTGGCGTAAAAAGAAATAAGGAATCGAAAAAAATTCTTATCTTTTCTAGAAATATCGACAAATAAAGGTTGAGTTTGGCCGACAGATTGAGTATTATAGATATAGCACAGTTTAGAACTGGTTAGGGGGAGAAACCAAATGACTACAGAAAAAAAACTCGGCAACTTAAAATTATTCACAGGGAACGCGAATCCTGAACTGGCACGGGAAATCGCAGAATACATCGGTACAAAACTGGGTGACGCACAGGTAAAACACTTCAGCGATGGTGAAATCAGCATCATGATTGATGAAAGTGTACGTGGTGATGATGTTTATATCATTCAGCCAACCTGCACACCTGTAAATGATAATATGATGGAACTGTTAATTATGATTGACGCAGTGCGTCGTGCATCTGCAAAACGCATTACAGCAGTTCTGCCTTACTATGGTTACGCACGTCAGGATCGTAAATCCCGCGGTCGTGAACCAATTACTGCAAAACTGGTTGCAAACCTGATTACACAGGCTGGTGCACGTCGTGTATTAGCGATGGATTTACACGCTCAGCAGATTCAGGGTTTCTTTGATATTCCACTGGACAACCTGATGGGTCTGCCAATTCTGGCTGATTACTATAAACACAAAGACACTGAAAATCTGGTAGTTGTATCTCCAGACATGGGCGGTGTAGCTAGAGCAAGAAATCTGGCTGAACAGATTGGTGTTCCTCTGGCAATTATCGATAAGAGAAGACCAAGACCAAATGTTTCTGAAGTTATGAACATTATTGGCGATATCGAAGGCAAAGAAGTAATTCTGGTTGACGATATGATTGATACTGCCGGTACTATTACAAACGGTGCACAGGCTCTGATTGACAGAGGGGCAAAATGCGTTGATGCATGCTGCACACACGCAGTACTGTCTGGTCCAGCGATTGAACGTATTGAAAAATCTCCAATTCAGGAACTGGTTACTACAAACACTATTCCTCTGGGCGACAAAAAATGCGACAAAATCAAAGTTCTGTCCGTTGCACCAGTTATCGGGGAAGCAATTCTGCGTATCCATAATGACAGATCGGTTAGCGACCTGTTCCGTTAATCTGAAATTTTATAAAGACTCAGAGCTGTCGTATCGTTGCGGCAGCTCTTTTTATTTTGCTTGTTCCTGTTTACATGGAATTCAGGGAGATGCTATTTGTTTTTTCTATATGTTTCTGCAGGGAAAGCTGTTTCAATGAAAAGGAAATGGCTGAAAAACGGCGAAACAATCAAGTAAATCAATAATGACATAAAATACATTACGCAAGTCGAAGAATCTGCTTCTGATTCCTCGGCTTTGCTGTGTTTGCATGGATTCGTGGTTTGTTATAAAAGTGCACGACAAAAAGAACGCATGGAAGGGGATTTATTATGAAGATGATTATTGGTCTGGGCAATCCGGGCAAAGAATATGTCAACACCAAACACAATGTTGGATTTATGGTGATTGATGCAATTGCAAAAGAATTAAATGAAACCGTTGAGAAAAAACAGTGTCAGGCACTGACTCAGGTTGTAAACTGGGATGGTGAAAAAATCCTGCTTGTAAAACCGCAGACATATATGAATCTGAGTGGTCAGTCAGTTATGGAACTTTTGAATTATTACAATGACCGCATTGATGACCTTCTGGTTATTCATGATGACCTGGATCTGCCTCCGGGTCAGTTGCGCTTCAAACAGGGCGGCGGTGCCGGCGGTCATAACGGGATTAAAAATATCATTGCTCATCTTAATTCCAACGATTTTGATCGTCTGAAAATCGGAATCGGCAAAGCAAAGTATGATACTAAGGACTATGTTCTGACTCCGTTTACTGGTGCGGATAAAAAAGCCATTGAAGAAGCTGTGGAACAGTCTGTAGGGGCTGTAAAAGCATGGCTGACAGAAGGGATTGCACCGGCAATGAACCGATATAACAGCAAAACAAAATAACGGTTTTATTATTGTTTTGATTCTTGTTTTATTGTTTATTTTATTTCTAGGGATGTTTCACGTGAAACATTTTGAAGAGAAATGGATGAATGGGGTGAAAACTATATGAACACCGGAAAAGCATCGCTGCTGGATTTTTTGCAGCGGGATCCGGAAATTGAAAAAGTCAGGCAGTATCTGAATCTGCATGGAGAAGCTGCAGTATATGGTCTGTATGAAGGACAGCGAACATTGATTGCAGCAGCGCTCGCAAAGCAGCAGATGGAGGGAAATCTGCTTATAGTCTGCGATACAGAAAAACGGGCGAAAGAAGTCTGGGAGGATATGGTGAATCTCCTGCCGGATTATGAGGCGTTATATTTTCCAGCGCTGGAGATGATACCGTATGAGGTAATTGCACAGAGTGGGGAACTGGAACAGAAGCGCCTGGAGGTGCTTTCCAATCTGGTTCTGGAACGGCAGAAACGTTTTGCTGTTGTGACGACGATGGAGGGGTTAAGTAAAAAACTGCTTCCTGTCGGTGATTTTGCACAGGGGCTGCTTTCTCTGGAAGTGGGTCAGCAGATGGAGCAGACGGATTTAAAAGCACATCTGGTAACCTACGGCTATGAGTTTACGGAGCAGGTAGAGCGGCCAGGTCAGTTCTCGGTACGCGGCGGGATTTTTGATATTTATTCAGCTAATTATAAAAATCCATTACGACTTGAATTTTTTGACGATGAAGTAGACTCTATCCGCTTTTTTGAAACTGCCAGTCAATGCTCTGTGGAAAAGGTTAAGCAGGTCTGGCTGGTGCCGGGAAGAGAGTTTTTCCTTTTGCCGCAATGTAAAGAAGACGGTGTGGAAGAAATTCGTCGTCAGTTCACATATCAGATAGATCAGCTGGCAAAACGAAAAGACAGGGAGCCTCTGGAACGTTTGCAGGGGAAAGTTGGTGAACTGCTGGAAAAACTGCAGCAGGATCTGTACTTTACTGGACTGGAGCAGTATCAGACATTTTTTTATCCGGATGCGGCCAGCCTTTGTGATTATATGGGAAGAAACCTGTTTGTGGTTTTTGATGAAGCCAATCGTATTCAGGAAGCGCAGGAGTATCTGGAAAAAGAACGGAGACAATCTTTTGGCGAACTGCTTTTAAAAGGCGGGGCATTGCCAGGGCAGGCCAGATATTTCTTTGAATTAAGTGAGCTGGTTGCATTATTTGAATCTGTGCAGCATCTTTGTTTTTCACTTTTGCCAAAGCAGTCTGTGTTTCAGGAAAGTGAAGAAAGAATGGCTGTGGATTGCCAGAATATCTCCTCGTTCTTTGGAAACCCGCAGCTTTTGGTAGAAGAACTGCAAACCTGGCAGAAACAGAAATACAGCGTCCTGATTCTGCTGACCTCAGAAGCGAAAGCTCTTCGCTTACAGCAGATGTTAAGTGATAACGATATTCTTTGCAGCTGGATTGCTGACCGGTATCAGATGGATCCGGGACAGATTTATCTGGCTTATGGAAACATTAGTCATGGGGCGCGTTTCCCGCAAAGCCGACTGGTGTTTATCAGTGAAACGGAAGTGTTTCAGCAGCAAAGAAAACGGGTGAACAAAAAATTCTTCCAGGAGGATGGGCAGAAAATTACGCAGCTGGATGACCTGAAAACAGGCGACTATGTGGTGCACATGAACCATGGGATTGGCCGCTATATGGGGGTTGAACGGCTGAAGGTGCAGGATGTCGAGCGAGATTATCTGATTATCAAATATTCGGATGATGGCAAACTGTATATTCCGGTAGAACAGTTTGATCTGCTACAGAAATATACTGTAAATGAAGGTGCTGCGCCGCGTGTAAATAAACTGGGCGGCAGTGAATGGCAGCGCACGAAGAATAAAGTAAAAGCGTCTGTAGAAAAACTGGCGGAAGGCCTTCTGCAGATTTATGCGCGCAGAAAAAGTCAGGAGGGCTATGCGTTTTCAGCGGATGACCAGTGGCAGAAAGAATTTGAGGATGCTTTTCCATATGTCGAGACAGAAGACCAGCTGCGAGCTATCGAGGATGTAAAACGGGATATGATGTCTGCTACGGTAATGGATCGTCTGATTTGCGGGGACGTTGGCTACGGGAAAACAGAGGTAGCAATTCGTGCTGCATTTAAAGCTGTAAACGACGGCAAACAGGTTGCGATTCTTGTACCGACTACTGTTTTGGCGCAGCAGCATTATAATACGTTTTTGAGCCGGTTTCATGCGTATGGTGTGCGCGTGGAAATGCTGAGCCGGTTTACGACACCGAAGCAGCAGAAAGACATCATCGATGGTTTAAAAGCTGGTTCAGTGGATGTTGTAGTCGGCACACACAAACTGCTGAGTAAAAGCATCAGTTTCCATGATCTGGGGTTGCTGGTAGTAGACGAAGAACAGCGATTTGGAGTAACGCATAAAGAAAAAATCAAAGAGATGCGTTCCCAGGTGGATGTGCTGACATTATCGGCGACCCCAATTCCGCGAACACTGCATATGTCTCTGGTAGGCATCCGCGATATGAGTGTAATTGAAACACCGCCGCAGGACCGATATCCAATTCAGACATATATTGTTGAACGGACACCCGAACTGATGAAGGATGCGATTCGTCGTGAACTGGGCAGAGGCGGTCAGGTGTATGTCGTGCATAACCGTATTGAGGATATTGACCGTTTGGCGGAAGAAATTCATCTGCTGGTACCGGAAGCGCGAATTCTGGTAGGACATGGGCAGATGAAAGAACATCAGCTGGAACAGATGATGATGGATTTTATTAACCATGAAGCCGATGTACTGGTGTGCACAACGATTATTGAAACCGGTCTTGATATTGCCAATGCGAATACGATGATTGTGGATGAAGCAGATAAAATGGGGTTATCACAGCTGTATCAGCTGCGAGGCCGTGTTGGAAGAAGCAATCGCGTGGCATATGCGTATCTGACTTATAAAAAAGATAAAACTTTAAGTCAGCTTGCGGAAAAACGTTTAGCAGCTATTCGTGAGTATACGGAACTTGGTTCCGGATTTAAGATTGCTATGCGTGACCTGGAAATCCGCGGTGCGGGTAATCTCTTGGGTGCGGAGCAGCATGGACATGTGGCAGCTGTCGGTTTCGATTTATACTGCACTATGCTGGACGAGGCGATTCGGGAGCTGAAAGGCGAAAAAACAGGGAAACGCCGTGAAGTAGAAATTGATTTGCAGGTAAGTGCTTTTATTCCGGAATATTATATTCGCGACAGTTCGGTGAAGCTTGGATTTTACCAGCGTATTCAGCAGGCACGGGCAATCAGCAGGCTGCACCTGCTGGAAGATGAAATGATTGACCGTTTTGGTGATGTGCCGGCAGAAACATGGAATCTGGTGCGTGTAGCTGAATTGAAAATTTATTGTATGGAAATTGGAATTCGCAGTCTGAAGCAAAAAGGCGGCGTTGTACATGCCCGGTTTGAGCCTGATACAGGTATGGATATGCCGAAACTGATGGAATTAATGAAAAAATACAAGCGTCAGCTCACATATGGGAGTGACGGTGGAGAGCTTGTTGTGCGAATTACGGTTGGAAGTGCTGATGCTGAAAAATGTTTAGATTTGGTGAAAGCGATTCTGTTAGATATGGTTTCCATTGTGCAAAAATAAGTGTTCTGGTATAATGAATAAAATGTCAGATAGACATCATAGAAGCGAAGGAGAGAGAATACGATGAAGAAAAAAGTTGCAGTATTGGCATTAGGGGCATTTCTGATGACAGGGCTGTTTGGCTGTGGTGACAAGGTGCCGGAGGGGACTGTTGCAACCGTAAACGGCACACCAATTTCTCAGGAAGTGCTGGATGAAAATTATAATATGGTGCTGCGTCAGTATGAATCTTACTATGGACTGGATGTAACAGCAGATGATTTGAAGCTGGAAGTAAGAAACGCTATGCTGAATGAGCTGATCATGAACGAGTTGTTACTGCAGGAAGCGGAAAAACGTGAAATTGTAGTAAGCGATGAAGAAGTGACAGCCTACATTGATGATATGGTAGCTGGTAATTATGGCGGCAGCCAGGCTGATTTTGAGGCAGCGCTGGAACAGGTTGGCATGACACCGGAATACTATCAGGATTCTGTAAAAGAGTCTATGATTATTACAGAATTACAGAATGACCTGGTAAATCATCCGGAAACAGTAGATGTAATCAAAGCGCGTCATATTCTGGTAGAAACGGAAGAAGAAGCACTGGGAATTATTGCTCGCTTAGATGCGGGTGAAGACTTTGCAGCGCTGGCAAAAGAACATTCTCTGGATACCGGGTCTGCAGCAAATGGCGGCGATTTAGGCTACTTTGCAACCAACGGTGCTACTACATCAAAAATGGTAGATGAATTTACTGCGGGGGCAGTGGCGCTGGAAATTGGTGAATATTCCAAAACACCTGTAGAAAGTCAGTTTGGATATCATATTATTCTGGTAGAAGATAAACAGGCGGAAGTAAATCTGCTGGAAGAAGGCGAAAAATACAGTGAAGTATTATCGGGTATTTATCGCTATGGTTTAGATAATCTGGCCGCAAGTCTGATGGAAAACGCAGAAGTGGAAGTGCTGATTGACAAAACTGTTGTTCCTGAATATCCAAAAGCAGAAGAAACACAGAATGACGGTAATCAGGCAGAAGAAAGCGCAGAATAAGGAGGATGACCGTATGCAGCAGGCAGAATTAATTGACAGCACAGAAAAGTTGAAAGAACTGGAAAATGCAGCTAATGATGGTTTTGCTCGTGCCCAGTTTAACCTTGCAGTTTGTTATGAACAGGGAAAATGGGTAGAGCAGGATATGGAAAAAGCTGTTGAATGGTATAAAAAATCCGCAGAACAGGGGAATCTGAATGCCTGCTATCTGCTGGGCAGCCGTTATTACAATGGTGACGGTGTAGAGCAGGATTTTGAAAAAGCATTTGAAAATTTCAAAGTTGCTGCACAGAAAGGGCATATTATTGCACAGCAGTTTTTAGGTGAATGTTATACATTTGGTCAGGGTACCGAACAGAATCTGGAAGAAGCAGCAGAATGGTATCTGAAAGCGGCAATGCGTGGTTCTCTGGAAGCTCAGGTGAATCTGGGAATTTGCTATAGTCAGGGGCTGGGCGTAGAACAGGATTATGCGGAAGCGATTAAATGGTTTAACAGTGCCGCTGAGGCTGATCATCCGGCAGGTAAAATGAATCTTGCAATTTCCTATTTTGAAGGTGAAGGTGTAGAACCAGATAAGGTGAAAGCGGTTCAGCTGCTGGAAGAAGCAGCACCGTATATGGCGGATGCCCAGTATCTGCTGGCGCAGTGCTATGAAAATGGCGAAGGTATTGAAAAAAATATTGAAAAAGCGAAAGAACTGTATCAGCAG
>ERZ808026.169-NODE-169-length-13514-cov-2.785890_pt1 | contig 13514 bp, 17 predicted proteins | sample MGYA00380182_ERZ808026 | MGnify/ENA primary metagenome ERZ808026 (study PRJEB31490, sample SAMN06133376) | cow dung metagenome | isolation source: H9 | host: cow | place: China: Chengdu | collected 2015-05 ... | reverse complement strand
GTAGAAATTTGAACCAGTAATAAACAAAGATAAGGGAACAATGAAATTCTGAGGATACGCAGAATTATCTTCTGAATGTCAAATCCATTGAAATAAAGTGAGAAGGTCGTGGATCCGAAGCTGGATTCACGACCTTTTGTCGGTTATGGTGTTGTGATTTTGGCTTGAAACAATCGAGTTCGCTTGTGCAAAACGATGAAAAGAAAAAATATTTGAGATGACCGTGCCGTTTTTCGCCTGTTTTGTCCTAATAGTATAGTGAAAAAGGCGCGATCCTAAAGATTGCCCTGATAACTGAATATGGTCAATCGAGACAAACTAGCCCTTGACCATGGGCGTGTTCCTGATGACGCACTGCTGGATGGCTTTGCCGAGGGAATGGTCAGCTGTATCCAATCAGCGGGATATGGTGTGGTCAGGTGGGTAGATCTTAAACACCTTAGTCTGCGACAGCAGAGAGGATCGGTGTGGCTGAAAGCGTATGCCACACTATCCTAGTGATCTTGAGTTTGGACGATCATTCCAAACTACCCAGCAAATGCTGGAACCCACTTGAGGTAATAGTCAAGTGGGCGCTGCAAGATGCTCGATTGTATTAACTGTCAATGGTTACCGAATGGAAGAAAGTTCTTTCGCCAGTGCAATACCCATGTCCAGACCACCCATGAAACCACACTCCTGATGTCTGGTGCAGAGCTCAAAAACAATGCTCATAATGGGGTCGGCATCGGTTACACCGGATTCAGCCAGCTGTTCGCGCAGCCGAGCAAAGCACTCCCGAATACGGGGAGAGTCCGCGGCAATGGATTCGGAAAAGTGATCGCAAAGGATTTCAACTACGGAATCGTGGGTATCCACAGTATCATTGATATGTTCAACAAGGAAATCATGTAAATTCTGTTTTTGTGCATTCATGGTAATGCCCCCTCTCATGGTGTGATATTAACTTAGCTGAATCCGTTTTGCAAGTAATATTTTCGTTCTTGAGAACGAATCAAAAGATGGGTCGGTGTAAACAAAGAAAAGCCGAAGCTGGCCGTAGAAAGATGTACCGCAAAGATACGGTATATCTTTCTGGGGCTTGCGTAATCGATCATGGAGGAGGAATGGAATGCAGGAATCGATTTACAAAAGCTACGATGATTTGCCTATGTTTCTGAATGCGAAAATGGTTGCTGGTATTTTGGGTGTATCGCCCGGTAGTGCATATGAACTTATGCACGATGAGAATTTTCCGTCTCTGCGAATTGGCAACAGATGGGTGGTTCCTAAGGAACACTTCATCGTCTGGGTAGAGGCAAACGTGGGAAGGTAATCTAAGCTATGAGTTATTTGGGTTACCGACCGAACGATAAACTGCGAAGATACACTCCGTTGCCCAATGCTGTTTTCAACCTGGATCTGTGTGCCGGTGAGATTGCGATCTATGCGTACCTGATGTACTGCGAGAACCGCAAAACCTATCAGTGCTATCCCAGCTATCGTACCATTGGCCAGGCGGTTGGCTTGACCAGGAACACGGTGAAGAAGTATGTGGACAGCCTGGTGGATAAAGGTCTCATTTACACAGAACCTACTTCGATTTTTACAAAGGCAGGAAAGAAGCAAAACGGAAGCTTGCTGTATACGATCCGCCCAATCTCCGAAGCAAAGCAATGCCATGTAGATCGGCAGCTTCTGGAAAATAAGCGGAGAGAAGCAGCTCAGCGGTTGGCTTCTTCCAGGGAGGTGTAAGAAACATGGCAATTCTTTTTTCAGAAGTGACTGTCAGCGCCGGTAGTGACTCGCAAGAGTTTCTGGTGGCGGGCATCCCTACAGAATATGACGATTTGGAGGATAACTCCTGTGCCGAGCAATTCCTGGCGGAAATAGATTCGGAAACAGAGGTGTCCGTCCATGTGGAAGTATACCTGTACGGAGATGGCGAGACAGTACAGGCATCTGAGGATGACCTGGTTAAAATCAAGGATCAGATAAGGCATGAGCCTGATTTCCTCGCAAATCATTGTGATAACATCGAGGATTTGGATTTTAGCTTTAACTGGTGTCCTGAAGAATTATTCAATATGAAAATGTAAGCGAGGAATCGGTGTGAATGCACCGGCTCCTCGCTTTTTTCGTTTTCTGAACGTGGCCCCAGAAATATTTGTTGGAGGTGATTCCCATGAAGTAGCAAATATCCGCCAATCAGAAAAAATCATGAATAGGAGGTAAATAATGACTTTAGCTGAAAGACAGCGGGTAGCATCCACAAAGCTCAACTACCCGCCCGGAACAAGACTGGAGCTTATTGAAATGGGCGATGATCCTCGTCCTGTGGCTTCGGGTACTCGTGGTACCGTTAAGGTAGTCGACGATATGGGCTCGATCCACATGCAGTGGGATAACGGCAGAACACTTGCCTTGATCCCCGGTGAAGATAGATTCCGAAAGCTGACCCAAGCAGAGATTGCACAGGAACAGCAGCTGGAGGGCATGGAATGCCAAACTATGTAACCAACATTGTCCAGCTGGATGGTGACCCGGACCGTATCTTAGAGATGCGACAGGACATTATGAGTGGCACTCTTGGAATCAATCACATTGATTTCCAGAAAATCATCCCCATGCCTAGCCACATCTTTACTGGCCCACTTGGTACCAGGGAACGAGCAATCTATGGTAAGAATAACTGGTATGACTGGTCCATTGAAAACTGGGGTACCAAGGGAAACGCGGTTGCCGATGAGATCGGAATTGACCAGCGAGATCTGGATGTGATTCGATTCTGTTCGGAGAATACCGCACCCCATCCCATTATTCAGAAGCTGTCCGAGATGTACCCGGACATTACCATGGAGCATCGGTGGGCAGATGAGAATCTGGGATATAACTGCGGCATGCGAACCTATAAGGCAGGTCAGTTTGATGAGGACTATCAGCCTGGATTCTCCAAAGAATCCCAAGAGTTCGCTGCCGATGTTCTGGATGAAGACTTGGCTGAGCGCGGTATGGTGCTGAGCGAAGATGGAACCGAATATGTGTACCAGGAAGATCTGGATGAAGTCCAGATGCAAGGAATGTGAGGTGGCACATGAGAACGGTATATGCTTCTTTCAAGTGCAAAGATAACTGCATTGACGTTTCCCCGTGTACTATCGAATCTGTGGTAGAGCTTCCTGCGGAAGAGTACCGTAGATTTTCGAAAAACCTGCTTGGCAGATTCGATTTCATCCGTGACTGTAAGGTACCTCTGCATCAGGACAGTATGGGTGTCAATCACTGCCTTCTGGTGCTGGGCGAAGGATCCAATGATGGCATCCTAGTCCGCTCCGAGGGAAGTGACTACGCCCGGTACTCTGCATACCTGCCCAATGCAAGGATGTTCCTCCATCAGGAAATGCACCCGTCCATGGCTATTTTCGAAGAGCGAATGGTGAAGCTGGTAGATCAGTTTGCGAGATCCGCAGTTGTCTGCCAAGATGATGGCTGTTATAGCCTGTCCATTGAGAGTGTTCGCCGCCGTGCAGGTGATGATCACATCGATGCAAACCTGTTCGCAACAATGCTCTCAGAACGGCCGGAGTTTCAACTGGTAGAAATGGATGAGGACAGGATCCATGCTTTCTTGGAAGAGAAATATGTGGTTCTGGAAGAATCCCCGGATGTCCGTCACCTGTCAAAACGAGAAGTGACAACCATGGTTGCAAAACACCAGTTGTGGCTCAATGGCGACGGCGGTGAATGCGCAGACTTCTCCAATTGCTACCTGGATAACTACCAATTCCCGTATGCTCAGCTTCGGGGCGCTAACTTTGACAATGCGACTCTCGTGAATGTGTCGCTTAGCAATGCTGATCTTACCGAAGGTTCCTTCGGTGGAACCAAATTCGTCGGCTGCGATATGAGAAATGTAAAAGCCAAAGACGCATATTTCAAAGATGCGGTCTTTCGGGATACAGACCTGGCATGGATTACTTTCTCCCATAGTAACCTGAAGAATGCAACCTTTACCGGCTGCGAACTGGAATACGCAGAATACGTTGACTGCTGTATTGAAAATACCCACTTTGATGAGTTTGGCAGACTGCCGACTGAGATGAGAGATTGTAGCTTTGATGAAGAAGAGTGGGTAGCAGAACAAGGCATGGAAATGAAACTGTAAAGGAGGCAAACAAGTGAGCACTAGAAGTTATATTGCGAAGCAAGTTGGTCCGGATCAGTACCGGACGATCTTCTGCCACTTTGATGGCTATCTGGAACATGTGGGCGCCATGCTGGCAGGTCACTATGATACAGAAGAGATGGTCGACAAGCTCCTGGATGTGGGTGATGTGGATGCCCTGTATCCGCAGCTCTACCCAGATCCCGATCAGCCGCATGACCATTGGAATAAGCAGCAGGATGTGACGGTCGCCTATGGCCGTGACTATGGCGAACTGGAATCGGAAGCAACCATCAAGACGATGGATGAATTGGAACAGGAATCTGGCTACATTGAATTCACCTATATCTTCGCAGAAGATAAACGGTGGAAGTTCTTCCATGCTGGCCAATCCTGTGAGGGTCTGAAGGATCTGAAAGATACTTTGGATCAAATGGGCATCGATTATCTTCCGGAAGAACAAACGGAAGATGTAGCCTTTGAGCAAACAATGTGAGGTGAGAGAAAATGATCAATATGACTGTTCGATGGGGCGAGCGCTACATCGACATTAACTTTCCCTGCGGTGATGATTACCTGACCAAGAAACTGCTGATTCTGGAATCGCCCGGTGATCTGCCTACCCAGGGCTTCGTGCTGTGCGTAAACAAGCCTACTGAACTGACTTGTTTGGAAAATAAGATCGTGGACTTGGATGAGGTGAACTACCTCGCCAAGCGGATGTGTAGCTTTGATGCCAAGGAAATGAAGCAGTTTAAAGCTGCGCTCCAGCATGAAGGTATGACCTCTGTGCAAGATCTGATCAACCTGACCTATAACCTGTCCCGGTACACGGTGATTCAGGATCTGAGCAGCATGTCCGCCATTGGCAGACAGCATTTGCTGAACCTAAATGGATGTATGACTACGGAGCAGCATCAGACCATCGATTTTGAGTCTGTTGGTAGAAGCCTGATTCGGAACAATAATGGCATTCTGACTGAGTACGGATTGCTGTTCAAGAATGACTCCGTGCCATTCCAGCAGGAGTACGACGGCCAGACTTTTCCGTACTACATCTACGAAGAGTGCCTGGTTACTGCTGAAATGCAGTACGATGGTAAGTCGGAGTTCCTGTACCTGCCCTGCGACAAGTATGCTATTGCGAAAGCAGCGCAAAGACTTGGCGCAACAGAAGACCAATGCCAAATCGGTCTATACGATTTCTGCGTGGATGACCGTGACTGGTATGACAGGCTGAAAGACATCTTGGATGATGAAGGTATCTATGCCGTCAATCGGGTTTGTGCCGTGATCAACGATGCAAACCTGCGTCTGGGGAATCTGGAAGCGGTGTTGCAGTATGCCGGTCGCAGTGACAGCGAATCGATTGCACTGCTGTCCAATCACATGGACGAATTCATCGTGATCCCTGATGTTATCGAGGAAAACGAAGTTGCAGAATACTTCCTGGACAACATTTACGAATGTGCCCTCCCGGAAGAACTGGAGTCCTATCTGGATATGTGCGATTTCGGTTCGTACCTCATCAAACAGCATGACGGTAGATTCGTCATGGGTGGCTTCGTGTGCATGGAGTCTGGCTGCAGCTTGGAACAGATCATGGGTCCAGAGGAACAGACTGAAGCTCAGACAATGCAGTTATGAGTGACCGCAATGATCTGGAAGGGTTAAAGCGTTTTGCCAAGACCCTCCTCAAATTGGATATTCAAAAGACCGAAATGTCGCCGCTGGTTGTAAAGCATCCCTTTACAGACAGCGGCATTGTTGGTATTCGGCAGGAAGATGGGCATTATGCCATTGGTAACCTGATCGACAATGAAGACGACATGAAAGCGTGGAGCAAGCAGACCGAAGAACTCATTGACCAGGCGGAGACTCCGTTCCATGTTTTCATGATGATTACCAAGTCCTATATGCTGGGATTCCTGAAATATGCAAAGCCATTTCTATCTGGTGAGGACTTCACAAAGATGCTGGCAGATGCCTGGGTCAGAAGTGAATCACCCAATGCGGATCCCAATTTGAGTAAATCGAAGCTGGTGTCACTCTTCAAGGCTGCAGATCCTGAGATTCTGATGGATGCAGAAGAGCGGGCGCGGCTTCAGTCGTTGGATGACCCGGTTACCATTTATCGAGGTGTCACATCCTATAATGCAAGGAATGTGAAAGCTTTGTCGTGGACGCTGGATGAGAATGTTGCCAGATGGTTCGCATCCCGGTTCGGTGAACAGGGGCGTGTGTATCAGGCGCAGATTGCAAAGGATGATATCCTTGCGATCTTTACAGGCCGAAATGAATCAGAAGTCATTGTGGATCCGAAGCAACTGAGAGAGATCCAGCTGGCTCAAGATCTGCAAATGGATCTGTCTATGTAAGAAAAAGAATTGGAAAGGATGGTGATGACAACATGGAAGCTCTGTGGTTGACCGTTGGTCTTCTGTTCGGGGTATGCTTCTCGGCAATTGGTCTGGGATGCTACCAGATGAGGCGGATCGCTGTATGTGAGCAGAAGATTCGTAAGCTGGAAGCACAGAACTGATGTGTGTCCAGCATCCCTCCTGAGAGGAGGTGAGAGAATCAATAGTTTTATGTCCTGGGTGGGCGGAAAGAAAGCACTTAGAGATGAGATCATCTCCCGCTTTCCCGTGGATTATAAGCGATACATTGAGGTGTTTGGCGGTGGCGGTTGGGTTCTGTTCCATAAGAACCCCGGTAGAGATTTTGAGGTCTACAACGATTTCAATGGGAACCTGGTGAATCTCTACCGGTGTGTTCGGGAGCATCCGACCGAACTCCAGGAGGAATTGCGCTACATTCTCAATGCCCGATTGGATTTTGAGTACATGAAGTATATGATTCACAGCAAGGCTGTTCTCCCAGATGTGCGGAGAGCAGCCTATTATTATGCCCTGATTCGATACAGCTATGCATCCAGCGTTGACAGTTTTGGCAGTCAACCCCATGCAATGTGGAAAAACTTTCCGCTGATTACCGCTGCGGCGAAGCGTCTGCAAAGTGTGGTCATTGAAAACAAAGACTGTGTCAAGCTGGTCAAGCAATATGACCGGAAAGAAAGCTTCTTCTACTGTGACCCACCTTACTATGAAACGGAGGGCTACTACGAGGGCGGTGGATTCGGAAGAAATGACCATGCCCGACTGGCAGAAGCTCTGGTTTCAATGCAAGGCAAATTCTTGCTCTCTTACAATGATTGCCCTGAAATTCGGGATCTGTATGACAGACCGGGAATCTACATTGAAGGGATCAGCAGACTTTCCAATATGGCTCAGCGCTTTGATGCTGGATGCCAGTACCCAGAACTACTCATATCCAATTACGATACTTCGGAACGCGCAAGAACCATGAGTCAGATGAACATATTTGAAATGGCGGAGTGCGATCCTACCCAGATTTTACAAGAAAGGATTTTGTTCAATGAAGAAAAATGTGCCTGATGAAAGAAAGACGAAAGCCATTCTGGAGCTGATTTGTGCACTGGATGGGAGAATCGTCAAGGTTGAAGATGCCGGTGACGGCCTGCTGGTGATCTATGCCAATATTACCAAGTATCCTCCTGAGGAACTGTTCGACGAGGATGAGGAAGTCTTCGATGAGGATGATGACCTGCTGGATGACGATGACTACGGCGACATTGCCGATTGCTATCAGACATGTGAGAATTACCGCCCCGTGAGCGAAGAGGATTGGCGTTGCGTCAACTTCTGTCCCCACTGCGGATCTTGCATGGACGATGCAGCATAAGAGGTGCCGACATGAAGACAATCTATCGAATTTTAGGTAAGCGCGGACGGATTACCATTCCCTTTGCGTTCCGCCAGGAGGTAGGTTTTCGTCCGGATGATGTGCTGAGTTTTACCATTCAGGAAGATCAGACTGTGCTGATCAAACGGGAGAAGCTGTGCAACAACTGCAATACGGAAAAGGATGCTGGTGAAGGTGCCGGCGTGACCCTGTTGGATTTCCTGGATAGCCTGAGTCCTGAGCAACAGCAAGCTGCAGTACTGCACCTGTCTACTAAGTGGGCAGAGCGAAACGGCATTATCCCGTTTCGGAAGGCTGGCTAATGGCCCGGATCGGAGGTGAAGTGCAATGCATTTGAAGATCTACCAGATTGATATGGATCGGGATAAGGATCATGCCAAGTTCCGGGAACTGACAGGAGATTTAACCGCCAATGCCGATATCTATGACGAGGTGTTCGACGGAGTAGTTGACTGCCAGAGCGCAGAGGATGTTTACCGCATGTTTAATACCACAGGGCATCCTCTGCATAGAGGTCATTCGCTGTCGGTATCGGATGTGGTAATCATGGATGACAAGAAGATGATTTGTCAGCCCATCGGCTTTGATGAGGTGAAATTTGATGAATCCTTGGCACACAAGCCTGATAACCTGATCCGTGCACTGTATGTGGAACCCGGCAAACAGCCCGTGACAGTTGAGGTTCAGAACGAGTTGCGATCTCTGCAACGTGCTGTCCAAGGCTTGATTGAACTTGTTCCGCTGGATGACAAAACTTCCTTGATCTGCAATGAGGAAGGTAAGCTGGAAGGTATGCAGGGTAACCGTAGACTGGACAGCGGAGCGATCATTGCTGGCCCGTTTCTGGTGGTGGGTGACGATGGTAGCGACTTCTGCTCCCTTACTGATGCCCAACATGAACAGTATGAAAATAAGTTCAAGGAGCCTCATCAGATCAGCCAGGAAGAGGTTCAGGCGGATATGGGATTTACCTTTATCCCGTTATAACCGTTGCGCAGAAACAGACAAAAGCTTCTGCATTTTTTCAATTACCCGGAAGTGATTAGCTTTCGAGTGATTCATTAACGCGGAAAGGAGGTGTGTAACCATGAAGATCAAAGCGCGTATCGATAAAATGATCTCTGGCGGGAAAGTCAGAGCTATCGCTTCAGCGTCTTTAGACGGACAGTTCGTTGTCAAGGGACTTCGAGTCATCGATGGCAACAAGGGTTTATTCGTAGCTGGCCCTCAGTCGTCCTACAAGGATAACGAGGGCCAGCGGAAGTACCAGGATCTTTTCTTCCCGATCTCTAACTCTGGTAAGGCAGACCTGGAAAAGGCTGTGTTGGATGCTTATCAGCAGCAGTTGGCCCAGAACCAGGACCAGAGTGCCGAATGGGCTAGTGATGTTGGTGGGGTTTTGCCCTTTGACATGTAGTCATTTCGCCGGATCTTCTTCTTTGCGCTAGACTTTCAAAAACTTCACAGTATAGTGTGGTTTACCAAAACGGAAAGGATGTGCCTGATATGAAGAAATGGATTAGCCTGACCCTAGTGACCCTGCTGATGATCAGCCTCTGTGGTTGTGTACCACAAAACCTGAGTGTAGAAATGATGCCTACGGTAACGGAGGAAACAGCTTGGACAGAGTCGACTGCTCCACCTGAATCTACTGCGGTGACTACAGAACCTACAGAAAAGACTGAAGAAACTCAGCCAACCGAGGAAACTGAAGCCACAGAACCAACCCAACCCACTGAAGTGGTGGAGGAAACGAAACCCCAGAAAGAAACAGAACCCACGAAGGAAACCGAGGAAGCGAAGCCGAAAGAGCCACCTGCAACGCAGCCAACTCAGCCGACTACTGAACCAACGGAACCTGTGATCAATCCTACTGAGTCGGCTACTGAGCCGACCGTTCCGCCTACCACAGAACCTGAGGAAACGAAACCTGCCGAAACACATCCTCCTGAAACGGAGCCTGTTGAAACAGAACCGCCTGAAACCCAACCGACAGCACCTACCGAACCTGCTGGATGTCAGCATGATTGGAAGTGCATCCATCATGCCGAAGAAGGTCACTGGTTAGCAGGTGTGGTCTGTGACTGCGGATGGACAGCCTATGGTGATCCAGACACTCTGGTGGCAAAGTGGAATGCACACTCCGCATCCTATCCTGCCGCTGAGTCCCTGTTCGATCATGGAGGATATGGCTGTGTGGATGAGTGGGTGGTAGACAAGCAAGCATATGACGAATGGGTGTGCCGTCATTGCGGAGAACCCAAACCATAAAAGCATACCCAAGATACTCCCTGGTGCGAGAATCGCATCAGGGAGTTATTTATTCCAACAAGAAGGAGGAAACCAATTGAATGCAATGAAGAAAGCAATGGCGCTTCTACTGGTCTTTGTGTTGATGGTGTCCTGTGTCCCTTTTGGTGCGATCACCGCATTTGCCGCAGAGAATGAGGAAACTCAGCCTCCTACGGATGGTGGCGAAGTGACTGTACCGGACACGGAACCGCCTGTAGAAACAGAAGAAGCGCCGACTGAAGCAACAGAAGTTGCGACAGAACCCGTAACGGAACCGGAAACAGAGCCTGTAACCGAACCTGCAACGGAACCTGCTACTGAGCCTGTGGTTGAGGAAACAGAACCTACAGAGGTACCGGATAAAGGCCCGATGATGTTCTCTGTAAGTCCTGCCAGCGATGACAGCGGCAGCTCTGGCTCCGAGGTCGGCGGTGGTGGTGACGGCAGCGGTAATGCGGCTGGTGAAGGTTCCAGTAACATGATCGCAGTTGGTGTTACCATGCAGATCGTCTACTACCGTTATGACGAATGCTACAACCGTTACAATTCCCATGGCAATGTCATCGAAACGGTTCAGACCGGCAAGGCGATTCCCTGGAACAGCACCGGTAAGGACAAGGGTGAAACCATGACCACCGTCTTCGATACCTTTACCATCACCGACAACACCTTCATCGTAAAGGCCCGGTGGGATTCCTATCCCTATGTGTATCGATTCCCCACGGAGAATATTGTCAGCGATGGTTGTACCTTTACCTGGACCGGCTTCACCAGCTACTGGTTCAACTATGAAAATCCCGGTGGCAAGGCAAGCACCTATCCTCGCATAGTTCGCAATGAGGCGGGCGGTAGCAAGGCCATCGAAGATTATCTGGCACAGATCATCCTTGGCAGCAACTACGGTGCTTGGGATAAGTCCGATGTCGCTAAGGGTGAAACTGTAGCAACGGATTCTTCTCTGTTCGCCGCAGTACTGAAATACCTGGGTGCCAGCGATCTGGCAATCCAGAACTATCTGGACTCTTACTTCGGCAAACTGAGTGTCTCCCAGGATGGCGACACTCTGATCCCTACCATCATCTGGTCTTATGTGGCAGCGGAAAACCTGGGCGGTACCAACCGTATCTATACCATTGGTGACGTGGCAGACTCTGCCAGTTCCAATAAGAACTGGCTGGATACCACTTACACTTCTGCATCCGCATGTAACAAGGGCTTTGAGACTTGCTCCTGGATGAAGAAGTCTTCCGATACCATGATCTGTAAGCTGATGCTGGGTGGTACCCATAGTTCCAACCATGGTTCTACCATCTGGAAGGAAGGCGGTTCTGATAAGCTCTTCGGTACTGGCCTCGTTAACCGAATCCAGACGGAAGTAGATTCCACCGCAGAGAATGGTACCAATACCTTCTACTACCTGCGTGGCTACTGGACTCCCTATGGTAAAGGTACCGGCTCTGTCAGCCTGACCAAGACCAATACCGCAGGTACTGCCAACCTGGCAGGTGCAGAGTTCACCCTGTACCGTGACCCTGCATGTACGACTCCCATTACCAGTGCAGACTATTCTGCTCTGTCTACTTCCGACACCGGTTATGTGAGCGCCAGCGTTCGTAAGACCGATGCCAATGGTAAGTGTCAGTGGACAGGCCTGTATAGTGGCACTTACTTCATGAAGGAAACCAAAGCCCCGGAAGGCTATAAAGTCAATGTGGACTCTGCTGGTAAGGTGGAAGTGAAGGAAGTGGCCGTTGGTACTAAGGATACTGCTATGACCCTGACCAACGCAGAAAACTCCAAGCCTGTTTCCCTGAAGAAGTCCATCAATGCGTCTCAGACCTGTATTGACCAGATCAAGGGCAACTCCCTGTATTCCCTGGCAGGTGCAGAGTATACCATCTCCAAAAACGGTAAGGTGGTAGAAACTTTGGTTACCGATGCCAACGGCAATGCAGCATCCACCAAGCAGTACAACATTGGTGATGTGCTGACCATCAAGGAAACCAAAGCCCCTCCCGGCTATAAGCTGGACACCAAAAGCTATACCCATACCGTAACCTCCGGTGAGAATGTGATCGCGGTATCCGATATTCCTGTTTTCGATCCTCCCTTTGTGCTGACTAAGGTGGATAAGGATACCACCAATCCCCAGGGTGACGGTTCCTTTACCGGCGCAGTCTTTAAGTGGGAATTCTACACCAACAACAATTGGAGTGGCACTCCTGCGCGCACCTGGTACTTTGCCACCGATGCCAATGGTCGAGTCGTTTACAGCAAGGACTATCTGGCATCTGGATACACCAGCGATGCGTTGTATGTTTCTCCTGCTAATGTGAATCAGCTTCCTCTGGGTACTCTGAAGATCACTGAGGTGAAGAACTCTCTGGGCTATACCGTGATCAAGAATCCTCTGTACTGTACCATTGCTGCGGATAGCTCTGCCGCAAGTGGTGCAAAGCATGTGTGGACGGACGAGTCTAAGGCAATTCTGTTGCAGATGGCAAATGGTGACTGGGGTGTGTATGAACCCATCGACACCAGCTTGTTCGGCTCTGTAAGTGTTGACAAGTATGACTCCGTTACTGGCCAGACTCCTCAGGGCGAAGCAACCCTGGCAGGAGCCAAGTTCCAGGTCATCAACAGTAGTGCTAACTCCGTTAAGGTGGACGGCAAGATCTATGCCCCCGGTGATGTGATTTGCACTTTGACCACAGATGCCAAGGGTAATGCAAAGACCGGCAATATCTTCCCGGTTGGCACTTATACCATCAAGGAATCCGCTGCTCCTACTGGTTACCTGCTGAACAAGGACTGGCAGAAGACTTTCTCTGTGACCGCAAGTAAGAAGGATCATACCTTCAGCTATGCCGATCAGGCTGGCTGTCCCGATACGGTCATTGCTGGCAAGATCCAGATAACCAAGAAGATCGTCAACACCATCGATAGCCTGTCCGCAGCTGAAGCTGGTGCTAAGTTCTCGGTTGCTGACAGTAAGGGTAATGTGGTAGACACCATTACCACCGGCGAAAATGGTGTTGGCACTTCCAAGAACCTGCCTTACGGTACTTACACCGTCACTCAGATCTCTGGTCAGGCGGGTACCGAACTGTGTGCATCCTGGACCGTGACCATCAATGAGCATGGTAAGGTCTATGAGTACACCAAAGAAAATCCTTTGTGGACTGCCTTTGTGTCCCTTCATAAGAAGGAGGCAGGTGCGGATACACCTCTGGTAGGTACCTTTGAACTGTGTGAACGCCAGGCAGACGGTACCATTAAGGTGCTGGAAACC
>ERZ808026.168-NODE-168-length-13517-cov-3.372619_pt1 | contig 13517 bp, 13 predicted proteins | sample MGYA00380182_ERZ808026 | MGnify/ENA primary metagenome ERZ808026 (study PRJEB31490, sample SAMN06133376) | cow dung metagenome | isolation source: H9 | host: cow | place: China: Chengdu | collected 2015-05 ... | reverse complement strand
AGGCATTATGGACACAGCAAATTTCAACAAGAGATGCTTATCAGAAAATGAGCCTTTGCATTCGCCATTTTGTTTATGAGGTTACCGGAATTCAGGTGCAAAACTGCACACTTGAAGATATCAAAGGACTTCACATGCCAGGCTTGGAAGAACTGATTGCAGAATATTATGCACCGGAATTTGCCATGACATCAATGAGTGATAGCACTTCATCAATAGAAAGAACGAAAAGGGTAATTGAATTATGGAATTAAAAAATAAATTGTATGGAAGATTTGTTCCTAAAGTGTAGTCAGCTGTTTGCGAAAATGCACATTGATAACTAAATGTAAATAAGTAAGCAACAAAAGTTAGAATGTATTTAATTTTAAATGAATGCATGTTTCGAAACTTAAATAATTAAAAATATGATATTAGTTAGACCTTAATTCTTTTTGTAAAATGAATTATACAAAATATTATATAATATAACAAAATATTGGAGGCGTGTGCGATGGATGATAAAAAAATGAGTTTAGAAGGCATTGAACAGATGCGATTAGATTCTTTTACGGAATCTGCGTATTTGAATTATTCAATGGCTGTAATAAGGGATAGAGCGTTACCGCATATTTCAGATGGATTAAAACCAGTGCAAAGACGTATTGTGTTTGCAATGAGTGAATTAGGTTTACATAATGGAGCTAAGCCAATGAAGTCTGCTAGAACTGTCGGTGATGTTTTAGGTAAATATCATCCACATGGTGACAGTTCTTGTTATGAAGCTATGGTATTAATGGCTCAAGAGTTTTCATATAGATATAAGTTAATTCAAGGTTCTGGAAACTGGGGTAGTGCAGAAAATCCAAAATCATACGCTGCAATGAGATATACCGAGGCTAAATTGTCTAGATTTTCTGAGGTATTATTAGCCGAAATAAAACAAGGGTGTACTAACTTTATTCCTAATTTCGATGGCACAATGAAGGAACCTCAATATTTACCAGCACGTTTACCTCATATATTGATAAATGGAACTTCTGGTATTGCTGTCGGATTAGCAACAAATATACCTCCACATAATGTAAAGGAATTATCTCAAGCATGTGTTCATCTTATTGATCATCCTAATGCAACAGTTGAAGACCTAATGGAATATGTGCAAGGCCCAGATTATCCAACAGATGCTGAGATTATTACACCAAGAACAGAAATTAAAAAGATTTATGAAACAGGTAGAGGCTCTATTAGAATGAGAGCAATTTACACTGTGGAAAAAGGTGAAATCGTGATTTCATCTTTACCTTATCAAGTTTCTAGTTCTGTTGTTGTGGAAAAGTTAGCTGAGTTAATAAATTCCAAAAAACTTCAAGCTATTAGCGATATTAGAGATGAATCAGGTTCAGGTGTTGATTGTCGTATAGTTCTTGTTCCTAAATCTAATAGAGTTAATATTGAACAAATAATGTTGCATTTATTTGCGTTACCTAAATTAGACTTAGAGTGTTCGTACCCTGTAAATATTAACATTTTGGGGATGAATGGTAATCCTGCGGTTAAAAATTTACCTACAATCTTAACGGAATGGTTGTCGTTTCGTAAAGATGTTGTTACAAAACGTATTGAAACTAAGCTTAGTAAGATTAATGCAAGACTAAATGTTTTAGACGGTTTATTTATTGTTCTTTTAAACATAGATGAAGTTATTAGAATAATAAGAGAGGAAGAAAACCCTAAAGAAGTTCTAATGCAGACCTTTAATTTAAATGAAGCTCAGGTCGAGTATGTATTAGAAACTAAATTAAGACAACTTGCTAGATTGTCTGAAATGACAATGCGAGCAGAATACGATGAACTTCGTGCAGAAAAGGAAAAGTTAGATGCAATATTAGCAGATCCTAAAAAGATGAAGAGTTTACTTAAGAAAGAAATAAAGGAAGCTGCTAAAGAATATGGTGATGAAAGAAGAAGCCCAATTGTTAATAGAGTTGAAGCTAAACTTATTGATGAAAAGGATTTAGTTCCATCTGAACCAATTACAATTGTATTATCAAAGATGGGTTGGATACGTGCAGCGAAGGGTAATATGGCATATGATGGTATATGTAATTTGTCCTACAAGCAGGGTGATAATTTATTAGACTATTCATATGCTAAGTCTAATCAGCCTATCGTATTGTTATCTAATAAAGGTCAGTCGTACACCTTAAGTGCAAATCAATTACCATCAGCAAGAGGTCAGGGCGAACCTTTAACTGGTAAGCTTGGAATGGGGAATGGGGAATTTATAACCTCTGTTATCAGTGGTAACGAGGATGATTACTATTTAATTTCAACAGATGCAGGCTATGGGTTTATTTGTCAATACAAAGATATGATTAGTAAAACTATAAATGGAAAGGCTCTTATCTCTGTTACTGAGAATGCAAATGTGTTGAAACCAATACTAATTAACGATATTGAAAACTCAGATTGTATTATTGTTTCTAATATCGGTAGAATGCTTTTATTTAAAGTTTCTGAATTAGCTCAGTTATCTAAAGGAAAGGGAAATAAGATGATTTCAATATCTTCAGATAAGGCTATTCAAAGAGAAGAGTATGTTGTTGGTCTATGTGTAATTAAGCATGATGAAACAGCTGAGTTAGTTTCAGATAAGAAGACCGTTTCAGTTACCTATAAGGAATTAGAAAACTATCGTGGTGATAGAGGTCGTAGAGGCGTTAAATTACCAAGAGCGTTACAAAAGATTGTTTCTATTAAGAAAGTTGTTGCAGAAAATTTAGAGTAATACGAGAAGAAAAATGATTTTATTGTTTAGATTGTTAGTTATTGGATTATTAGCAATAGTGTGGTTAGTAATTGGCTTAACTATTAGCATATTTAGACCAATGCATAAGAATAATGTACATGTTTTAACTCAATGTTTAACTGTTGTACAGCATATTATAGGAGTTAAGGTTGAAATAAGATGTGATGTTAAAGAATTAAAAAAAGAGTTACCTGGTGTTTTAGTTGCTAATCACCAATCAAATTGGGATATTGTAACTCTTGCTGATATGATATTACCTGGTTGTGTATGTGTTGGTAAAAGAAGCTTAATTTGGATGCCTGTTTTTGGTATCTTATTCTTTTTAACGGGAAACGTTTTATTAAATAGAGAAAGTAAATCAAAAGCTGCTGCTTCTTTTGATGTGATTGTCGATAAAATATTAAAGAAAAAATGTTCTATTTGGATGTTCCCAGAAGGTCATCGTTCAAAAGGACAAGGAATTCTTCCATTCAAGAGTGGGGCAATAAGAGTAGCAAGTAGTGCAGAAGTTCCATTAATACCGATTGTTGCCTCTGATTACTGCGGACAAATCAAGTTAAACAGATGGAACAATGGTAAGATAATCGTTGATTGTCTCCCTGTTCAAAGACTTTCAAAAGAAATGTCTAAAGAAGAAATTAAGAACGTTACAAACAAGCTTAGAGAGGATATGATTGCTAAGCAAAAAGAGTTGAATGAGTTAGTTAAGAAGTAAGATACACTTTAGATGATTAATTGGACTTATAAGCGTTATTCGTAAGAGAAATAGCTCTAATTGCTTGAAATAACCACGTCTTTATTTTCAAGTACTTGTTTAATTTTGATTGAAGCTTGCTAATTTTTATTTAGCAAGCTGTTGAATTTCTTCTGGAATCTGTGAATATTTGTTAATAACCACAGTTTTATGTTTATTTGTTTGACCTTTTGTTATCTCAATATTAGATTTAGCAGTTTTAAAAGCCTTGCTCAAATATTTACAGATATACTCATTTGCTTTTCCATCCACAGGAGGAGCCTTAATGGTAATCTTAATCTCCCCACCGTGAATACCAACAATTTCATCCTTACTAGATTTTGGTACTACAACAATCTTTAAAGTAACTTTATCATTTTGAATTTGTATAGGCATAATTAACTAGCAAATGCGTTAAAAAGTAGTTTATACAATGAAACAATAGCATAGTTGTTAATAAATTGAATTAACAAGAATGCAATGATAAATGAGATTGATATCATCCCGATTGGTGGAATGATTTTATCAATTGGTTTAATAATTGGGGAAACTAGCTTATTGAATAAAATTGCATATCTCATGCATGATGGTATCCAACTAAGTACAGCAGAGATAATCAGTAAAATTAAGAATAAGCTAAAGATTCCATCTAGCAGGAATATGATATTTAGTAGAAATACAAATACAATTGAATTTAGGTCTGCAAATAATTCACTTAAAGGTACATTCAATCCAATTGTTATTATTATTGAACCAAATATTTCGGCGAAAATAAGCATCATAATTAACGCTGAAACGTTAATGTTTTGATAAGTCTTATTACCAATAAGGCGCAGCGGGTATTTAGTTATATTGTTAATAATTTTGCTGATAGGATTAAAGTAATCACAATCGGTATACTGCAATAGAAATCTAATAAAGAATACAAGTGCAGGGATTAGTAAAACGTACTTTAGAATCATTGTGTTTATCTCTGATACAACCTAATTATAAAAGTGTTACATAATTTAAATATGCTTGTTAGTATGTGTAATTTTATATGAATATAGTTATGTTAGCAAATAAGAAAATGATTACCTAAATTAGAATTATCAGCTTTATTAAAATATGTTTAAGTATTTAGTCGTTTTAATGTCTAAAGCAGGTAATCATCGTTAAGTTTTTATTTAGATAGTTCTTCTGCTCTGTTTTTACAAGCATCTAAAGCTTTTGATATAATTCCATTTATGTCGCATTCGTTAAATACTTTTAGAGCTTCGTAAGTTGTCCCACCCTTAGATGTTACATTTTCTCTAAGCTGTGCAATTGAAGTATCGCTGTTTTGTATTACCATCTTTGCTGAACCAATTGCAACTTGTTCGATGATTTTACGAGCTGTAGCTTCATCAAAATTATATTCTTTAGCTTTGTTGATTAAACATTCCATGAATAAATAGAAGTATGCTGGAGCACTTCCAGAAATTGCAGTAATAGAATCAATGTCTTCTTCTTTTTCCACCCAAACAGTTTTACTGCATGAACCAAGAATGCAGTTAGCAACTTCAACATCGTCATCGTTACAGTTTGCCCCTTTGTACATGCCTGTTAAACCTTCTCCAATTAACGCAGGTGTGTTAGGCATTACTCTAATAATTTTTTCAGCATTTTTTAGATTAGCTGCAATCTTTTCGGTCTTAACGCCAGCCATGATTGTAATAATTAGTTTGTTAGAGAAGTCAATATTTGCTTTTTTAAGTTCAGTAAAAACATCATTAGATACTTGTGGTTTAACGGCAAATACAACAACATCACATTCATTAACGATGTTAATATTTGATGTATCGACATTTACCTTAAAAGTTTCTTTTAAAGCATAAACTTCTGTTTCAAATGGTGTCGCAACGTATATTAGTTCGTTTGAATAATTATTTTTAATCATTCCACCAATAATACTCTTACCCATGTTACCGCCACCAATGAATGCAATTTTCTTCATGGACATACAAACTCCTTTCTTATTTATGATATTCTCTAGCACCAAAAATTGCGGTTCCAATGCGAACCATTGTAGAGCCACACATTATCGCTTCTGGTAAATCATTTGTCATTCCCATAGAAAGACATTTTATATCTGGATTTGTTTTTTGGTAATTATCAAAAATTATTTTTAATGATTTAAATTCAGATATGATTTGTTCCTTGTCATCGGTATCTGTTGCAATCCCCATAAAACCAGTTATTTGAAGGTTAGGGCAGTTATTAGCAATATATTTTACCAAATCATTAACTTTGTTAATTTCGATACCACTTTTTTGACTTTCGTTGCTAATATTTACTTGAATTAGAACTTGAAGCTTACCTAACTCAAGCGGTCTGTTATCATTAAGACGTTGGGCAATTTTTTCACGATCAACGCTTTCAACAACATCAAAATGTTGGGCAATAAGTTTTGCCTTATTTGATTGAATCGGACCAATGAAGTGCCATTCGATATCTTTATAGCCATTTTCCCTAAAATACTTAACTTTATCACAAGCTTCCTGAGCGTATGATTCACCAAATTTTCTTTGTCCGCATTCATATGCTTCTTTAATCAAATCAGTGGGTTTTGTTTTGCTAACAGCAAGAATTTCTACTGAATTTTGATCTCTATGGGAAATAATTGACTTTTCTTTAATAAGTTGCTTTGTTAAAATCAAATTTTGTTGTATTTTATGCATAATTGTCTTTAAATTTTTTACTAGAGAGAAAAGAATAAAATGGATATTCTAGATTTACTAAATTATGGTGTTAAGAATAACGCCTCAGACTTACATTTATCAGCTGGTGTACCACCAATGATTCGTGTTGATGGTGATATGCGTAAATTAAAAACTACAGATCGCAATACCATGGAAGTTACTGATATGGAACCTTTAGATAAGGCGACAATTCATAACTTGGTATATGATATTATGAATGACTATCAACGTAAAGAGTTTGAAGAAAATTTAGAATGTGACTTCTCTTTCGAAATTAAAGGCTTAGCACGTTTCCGTGTTAACGTATTTAACCAAGATAGAGGTATGGGCGTTGTATTCCGTACAATTCCATCAAAGGTTTTAACTTTAGATGAATTAGGTTGTCCAGATGTTTTTAGAGATATCGCAAGTTATCCAAGAGGTTTAGTTTTAGTAACAGGTCCTACAGGTTCTGGTAAGTCAACAACATTGGCTGCGATGATTGATTATATCAATGAAAATAAGCGTCATCACATTTTAACAATCGAAGACCCAATCGAATTCGTGCATCAAAACAAGATGTGTTTAATCAATCAACGTGAAGTACATAGAGATACCCACTCATTTAACAATGCATTACGTTCAGCACTTCGTGAAGACCCTGATGTAATTCTAGTAGGGGAATTGCGTGACCTTGAAACTATTCGCTTAGCATTAACAGCTGCAGAAACAGGTCACTTAGTGTTTGGTACATTGCATACAAGCTCTGCTGCAAAAACTATCGACCGTGTTATCGACGTTTTCCCTGGCGCAGAAAAGGATATGGTTCGTTCAATGTTATCAGAATCTTTAAGAGCAGTAATTTCACAAACGTTATTAAAGAAGAATGGCGGGGGTCGTATTGCCGCACACGAAATCATGATCGGTGTTCCTTCAATCAGAAACTTAATTAGAGAAGATAAAGTTGCTCAAATGTATTCTATGATCCAAACAGGTGGGGCACATGGTATGAAGACATTGGATTCAGACTTAAAGATGTTAGTTCAACGTGGTTTAGTAAGTGTTGCAGATGCAAAGGCAAAGGCAAAGGATCCAAACACTATTATAGGATAGTAACAAATGATTTCACAAACATTAAAAATAGATAAATACTTACAGTTTATGAACGAAAATAAGGCATCTGACTTATTTTTAACTGTAGGTCTAGAAGCGGCTGTAAAATTAGATGGTCACTTGACTCCTGTTGAACCTGGTAAATTAGATTATGATCAAGTATATGATTTAGTTCATGAAACAATGTTAGATCGTCCAGAGTTATGGAAGCAATATAACGAAGAGCATGAAGCGAATTTCGCGATCTATCGTCCAGATTTAGGTAGATATCGTGTAAGCTGTTTTTGGCAGTTAAATAATCCAGGCGTTGTGTTCAGACGTATCGTTGAAAAGATTCCTTCACCAGATGATTTACGTTTACCGTTTACATTTACTAAGTGGGTAATGGAAGATAGAGGTCTTTTATTATTCGTAGGTGCTACTGGTGCTGGTAAGTCAACTACTCAGGCAGCGATGATCGGTCATAGAAACTTAAATTCAGATGGTCACATCTTAACAATTGAAGATCCGATCGAATACGTGCATCATCACCAACGTTCGTTAATTACACAACGTGAAGTTGGTACAGATACAGATAGCTTCGATGCTGCGTTAAAATCTGCATTGAGACAGGCGCCAGATGTAATCCTAATCGGGGAAATTCGTTCAAGGGAAACAATGGAATTTGCGTTGTCATTTGCTGAAACAGGTCACTTAGTATTAGCAACACTTCACGCTAACAACGCGAACCAAGCTATTGACCGTATAATGCACTTAGTTCCAGAAAGCAGTCAAAGACAAATGTTATTCGACTTATCTGTAAACCTAAAGGCTATTATTGCTCAGCAGTTGATCGAAACTACGACAGGTGGTAGACGTGCAGCATTTGATATTTTAGTAAATACTCCAACTGTTGCTGACTGTTTACAAAAGAATGAGTTATATAAGCTTAAGGAAATCATGCTTAAATCTGAAGAAGAAGGTATGATTACGTTCGATAAGTCATTATTTAATCTTTATCAACAAGGTGTTATTAGTTATCACGATGCGTTACATTATGCTGACTCTGAAAACGAAGTTCGCTTAATGATCAAGTTAGCAGGTGGTGTAACAGATTCAGAAGAATTGTCTAATATTACTTTTGATGATGATGTTTAATCGTTAAAGTTTTATAAAACTTTTTAAGGCCTCATAGAATTAGAGAAATGTAGGTTATGAAAAACTTACATAGTATTCAAAAATATGAGGCTTTTATTGTTTATAGCAAAATACTTATATAATTTCCCAAAAAAATTACATAATAAATAATAATTTTTTCCATATATGGTAGAATTTTATGTAATGTAAAAAAATATTATATAAGTGTGGAGGACGTATGTTTGTTGTAGATAAAGAAAAGTGTAACGGATGTCAGAATTGTATGGATTGTTGTCCATGTGGTGCAATCAGAGAAGACGATAATAATGAAGGTAAATGTGTTATTGATTGCGATTTATGTGCTGAATGTGGTGCATGCGAAGCAGAATGTCCTTTTGAAGCTATAAAGGAAGTGGATGAGTCAGAAACAGAACAAAAGTAAAGTACAGTATATCTTAAATTGATTTGATAATATTTCTTTATGAAGATTATTCTGTTATTTATATTACTAATTATATTAAGTGTTTTATCTTTATTTTTAGGTGAAGGTGAAACATTTTTTTATTTATTAAGTTTTTTCCAAAATCAAGAAATTCATCCTCTCCTTGAGCTTAGAGTTAGTAGAATATTATCTGCTATTGTTGTTGGTAGTATGCTCAGCGTTTCAGGTGCAATTTTTCAGTCGGTGTTTCAAAATTCTTTAGTTTCTCCAGATATATTAGGAGCATCATCAGGCGCTTTATTAGGAAGTATTTTAGGAATATTGTTTGATTTTTCATTAGCATCTTCTCAGCTAGGAGCTTTACTATTTTCTGTAATTGTTGTTGTTATTGCTGTTTTTTTAACAGAAATTATAAATAAACGATTGCATTTAGGAGTTGTTGTTTTAGTATTAATTGGTCTTTTAATTTCATCGTTGTTGTCTTCTTTTATAAGTATCCTTTATTTATATTCAGATAATGATACCTTACTTAGAGGTGGTTTAATCATTTCTAATGGAAGTTTAAGTAGTGTTGATTTTGAGTTTATAGTAGAACTTTACACAATTTTCATATTCATTTACTTTATATTTCATTTTTTTAGAAATAAGCTTGACCTTTTATCGCTTCCTATAAGCGTATTAAAAACCCAAGGTATTAATGTAAATTTAGTAATGGGGATATTATTGGTTTTGTCTACAATAATGACGTCTATATGTGTCTCTGTTGTAGGTATTATCGCATGGGTTTCGTTAATAATTCCAAATTTTGTGCGCATAATGATTGGAACTGAGCATAGTAAGGTATTACCGTATTCTGCAATATTAGGGGCATTGTTTTTACTATGTTGTGACACGTTGTCAAGAAGTATTTTATCTGTTGAAATCCCTGTTGGTATTATAACTGGAGTAATAGGTATTCCAATGTTTGTTGTTATTTTATTTAATAATATGAAAGTAAGACGCAAATATGATTAGATTAGAACGAGTAATAACAGCGAACGATATCAATATAGATACTAACTTTGAACAGGGAAGTATTTATACAATTATTGGAAAAAACGGCTCAGGAAAGAGTACAATCTTAAAAACAATTTTAGGATTAAAGGAAGTAAAGGCTGGACAAGTATTATTTAACAATAAGCCTTTAAATGATATAAATCTTAAACTTCGTGGATGCAACTGTTCATACGTTCCTCAGTTTTTTAATTTAAGCTTTGATTTAAAGGTTAAAGACGTTATTAACATGGGGGCAAATTTAGGATGGAATGTATTTACAAATAATTATGAAACAGAAGTAAATGCAATGAAACTTAAGAAGATAGTAAGTGAGCTTAAAATTAACACTTTAATGGATAAATACTACTATAGCTTAAGTGGTGGTGAGCAAACCTTAGTTAGTGTTGCAAGAGCGTTAATGCAAGATTCCAAATTTGTGTTATTTGATGAAGCGGATTCATCTCTTGATATTACATATAAGAACTTATATTACGATATCGTAACATCTTTATGTACTAAGTATGGAAAAGGTGTTATTTTGGTTACACACAATTTAAATTTCGTATTAAATAACGAAGTAACAGTAATTGCTCTTGACGGCAAGTCTACACACGTATTGCCCGCAAATAAGATAGATCAAATATTTCTATCAAAGGTGTTTGATACTAATATTGAGATTATAGAATATAATAAGAAAAAACTTATATTGTAGGTTTTACAATATAAGTTTATCTAAAAGAGATTATTACATTGATTGATAATCTATCTGCTTATAATTATTCTACATCATCGTATGGTGATAAAATTGTAGGTCCGATGTTTTCAGTAGAAGCGTCTAAATGGTCGATATTATAATGGAGACCAACAGAGTGTTTATTTTTCATTGCTGATTTAACAATGATTTCCGCTACTTGTAATAGATTACGCAATTCAAGAAGGTTGTGAGTGATTCTGAAGTTTGAGTAGAACTCATGAACTTCTTTCTTTAATAGTTTAATTCTATGCATTGCTCTTTCTAAGCGTTTATCTGTTCTAACAATACCAACATAGTCCCACATAGTTAAACGTAATTCATGCCAGTTATGTTGAATGATTACTTCTTCGTCAGCATCTGTTACTTGACTTTCATCCCATACAGGTAATTCAAGATTATCTTCAGCTATAGGTAATCTAGCAATAATATCCTTTGCTGCAGCATGACCGTATACAACGCATTCTAATAGAGAATTAGAGGCTAATCTATTTGCTCCATGAAGACCTGTATATGAAACTTCACCGATTGCATATAATGATTCAACATCTGTGCGACCACGTTTGTCAACCATTATGCCACCACACGTGAAGTGTGCAGCCGGTACTATTGGTATTGATTGCTTAGTAATATCAATTCCTATATTTAGACAGCGTCTGTAAATAGTAGGGAAGTGCTTAGTAATAAAATCACTTGGTTTATGGCTAATATCTAGGTACATGTTATCAACGCCAAGTTTTTTCATTTCTCTATCGATTGCTCTTGCAACTATATCTCTTGGGGCAAGCTCTTCACGTTCATCATATTCAGGCATAAATCTTGTGCCATCAGGTCGTTTTAATAAAGCACCTTCGCCTCGTAAAGCTTCTGTTAGTAGGAAGTTTCTATCATTTGGATTGTATAATGTTGTTGGATGGAACTGGTTATATTCCATGTTCGCAACTCTACAACCTATACGCCAAGCCATAGCTATGCCGTCACCAGAACTTACGTCAGGATTACATGTGTATTGATAAACCTTTGAAGCTCCTCCTGTACATAAAGCTACAAATTTAGCACTGATAGTTTCAACCTTTGAAGTGTTGTTATTGAATACATACGCACCAACAACTCTATTTCCTGCTAAACCTAATTTCTTAGTAGTTATTAAGTCTATTGCGTTATAATGTTCAAGTATTGTAATGTTGGGATGATTTAAAACCTTTTCATTTAAGGTTTCTTGTATTGATTTACCTGTATGGTCAGCAGAGTGAAAAATTCTTCTATGAGAGTGGCCACCTTCTTTGTGTAGGTGGTATGGAGATTGAGGTTCCTCTCTCTTTTCTTCTGTTTCGTCAAATGGAACACCTTGCTCAATTAACCATCCGATGCTTTCTTTTGCGTTTTCTATTGTGAATCTTACTGCTTTCGGTTCACAGATACCACCTCCAGCGGTAATGGTATCTTGAATGTGTTCTTCAATAGAATCGTTGTCATCAGCAACATTAAATACACCTGCAATACCTCCTTGGGCGTAGTTCGTCGATCCTGATCCTATTTCCTTTTTAGAAAGAACGCATACATTAGCTTTTTCAGCTAAACATAGAGCTAAAGATAATCCTGCAGCTCCACTTCCTATAATAAGAACATCACATGAATGCTTTAATTTATTGCACATAATTCTTGTCCAATTGTAAAAAATTATTTTTCTTCGAACATATTAAGCATATGTCCCATTCTTTTTTGCTTAGTTTTTAGGTAATCAACGTTGTAGGAATTTTTACCAACTTCGAGAGGGACTCTTTCTACAACATTTATATCATATTTAGATATATTTTCTATTTTTAAAGGATTGTTTGTTAATAATTTAATTGATTGTATACCAAGTATTTCAAACATTTTGGCACAGATTTTATATTGTCTTGCGTCTGCAGGTAGTCCAAGATGAATGTTTGCTTCTATAGTATCTAAGCCCTCATCCTGTAGGTGGTATGCCTGTATTTTGTTAAACAGACCTATGCCTCTGCCTTCTTGTCTAACATATAAAATGACTCCTCGCTTTTCTTTTGCGATCTGTTGCATTGCGGTTTTTAATTGGAAGCCGCAATCACACTTTAAACTAAATAGAGTGTCTCCAGTTAAGCATTCAGAATGGATTCTTGCAAGAACAGGTTCATTATTAGCAATATCTCCCATATATATAGCAGCATGTTCTTTATTCGAATCATCCTTGAAAGCCATTATTTTAAAAGTTCCAAAAGGAGTAGGAAGATTTGCGGGCATGGTTGATGCAACTATGTTTACTCCATCTTTGTAGTCATTATTTATCATTTTTCTTCCTTATCTTTTAAATATTTGTATATTTTCATGCTGTGTATGTATTCATTTTCGAAGTCAAAGTTATGTATTTTTTGGTCTATTTGACTTTCTTTTAATCTTTTTGTAATTTCATAATAATCTTTGAAAAAGTTATAGGTATGATTGTATCTCACTTGGTATTTTAGGTTTTCCCATGGTTCTAGTGCTAACAAAGGGATACCCATATTCAAAACTTTTAAAGATGAATATGTTTCTTGAGCTATGGTATGGTCATTAAATCGTACAAAAGTGTTGTATGCAAATGGTGAAGTTAGCTCGGTATTATGAAGATTGTAATCATTGCTTTGAATTTCTTTCTCAATGATTGGAAGAGAGTATAGCCCAGATATTGTAAATAATGTCGTTAATAAGGTTAGAATGAAAGCAAAGAGAATATTAATGCCTTTGTTTTGTTTCTTTATTGTATTAACCTCATTGGCATTTGTTGTAAACACGAATAATGAAAATATAAATAAGAATATAGTTGAGTATGAATGCTC